>Ga0163155_10000292_pt1 | contig 60230 bp, 51 predicted proteins | sample OliLakLV19SP4G1_FD_148611 | JGI IMG/M metagenome (GOLD analysis project Ga0163155, IMG submission 148611) | Freshwater microbial mat bacterial communities from Lake Vanda, McMurdo Dry Valleys, Antarctica - Oligotrophic Lake LV.19.SP4.G1 | ecosystem: Environmental > Aquatic > Freshwater > Lake >... | reverse complement strand
TGAATATATTAATAAGTAATGATTTATTTTTTCGTTTCGGTAATATTTAATTCCAAATATTACTGTAACTAGTGAACAAAAAAGCCATAAAAAATTTGTATAAAAGAGTGCTTCTGAATCATCCATTATCCTTTCCCAGCCATTTTTCTCCATAAAGCAAATTACAAACAGAATTCTAAATTATTGGCTCCGGAGCTTCAGAAAAAAACGTTCAAAAATGTTTTTTTCCCCCGCTGGGTTCAGCTAAAACCCCTCAATTTTAAATAAACATGTTCTTTGAAGCACAGGAAGGAACCGTCGTGACTGTTATGTAACGGCAGCAGGGCAGGAAAGAACATTTTCTTTCTGCCTGTTTTCCCATGGAAGCGGGAAAGGCCAGTGCTAGTTTTGAAACATCATTTGGCATGCCTGCCGGCAGCAGTACCAGGTGATACGGGGGTGCCGAAAACCGGTGAAAAAGAGTAGGCGGATAAAATCTACTAAAATGAGAAAGTTATTATTATCATTCAGCTTACTTACAGTAAGTTTAATATCATTTGCTCAGGCTGATTATTCCCAGCAGATGACTATAAATGTAATTAGAGTTAATGACAGCCGAATGTCGAGCCAGCTTTTAAATTTATTTAATAATTTATTAAGCGATCCGGCAAAAGTTTCATTGCAAAGCGGAATTTCCTCTTTTACAGCAACTAATTTTGATTTTATAAATTTATTTAAAAGCGAAAAGCCCGGTGAAAAAGAGACGGCTTTTACGGCTAGTTTTATCAACTCGGGTACGAAAGTGAAGTATGCATTTACTGCATATTATAAAAACGGAATTTTTTCACAGCCTATGTTAGTAAAGGCAGCTACTGACAGAACATCTATTGAATATTACGATTTAAGTGAAGGTAAGGTTCTTTCAGTAGTCGGAAATCAGGCTAACATCTATACAGCAACTATTGCTGACGTAGATTTAGGAAATTCTCTTATAAATAGAAATACCGGAGGGGGCTGTGGTCAATGTGTGGCAAACTGTATAGCTGATGCTTATATTAATCATGGATGGGCATCTGTTTGGGCGACAGTTCAGAGCATATTTGTCCCAGCTACAGGTGTCGGAATAGTACTAGGCTGTGTGGGAAGGTGTTGTATAAATGCTAATTAAAACTCAATAATATGAACTTCAAAAACTTGCTTTTATTTTATTTGATTTTAGCAGCTCCGCTAATTTGCCTGTTACTATTAGTGAATGATCGTCAAATTACTCCGCAAACTTTTGCGATTCTGATGGTAATTTATTTGTTAGTTTATCATCCTGCTATTTCCGGGCTTCGGTTGATCCAGACGCGGAAAATATCAACTTCAAAGTTTTGGCACAATTTTATTCCGGGGTGGAATATTCGCTACTTTCAGTTTTTGTTTTTCAATAAATAAATTTAACTCAAGCAATCATGTTGTCTACAAAGGAAATAGTCATTTTGTTAGTTAGTGTTATCGTAGTTACTATTGTAGTATCAGTAATTACAAAAATTACTAACGGGAAAACTCCAAAAACATAATTGTTTCGGAGGCATAGGCTGAAAAGAATATTTCTACTTTAAGTATTCAAGTTCTCCTGTGCCTTTTCCTTCATCAAAGCCAAGAAATTTTCATGAAACCTCTTTTGCCAATACTATGTTGGCTCTGGCCATGTCTTGCCATTGCACAGGCAAAAGAGGTTTCATCTTTTGTTTCACGAAACGACACAGTAAAAACGCTCCTTCGGCAAGTTCAGGGTGTGAAACCTGAAATCCTTAGTTCCGGCTTTATTGATATCGTCAACAACGGCCAGGTGAATGCTTCGGCAAGATTCATTCGCTTATTCATTGGAGAGCCTGGGAAACTGGCTATTCCGCTTTCGATCTATAGCGGTGTATCGTCCAACAATTTTCAGAACCAGCAAACATTCAACGGACAACGATCAAATGAACATTTGGTAAGCAGTTTTATCAACCCTTTAAGCGGGCTGGTCAATATCTCCGTTGATGGAATTATTTTCTTCAGCCGGAAAGAAATAAACATAACGAAGGCCGGCTTTTTGTATCATGGCGGAGTAAGAGTACTGACCGGTTATAAGACCGGATTATTCACAGACCCGGCTACGGGTCAGCCGGTTAATTTTTTAAACAGTTACGGCACTACAGGCATGTACTTTCAAACCGGGGCATGGGAACGCAACAATGCTAAAAATGTTGGGGTGTTCTGGCTGGCAGGCCGATATATTATTTGCAAAACCACAGAGAAACAATTCAAGGAGATATTGCCGGATATTGAAACCAATGGGATCTATCATGGTTGGTCTGTTGCCGGGGGAGTGGAGATCAATAACCTGGTCAATATTAAAGTGATCTTTTACAAATATGTAAAAAAACCGGAGATCGATTATTCCCTGCCCATCTACCAGTTCTCGTTTAATTACTCTTTACGTTAGTGTAATTGACTAACCCAACTCATTTATTTTTTACTTTACTGTACATCTCTTGAACTACTCGCTTAATGATAGCAGGTGGTGGCTAGAAAGCCTGGCATCGGTAAGCCCTGCTTCAGAAAGAATTTATCAAAATGCAGTTTATACTAAAAAAAGAGTAGTTTTACGCAGAGGCTCGATATCCCATTAAATTAACTGCAAAACCAGTAGGCCATGTCCCAAATAATAAAAGTAGCGATTGCCGATGACCATAAGATCTTCCGGGATGGCATCCGAATGGCATTGAAAGACAAAGAATACCTCAGAATAATTTGGGAAGCCGAAGACGGCAAAGATCTGCAGCATAAACTGATGCTGAAACTGCCGGATGTAATACTTATGGATATCCGGATGCCGGAAGTAGATGGAATTAACGCCATCAGCCTGATCCGCAAAGAATATGAAGCGCTGAAAATCATTGTTCTGACCATGTACGACGACCAGGAAATGATCACCAAGATGATGGAAATGGGGGCCAACGCTTACCTGACCAAGACCACGGACCCCGACGAGATCTACCAGGCCATACTTACCTGTATGAATGATGATTTTTACTTTAATGAACTGGTGAATAAGGCTGTACTGCTGAAACTACAACATAAGAAAACCGTTCGGCAGTTTTATCCCAACCCGGTCAAACTTTCAGAAAAGGAGATCAAGATTCTGAAACTAATAGCCGAAGATAAAACGACGGAAGAAATATCCAAAGAAGTATTCCTGAGCCCCCGCACCATCGAAACAATACGACAGAACATGAAACAGAAAGTAGGCGCCAAAACCATTGCAGGGCTGGTAATGTATGCGATGCGGAATAAGTTATTGGAATAAGGCTCTCTCCCGGTGGGGTAGTACAACCCGGCCAATTGATAATTTACTAAGTTGCTTACATGGGTAATATAAACGATACATATTTTGATGGTCATTATAAGGATATATGGAAAACCATAATCCCTGATGAGTTAACGGTTAAGGAAGTGGATTTTATGCTCCCATATTTTAACCTTCAGCCCGGCAGCAAAGTACTGGACCTGATGTGCGGCTATGGAAGACATGCCATTGCCCTGGCCAGGAAGGGAATGAATGTAACGGCAGTAGATAACCTGGGCGATTATACCAGCGAGATCACTGAAGTAGCTGAAAAAGAAGAATTACCTTTGAAAGTAGTGACAGCAGATGTGATCAATTATACCATTGATGATGAATTTGACCTGGTGATCTGCATGGGTAACAGCCTGAATTTTTTTAATGCTGCCGATACGACCAAACTTCTTTCACATATCGCCGCCCATTTGAAGAAAGGGGGTCATCTGCTGATTAATAGCTGGTCGCTGGCAGAAATTGCTTTCAAAACACTAAAAGAAAAAAGCTGGAGCTATGTCGGTGATTTGAAATTTCTTTCTGATAGCCGCTTATTGTTTCACCCCACCAGGTTGCAGACGGAGAGTATGATTATTGCCCCGGACGGAACTACCGAATTAAAGACCGCTATTGATTATATTTTCTCCCTGAATGAAATGGAAGCTATGCTCAAAGAAACTGGTTTCATTCTGAAAGAAGTATACAGCATCCCGGGCCGGAAGAAATTTACCCTCGGTGAGCCAAGGGCTTACTTAGTGGCGGAGAAGAACTAACCTCACCTACCCCTTTTTCCCTGGCAGCAAATAACAGTCACGTCTCTCCTAAATGAGAGGTAATCAGCAATCCTGTTTATCGGGTGACCGCAGGGATGAGGTTGTCAACTTGGGGCAAAAACAAACCCCGGCGTTATGAGGACCGGGGTTAAACGTTACTGTTATGAAAAGAAAAAGTTTGTCAAGCGCTAAGCTTCATAAAGACAGGGTTTAATGGTTGCTGGTTTTAGCTTTCAAGAGGTATTGGATTTGCAAAACGGGACTATTTGGTTTTCAATTTTCTTCGTTAAAACTTCTGGAAAAAATAGAAAGTTGACTGGCAGGCAGAGTGTTTCCCGATAAAGATCGGGGTTGGTTTTTTAAAGGATCATTGGAAATCTCTTTGGACGGTTATGGACATTTTGGATGAGAAAGGAATAAAACAGTCATCCGTGTCAATCAACTTTCTGAAACAAAAGTATATCCACAACGGTATGTTAACAAGAGCATAACTGCCCTATTTGAAACATATGGTATTTACTGGTTCGATCGTAAAATTTCCATTCCGGGCACGTATAGTTTCGTTTATCGCTTTAAGTACTGGTACTTTCCGCAAATACGAAATCAAGTAGTTTCCCTATGGTATATGTTGCAGGATTTTTCCATCTTGCAGCCGAGAATATTTACTGAATCCAATTTTTTATTAATAATCCAATCATGAAAAATCCCGACTCTAACACCGTAATCAAAGTAGCAATCGCCGACGACCATGCCCTCTTCCGGACCGGCGTGAAAACATCGCTCCAAAGCCGCAAAGACATACAGATGGTAGCTGAAGCTGAGAATGGCATGCAGTTATTGAACCTGTTACGTCACATTCAGCCAGATGTAATATTATTAGATATCCAGATGCCGATCATGGATGGGTTAACTACGTTGCCGGAGATCAAGAAACTCTATCCCAACGTAAAAGTGATCATGTTGTCGATGCATAATGATCATTCTGTTATTTCCAAGATGATGGAGATAGGCGCAAACTCTTACCTTACCAAAGAATCAGGCTCCGAAATGATCTATGAAGCAGTACGTGCTGTGTATGAGAATGACTTCTTCTTCAATGAACTGACCAATAAAGCGCTGCTGAGTGGTTTACGTACCAAACGCACCTCTGAATCATCGATGCCACAGGATGTACAACTCACCGATAAGGAAGTGACCATCCTGAAATTAATGTGTGATGAAAAAAGCACCAAAGAAATTGCTGACATCGTTGACCTGAGCCCCCGCACCGTAGAAGCGATCCGTGATAAACTGAAAACAAAAACAGGCACCAAATCAATGGCCGGCCTGGTAATGTATGCAGTAAAAGCAGGTTTGGTAGAACAAGCATAAGCCCTTTCTAAATCTCCCTTTAAGGGGAAGACTTACAAAGACTCCGATATTGATAAAGTCATTCCAAATGGGATGGCTTTTTTATTTTACTTTGGCAGCATGAACAGCATTTACCTGAATGGAAAAATACTCCCGGCTGATGAACCGGCCCTGCTGGCTACTAACCGCGGCTACCGCTATGGCGATGGTTTGTTTGAAACGATGAAAGTCATGGAGGGTAAAATCTTGCTGGCAGCATATCATTTTGAACGATTATTTGCCGGACTTGAATTGCTGAAATTTGAGATCCCCAAATTATTGACCCGGGAAAAACTGGAAGCTGCTATTCAAAGTCTTTGCAGGAAAAATAAATGTGAGCAGTTGGCCCGGGTAAGATTATCTTTTTCCAGGGGTAATGGTGGGTTGTATGACGATGATAGAAAGCTGCAATACCTGGTGGAATGCTGGCCGCTTAATGAATCCATGAACCGGCTGAATGAAAATGGGTTGATGATTGATATTTACCCGGATGCAGAAAAAGGCACAGATAAATTCTCTAACCTGAAATCAGCCAACTTCCTGCCTTATTCGATGGCTGCCCTTTTTGCAAAGGAAAATAAGCTGAATGATTGCCTGGTATTGAACACGATGGGTCATATTGCTGATTCAACAATCGCCAATTTATTCCTTATTAAAAATGGAGTTTTGATGACACCCGGGCTGGCCCAAGGATGTGTAGCGGGCGTTATGCGGCGATACTTAATCGGCACCCTGCAACAAGCGGGGCTCAAAGTGCAGGAAATGGCAATCTCTGCCCAGGACTTAAAAAATGCCGACGAGATTTTCCTGACAAATGCCATCAGTGGTATCCGCTGGGTAAAACAGTTTGGGGAAAAGAGCTTTACGAATGAAAAAACAGGGGACATTTATAATCGGTTTGTCAAAACAATTTTTACCTAAGCTTGTTTCAAGATCCCTATGAAGCCTGTCGTTTCAATTTTCTGGTTCCGCCGCGACTTACGTCTCACCGATAATGCCGGATTGTACCATGCCCTGAAAGAAGGAACTCCTATTCTACCTATTTTCATTTTTGACAGGAATATACTGGATGAACTGAAAAATAAAACGGACAGGAGAGTGGAGTTCATACATCTTGCTTTGCAGGATATGCAACGGCAATTGGTAAAACTGGGTACATCACTCGATGTCCGGTATGGTAACCCATCGGATATGATTCAGGCGTTATTGGATGAGTACAATGTCGAAAAAGTATTTACTAATCACGATTATGAACCTTATGCGACCCAACGAGATGCGGAGATCAGCAAACTGCTTGTTAAGCGTGGAATTATTTTTCATACATACAAAGACCAGGTACTGTTAGAAAAAAACGAAGTACTTAAGGACGATGGCAAACCGTATACGGTCTTTACACCCTATTCGAAGAAATGGAAAGCCGTACTCAGCGATTTTCACCTGAAGCCTTACCTAAACAAAAAATATTTTAAAAATTTCTATAAACAACCAGAACGAAAACTTATTTCATTGGAGCAAATGGGCTTTGCAGCTACCGGGCTGGCATTTCCCGATAAGGAATGGAAGGGACAGGTAATCCGTAACTATAAAGAACAGAGAAATATTCCTTCTATACAGGGTACTACCCGCCTGAGTGTTCATCTGCGGTTTGGCACAATCAGTATCCGGGAACTGGCCGGGGAAGCCGGTGCGTTAAATGAAACCTACCTGAATGAACTCATCTGGCGGGATTTTTACCACATGATACTCTGGCATTTTCCCCGGGTGCTGGGAAATGCTTTTAAACCGGATTACGACAAGATACAATGGCGGAATAATGAAAAAGAATTTGAAGCCTGGTGCGAGGGACGAACGGGCTATCCGATAGTTGATGCCGGAATGCGTGAATTAAATGAAACCGGGTTCATGCATAACCGGGTGAGGATGATTGTCGCTTCTTTTTTGACCAAGCATTTATTGATCGACTGGCGTTGGGGGGAAGCTTATTTCGCAGAAAAATTATTGGATTTTGATTTAGCTGCTAATAATGGTAGCTGGCAATGGGCGGCAGGAAGCGGTTGCGATGCTGCACCTTATTTCAGGGTCTTCAATCCTTATTTGCAAACGCAGAAATTTGATCCGGAACTAAAATATATCAGGAAGTGGGTACCTGAGCTGGAAGAGTTTTCTTATCCTAAACCGATCGTGGTACATGAAGAAGCAAGAAAAAGGTGCCTGGCAATCTATGCAGCAGCCTTAAAGAAATAAAATCAGTTATTGTTACTTCCTTCAAATCTTGGGTTTACAAAATTGTTGAGTTTGGAACCGAAGCGATAGTTGAGGCCAAAGCTGGTGTAATAATTATAGCCAGAAGCGATTTGTCTTCTCCTGGTAAGAATTTCTTGCTCCGTAGCACCTCCTTTTGGAAGATAGACCTGGTCTCTTGTTAGTTCACCAGAGAAATAAATACGGAATGACAAACCCCCGGTAATGCGGACATCAGTTGATGTAAAAATCCCAAGATTAAATAACTTCCAGTCGTGAAAATAATTTTGATAGTTGATTCCGAATGAGGTGGTGCCCCATTTTTGATTTAATGATAGATTGGCGTCTGCCCTGTGTCCAAATAATGTTTCCCGGACTTTATTATAAATAGTAGTATCATAATAATGATTGTTGCGGGCAGTTAGGCCGTAGCTGATAGTAAAGAAACGGTTATTTACCTCTTTATAAGGAAATATATCATACTCCACCGCAGCTCTAACATAAACCCGTCCTTTGTTATTTGAGAAAGTATTCTGGCTATAATTTGTTTCATAGCCATAGCTCCAATGGTCATTTATACTTTTAATCAGCGAATGCGAAAAATCAATATTATGGTTATTGTTGATAATCTTTTGCCTTACCCCCGCATCTTCAAATTCAAAAACTGATTTATTTGTACTTGCATAAAAGCCAAAACTGACTTTTAACTCTTCTGTTGTTCTATTGGCGGAAAAATTTGCACCTAAACGCCGGTCCTTATAATTCGCATCAGCATTAAAATTGCCATTGGCACCTACCCGGAATACCCAGTAATTCCAGCTGTCTTTTGTGGGTTGGGATAATGAATCTTTTTTGTTGGCTTCTGTTTCAACCCTTTTCATACTGATTACAGCATCTTTGGCCGCTTCCGTTTTTGCTACACAAGGGGCAAGACCAAGTTTTATGTATTTGACCAGCATATCCCGTTCTTCAAAATCAGTAGCGTTTGGATCTGTATTGAAATGCAGGGTATCCTGAAAATTTTTAAACCTGTTTTGTCCGAAAAATATCAATTGATATTTGCTTCCACCACTACCTGTGCCTTGTTCAGTAACCAGTACATGTACATCTGCTGCAATGCGGTCAAGCAGAAAATCAACAAGGTTAATCTCTGACCGGATAAAGGTCATATCGCAGCCGGCATTGCTGCAGTCAATAAATACCTTTAGCTTGGTACTGGTATTATTTTGTGCGGCGATGGAAATTGAAAAAAAAATGGCAATTAAAGCACAGGCTGTACTTTTTCTCATGGCTAATGATTGTGGGTTATTGATTCAGCAGCTTTCAGGAGGAAGGGACTAATGAAATCTGAAATTTATTTTTAATGTTAATAGAACCCCAATGTTCCTTTGTGCCTGCAAAATAAAGTGCTTGTAGCTTAATTATTAATTTACTACATGAGTGGAAAGATAGGCTTGATGAAGTGGTATAAAAGACGCAGTTTTGGGAAAGTTATTTTTTAAATAAATAATACATCTTCATCATCTGTTTCCAGGTTATTATGCTCCAGGAAAATCTCGTACAGGTTCTCAATGGCCAGTTTACCATCATCACCGAGGTCGAGGCTATAATTATTTACATAGAGGTCAATATGTTGCCGCATTACCTCTTCACTCATTTCCTGTGCGTGTTGTTTTACATAGTCGGTGATGCGTGGGTAATTGCTAAAAGCATAATCCAAACTTTTCCTGATCAGCTCATTAACTTTTAATGCAGCGGATCTTTTGATGGACTGGTTGATGGCAATGCCTCCGAGTGGAACAGGCAATTCCATTTTCTCTTCCCAGTATTCTCCGAGGTCTTTTACTTTGTGTAAGCCTTTTTGCTTGTAGGTAAACCGGTTCTCATGAATAATTACCCCCAGGTCCACTTCCTTATTCAACAAAGCCTCTTCAATAGCGGAAAAGAGCATGAACTTTTTATCAATTGCATCCGGGTACGCATAGCTAAAGAGTAGATTCGCTGTAGTGTGAATACCAGGAAGGGCGATTGAAGCCTGGTTGATATCTTCTTCCGTCAGTGCTTGTGCAGAATCAGTAATTAGTAATGGACCAAGCCCTTTTCCGAGAGCACTTCCTGCATTCAGCAGCGTATAGTTGGATAAAGACCTGAAAAAAGCCGGGAAGCTGAGCTTGGTGATATCCAATTTTCCTTCAAGGGCCCATTGATTCAATGTTTCCACATCGGCCAATACAGTATCAAATTCAAATCCTTCTGTATTAATTTTTTTATTGACCAGGGCATCAAAAATAAAGGTGTCATTGGGACAAGTAGAAAAACCGAGGGTTAATTTCATAAGATATTTAACAAACTGATGAGTTCGTTGTTCAGATTAAGAATAGATTCTTTCAGGTTCCAGTTCTTTTTATTTCTTTCCCCCGCATAATTAGACACGGCCCTTAACTGGACAAAGGGGATTTTTTCCATTAAGCCAACATAGTGCAATGCAGCCCCTTCCATAGATTCCACTACCGGGAAAAATTTTTCTTTGTATAATTCTATTTTTCTTCTTGAAGTTGTTATCTCGTTGACCGAAATACCATTTACTTTTTTCAGTTTCCCTTTTTTTAATACTTCTCCTTTATTCACTAGCCATCCTTTTGTAAAAGGAAATTGATTTTGCTGTACCAGCTCCATGTCAAACAGCGTTTTTAATGTACCCCGTTCAACTACACCCTGATCAGCGATAGCTTCCTGTTTGACAGCGAGTACAGTTCCCAATGGGATCATGGTATCAAAACAGCCACCAACGCCGGCCTGTACGATAATAGCTGGCCGTTTGGTATATAACTGCCGGGTCAAAGAATACATCGTGGCTGTCAACCCGATCCCGGATATTAACACATCAATTTGAAGACCCTCAGGCATTTCTTTACCCTGCCTGTAGTTGTCCAGGAAAGGACTTATTTCCATCGCCGTAGCCGCCACTATAAGACAATTCATTTTTTCTTTTTTGCCTCCAAATTAATACACGCAAATGTAGGCTGGTATTGGCAGCGACCCTCATTATTTTATCCGTTCAAAGAGCTTACTGAAGCAGGAAAACTATCGGTTTGGAGCCTGAAAGCACTCAACTTTCTCCTACCTTTGCCGTCCGCCAGCCGTATGGTATGGTATTACTATTTCCTTCCGCCCAAACTGCTGTGAAGGATTTAAAAAAAGTAAAGCATGGTTTACTTAACAAGGTTTGAACACTTCAATGCCGCCCACAAACTCTACAACCCGGCCTGGAGCTACGAAAAAAATGAAGAAATTTTTGGTAAATGCGCCAATGAGAACTGGCATGGTCATAACTATGAGCTGCTGGTAACCGTAAAAGGACAACCCAGCCCTGATACCGGTTTTGTGTTTGATGTAAAACAACTGAGCAATATTATCAAAGACCAGGTCATTGAAAAAATTGATCACCGCAATCTCAATGTGGATGTGGAGATGATGAAAGGTAAGATGTGCAGTACAGAAAACCTTGCGATTGCTATCTGGAACCAGTTAGTCGTTCATCTTCCGGCCGGTGTTCAACTCCATTGTATTAAATTATACGAGACGCCGAGGATTTATGTGGAGTATTTTGGTGAATAAGGCATTGGCAGGCCAACCTTTTGCGTGTTCCACCGTTAGTATTTTGTTTTTCTTAATTTGATTACATGAGCAAGAAAGTAGCTGTTTTCAGGAGGGAGCATTTTAATGCGGCTCATCGCCTGTTTAACCCTGACTGGGATGATGCCACGAATGATAAGGTATTTGGGAAATGTGCTTTGCCGAATTACCACGGGCATAATTACGAACTGGAAGTAAAACTGGTAGGTAGACCCAATAAGGATACGGGTTATGTGATGGACATGAAGGAACTGGGTGACCTGGTAAAAAGAGAAATACATTCACGATTCGATCACAAAAACCTGAACCTGGATACTGAGGAATTTAAAAATCTAAATCCTACCGCTGAAAATATTGCTATAGTCATTTATAAATTACTTCGACCGCATATTGACGAAAAACTGGACATGCAGGTAAGACTATATGAAACACCAAGAAATTTTGTCGAGTACCCAGCGTAACAGGATATCCTGATATCGTGTATTTTTCAAATCTTCAAATCTTCAAATCTTCAAATCAACAGTATGGCATATAAGAAAATAGAACAGTATGATGAGAATGTAACTTCCGGATTAATGGGAAATTATAAGGATGTACTCAATCTGCTGGGAGAGAATTCAGACAGGGAAGGCCTGCTTAAAACACCGGAACGACTGGCCAAAGCTATGCAATACCTTACCCAGGGATACCATTTAGATGGACACGCTATTATTAATTCCGCCAAGTTTCACGAACCAGTTAGTGAAATGATCGTAGTGAAGGATATCGAAATATATAGTATGTGTGAGCATCATATGCTGCCTTTTTTTGGTAAAGCTCATATTGCCTATATCCCCAATGGCTGGATAACCGGTCTCAGCAAGATTGCCCGTGTGGTCGACGTATATGCCCGGCGATTACAAGTACAGGAAAGGCTGACCGTAGAAATTATGAATGCGATAAAAGAAACCCTTAACCCGATCGGTGTTGCCGTAGTTATAGAAGCCAAGCACTTGTGTATGATGATGAGAGGTGTGCAAAAACAAAACTCTTCTACTACTACTTCAGCCTTCGATGGGGAGTTCCAGAAAAATTCCAGTCGTAGCGAGTTCCTGAAACTGATCAGCTCAGATCTGCATTAAGCAGAGGGGATAGATGGATTTTGTTGATGATAATCAATGAAATAAGTATTATTAAAAGTGTAGTAGTATATTTGCTATCTTATAAAAAAGTTTGATTGTTTATTCAATCAAACTTTTTTTATGGGACATGTAAAAACAAACTTATGATGCATGCATTTATATTTCCTGGCCAGGGTTCACAATTTCCGGGAATGGGTAAGCCGCACTATGACAATAGTGCTTTCGCAAAAAAGTTATTTGAGCAGGCTAATGAAGTACTGGGATTTCGTATATCCGATATCATGTTCAACGGAAGCGAAGCAGATTTGAAACAGACCAATGTAACGCAGCCTGCTGTTTTTTTACATTCTATCATTGCTTATAAGAGTATTGACCAGGAAAGCAGCTCTGGATCACCGGATATGGTAGCCGGTCATTCTCTCGGAGAGTTTTCTGCGTTGGTGGCTAATGGCACATTGAGTTTTGATGATGCCTTGTTATTGGTTTCTATACGGGCCAAAGCCATGCAGAAAGCCTGCGACCTTGTTCCTTCAACCATGGCAGCGATACTGAACCTTGCGGATGAGAAAGTGGAAACCATCTGTGCAGAAGTACAGCAGGAAACCGGTGAAGTGGTAGTGCCGGCCAATTATAATTGCCCCGGACAATTGGTGATCAGCGGTTCTGTTAAAGGAATTGATATAGCCTGCGAAAGAATGAAAGCAGCAGGTGCCAAACGGGCCCTGGTGCTACCCGTAGGTGGTGCTTTTCATTCACCATTAATGCTTCCGGCCAAGGAAGAATTGACGGCTGCGATCGAAGCCACTAAATTTCATGCACCTACCTGTGCTGTATACCAAAACGTGGTGGCAAAAGGTGTAATGGACCGGGATGAGATCAAACAAAATCTGATTGACCAGTTGACAAGCGCTGTACGCTGGACCCAGTGTATACAAGCCATGATCGCCGACCGGGCCTATAAGTTTACAGAAGCAGGACCAGGTAAGGTATTGCAAGGGCTGGTGCTGAAGATCAATAAAGACATGCAGGTAGATGGGGTGAATTGAGTGTTATACGTAAATGGAACAGTTGAACCATTCCCCATCCAGTTCCGCATTATATTTTCTATAGAAATTAATTGCTGGTTCATTCCATTTTAACACCTGCCAGATAATGCGGTTGAATTTTTTCTCTTTCGCCTCTTCGATCAGCCGGTCGAACAAGAGTTTACCAATCTTTCTTGCCCGCATGGCTTCTGTTACAATAATATCTTCCAGGTACATGGCCTGTCCCTTCCAGGTAGAATAGCGGATATAGTACAAAGCAAATCCTTGAATAACACCATCCTCTTCGGCAACAAATGCCCACCAAACCGGGTTGTCACCAAAACCACTTTCGGTGAAATGTTCCAAAGTAACCGTAACATCGTTGGGAGCTTTTTCATAAATAGCCAGTTCTGTTACCAGTTCCAATAATCGTGGGCAATCTTCTTTAACGGCCCTTCTGATTTTTATTTCCATGTTGAAATCCTGCTATTTTAAATTAATTCAATGCTTGTTCCAGATCATTAATGATGTCCTGCAGGTTTTCAATCCCAACATTCATGCGTATTAATCCATCAGTGATACCATATTTTTCTTTTTCTTCTTTTGGCACACTATAATGTGTCATCGAAGCAGGGTGGGAGAGTAAACTGTCGCAGGTACCAAGAGAAACGGTCCGGATACACATTTTTAATTTGTTCATAAAGTCAATACCTCCCTGGAACCCGCTCTTTAATTCAAAACTTAACATGGCACCGGGATGCCGCATTTGCTTCATAGCGATATAATGATCAGGATGAGAGGAAAGACCTGTGTAATTTACGTTGGCAATAGCGGGGTTCGATTCCAAATAGTTGGCGACTTCCATCGCATTATGGCAGTGCCGTTCCATTCTTACTTCGAGTGTTTTTATTCCCTGTATCAATAAGAAAGCATCAAATGGATTTGAATTGCCGCCCAATAAGCGATGCATTTTGGTAGCCGTTGTTTTCATGAATTCCAGGTCCTTACCCAACAAGATACCGCCGATAGCCGTACCATGGCCATTCAGGAATTTGGTAGTGGAATGAACTACAAAATCTACTGCATACTGAAATGGCTGTTGCAGGTAGGGCGTGGCAAACGTGTTATCGCAGGCTACGATACAGTTGTATTGTTTGGCGATTTTACTTAGTTCCTCTATATCCACACATTGGATCGTAGGATTCGCAGGGGTTTCCAGGTACAGCATTTTAATAGCCGGATCCGCTTTCAAAATTTTTTCCGCAGTACCAGGGTTTCGCAGGTCTTCTATCACAGCTGTGATATTGAACGCTGGCAGTACCTTATTGACCAGCTCATTGGTGCCACCATATAAGGAATAGTGAGTGAGAATCTTATTACCAGGTTTTAAGGTAGCCAGCATCAGGGTAGAAATAGCGGCCATGCCTGACGAATGCAGGATACCTTTTACTTCGAAACCTAATCCAAATGTTTCCAGCGCAGCGATCTTTTCTTCGGCTTCCGTCATAGTTGGATTCCCCCAACGGCTGTAGATATAACCTTCTTCCTGACCGCTGAAACGACGCATGCCCTGCTCTGCATCATCAAACACATAGGTACTGCTGGCATAGATCGGCACCTGGTGTGCATACATTGGGTCCTGGTGATGTCCTCCATGTATGGCAATCGAACTCCAGCCTGTTAGTGTTTGTTCAGGTGATCCGGCCGGTCGGGGAAAACTTTTATCCATATTGAAGTTTTTGATTCCGATATTTATCGGAACAGTAAATGAAGTAGTTCAAAAATAGCTGATTTCATCCTTTTATTAACCCACGAGATATGAAAGAGCTTTTAAAACTTTATGCGAGCTATAACAGCTGGGCAAGCCAGCAACTATTCAATGTCATCCTTGCGCTGCCCGAAGAAAAGCAACTAGAAGAAGTGCCCAGCAGCTTCGGTAATTTGTTTAAAACGGTAGTCCATATGTGGGACGCAGAAAGTGCCTGGTGGCAACGGATGAAAATGCAGGAACGGGTCATTGTTCCCGGCGATACTTTTAAGGGAACAATTCAAGAGCTTATCAGCAATGTATTACAACAATCCAAACAATGGGAAGAGTGGGTGAGCAATGCTTCCGAAATGATGCTGGAACATGTTTTTCAATACCAGAACATAAAGGGCGAACAAATTAAAATGCCCATCTACCAGATGGTGCATCATGTGTTTAATCATGGTACTTATCACCGGGGTCAATTAGTCAATATGCTGCGCCAGCTGGGTGTGGAGAAGATACCGCAGACTGACTTCTCTTTTTGGGCAAGGATAAAAAAATAATGCGATAGTGTCTGACGTCTCGCAGAGCGTCTGACACTTTTACACTAAAAATACTTTAAATGCGATGGAGTTAGCGTTTTGCAGAGAGCCTCATACTTTAAGAGAAGATTTTTTTAACGCTTTCTTCATCTATTTCCCTTGCAACCTCAAACCTGAAATCAATGGCTGATAGGTTCAGTAATTGGAAAGCCCTTTCTTGATTGCACAAGTTGCCTGTTCGTAAGCCGGTATAATCTCTGAAAGAAGAATAGGCCCATTCTTCAGCAGTTTTTACCAGGTTTGCTTCGATAGGATTTTGATGAATGTAGAAAAAAGCGGTCATAGCATAATCTTCCTGCCCACTTACCAATTTGGCTTTGGTTTTCTGTTGAAATAAGTTGCCTGTTCGGTCTTGTTGTTTATTAATTCCTTTTGCATAGGAGCTTTGCAATAGCCGGAAGCCGTTTGTAAGGGCAGGCATATTAATCCCACCGGATTGTACTCTTTCAATACTTTTATCAGTTACTTCAATAAGAAAATGAAAATGATTGGTCATTAAGCACCAGGCCAGGATCTCACTGATTGGTTTGAGGTAGCGTTGGCATTTGTGCAGGAAATAAATATAGTTGTCTTCGTTGAAGAAAATATTTTGCTGATTGTTACCACGATTGTAGATGTGATATATTCCCGGCTCTTGAATGTTCATCGTTGAGATTTTGTCTTTCAGTTCATGCTTAAGGTGTCAGACGCTCTGCGAGACGTCAGACACCCAACGTCAGACACCCCATTTCACCAGCGTAGCGCCCCAGGTAAAGCCACCTCCAAAAGCTGCCAACACGATATTGTCACCTTTTTTTAACTGGCTTTCCCATTCCCATAAGCAAAGGGGAATAGTGCCAGCCGTTGTGTTGCCGTATTTCTGAATATTAATCATCACTTTTTCTTTAGGCAATCCCATACGGTTAGCAGTGGCATCGATAATGCGCAGGTTAGCCTGATGCGGAACCAGCCAGGCTATATCATCACCGGTCAGGTTGTTTCTTTGTAATAACTCAGCACTTACATCTGCCATACCTTTCACAGCAAATTTAAAAACCGCCTGTCCTTCCTGGTAAGCATAATGTTCTCTTGCCATTACGGTTTCTATGCTGGCTGGTTTTTTAGAACCGCCAGCTTTCATGTGCAGGAATTGGCAACCGCTACCATCACTTTTTAAAATAGAATCCTGTATGCCATAGCCCTCTTCATTCGGTTCTAATAAAACCGCACCGGCCCCATCGCCAAAAATAATACAGGTGGCCCGGTCCTGATAATCCACGATCGAACTCATTTTATCAGCACCCACCACGACCACTTTTTTATACCGGCCACTTTCAATAAATGCAGCACCGGTGGTAACGCCGTATAAAAAACCAGAACAAGCGGCCTGCAGGTCAAACCCAAAAGCATTCTTCGCACCTATTTTATCACCAATGATATTCGCAGTAGCAGGGAAAACCATATCAGGGGTAACCGTGCAGCAAATAATGCAATCAATTTCCAACGGATCTATGCCTCTTTTTTTGCACAACTCCAATACAGCCGATGCTCCCATGTCAGAAGTAGCTTTACCCTCGCCTTTTAAAATCCTCCGTTCTGTTATCCCGGTACGACTCCGAATCCATTCATCATTTGTATCCACCATTTTTTCCAGGTCGAAATTGGTCAATTTGTCTTCGGGAACATAGCCTCCAATGGCAGTAATGGCGGCAGTTATCTTTTTGTTACTCATTCGATATAGCTTTTAAAATAAAAGTGGTTAAAGGTAAGGAAAGTCGTAAGTCAGTAGTCATAAGTCGGGAGCCGGTTTCCTAAACTTTTATAACTATCGCTAATGACTCCCGACTCCTATCTCTTGACTCTTCACTTTTCCCTATTTTCGCAGCTTATGATAGCTTACCTGAAAGGCGATTTTGTGTACAAGAGCCCCGCGATGGTGCAAGTAGAGGTAAACGGCGTAGGATACGAGGTCCATATCAGCCTGAATACCTTCTCAAAAATCCAGCAATTAGACAAAGGCATCCTTCTTACCAGCCTATTGATCCGGGAGGATGCTCATATTTTGTACGGATTTTTTGACCTGGCAGAAAAAGAGATGTTTCAGCATTTATTTAGTGTTTCGGGTATCGGAGCAACAACCGCCCGGGTTATGTTGTCGTATATGAAACCTGAAGAACTGGCAAGGGCTATTATCCAGGGTGATACACGCACATTAGAAGGGATAAAAGGTATCGGCAAAAAGACCGCTGAAAGGATGGTGTTGGAGTTGAGAGATAAGCTCGCTAAAAACCCGTTGGAATCAAATATTTCTCCTATGATAAACAATACTTTGCAACAGGATGCGTTAAATGCTCTAACTGCTCTGGGTATCAACCGTGTGGCTGCTGGACAGGCACTTGAAAAGACCCTCGCAGCCAATCCAAACTTACCTGTCGAGGAACTGATTAAAAAAGCACTTCGTACTCTCTAATTCCACTATTTTCAGGAAACTAATTGATGGAGAAAAAACTGTGAACCTTAAGACTGCTAATATGTTCCGTACACTGGTAGTTTTTGCCATTGTGCTTGCCCCTTTTACGCTGGCAAAAGCTGGCTACTATGATAATATCCCACCTGATAGCCTTACTGCTATACGGGGTTTCTATTCCGATACGACCCGTTATCCACTTATCGACCGCTACGGTGACCCTTATTCCAACCCCAACCGCAATAGTTTTGATCTCCGCGACACCGGCTTTATCAAGCGAACGATTGAATATGATCCCAAAACAAAGCAGTATTACATTGTCGAAAAAATAGGCAACAAATATTATCGTACTCCCAGTTCGTTTTCAATGGAGGAGTTTGTACGCTTACAGGGCCGCAAAGACGAGGAGGATTATTTCAAAAAAAGAGCTGCCCTTCTTTCGAATATGAACAGGCGGATATATAAACCCAAGTTCAGGATCAACGAAGGATTGTTTAACCGGATCATGGGGGTAGGGCCGGATGGAAAAGTGAAGGTTGATATTCGCCCTTCAGGTTATGTTGATTTTTTAGCTGGCTACCAGGGGCAGAATATTAAAAACCCTACGCTGCCGGAAAGAGCCCGGAGAAACGGGGGCTTTGATTTCAATATGAATTCCCAGTTGCAGGTGGATGCCAATATCGGGGATAAACTGAAGTTGCCTATTAATTACAACACCTTAGCCAACTTTAATTTTGAGAACCAGCTGAAATTAGATTACCAGGGTAAGGATGATGAGATCATCAAATTATTCCAGGCCGGTAATACCAATTTTGCGTCCAAAGGAACTTTGATACCCGGGGCCCAATCCTTATTCGGGTTAAAGACACAATTCCAGTTTGGTAAACTGTTTATTACGACTGTGCTGGCTAACCAGCAATCGCAACGCCAGACATTAGGTTTGGCAGGTGGTTCTGCTTCACAAAATTTCACTCTCCGGGCGGACGAGTATGACGAGAACCGTCACTTTCTGATGTCGCAATATTTCCGTAACAACTTTAATAAGGCGATGAAACAATTGCCGGTGGTGAACTCCCCTGTGCAGATTTTACGGGTGGAAGTTTGGGTGACCAACCGGAATGGTACAACGACTGATACAAGAGATATTGTTGGCTTTATGGACCTGGGAGAAAATACCCCCTTCAGTCCAACACTAACGGGAACGGCTGGTGCTTTTCCACGGAATGATGCCAATAATCTTTATTCAAAATTATTACAGAATCCCAATGCCCGGAATTCTTCCCTGGTACAAAGCACAATGACTGCTGCGCCTTTTAATCTCTTGCCGGTGCAGGATTTTGAAAAAACATTTGCCCGCAAATTACTACCAACTGATTATTCCTTCAACCAGCAGATCGGTTTCCTGTCCCTCAACCAACCCCTCCAACCGGATGAAGTATTGGGAATCGCTTTCCAATATACTTACAATGGCAAAGTTTACCAGGTGGGTGAATTTTCCACTGACGTACCGCCCGATACCTCCGGGGCTTCTCAAAGGGTATTATTCTTAAAATTATTAAAAGCCACTTCACAGCGAACCAATCTTCCGATCTGGGACCTGATGATGAAGAATGTATATTCTGTTGGCTATGGCCAGTTGGAAAGACAGGATTTTAAACTGGACCTTGTATACGAAGAACCGAGTTTAGGTGAAAAAAGATATTTACCAGCAGACAGTGTCATCGCAACCTATAAAGGTCAGCCATTAATCTCATTGGTTAACCTGGACCGGTTGAATAACCAGAATGATCCGCAACCGGATGGAGTTTTTGACTTCCTCGAAGGTTATACGGTTATTTCTCCGCAGAGCCGCGTCATTTTTCCGGTACTGGAACCATTTGGCCATGACCTGGACTATGTTTTCTCCAACCAGAACAGAAGGAACCGATACCTCTATTATCCACTGTATGACACGATCAAAGCTATTGCACAGACATATGCCAACCTGAACCGTTTTAAACTGGTGGGTAAATCCAAATCATCCGGCTCAGCTGGTAATGCAGGGGCCGGAGGAATAGGGGCCGGTGGAACAGGGGCAGGTACAAATACCAGCAGCGATTACCAGTTGGGTTATAATATTCCGCGTGGTTCGGTATCAGTTACAGCTGGCGGGCAAACCCTGCAGGAAAATGTAGATTATGAGATCAATTATGACCTCGGAACTTTAAGGGTTACCAACCAGGCCATCATTAATTCCGGTGTGCCGGTCAACATCCAGTTTGAAAACAACCAGGCTTTTGGTCTGCAGCAAAAAAGTTTCCTCGGAGTTCGTCTCGATTATATCGCCAATAGAAAACTAACACTGGGTGCCACAATGGTTAGGCTCAACGAACGTCCTTTCTTTGTCAAACAATCCTATGGTGATGACCCGATCAGGAATGCTATGTATGGTTTTGATGTGGACTATCGCAGCGACCTGCCACGGCTTACCAAATGGTTGGATAAACTACCTTTTTATTCTACCAAGGCCATGTCTTCCATTACAGCCTATGCAGAAGCAGCCATATTGGATCCCGGTCACCCTAAACAAATTAATGGTTCCGATAAAACAGGTCAGATCTATATTGACGACTTTGAAGGAACAAGAGCCGGTATTGATCTTCGGTTCCCGCTTATCAGCTGGACCATGGCTTCTATCCCGCAGGGAAATAATGGACCTGGTGGCGTTGCACCTTTGTTCCCCGAATCAAAGTATAATGACAGCTTGTTAAGCGGGTACAACCGGGCTAAGATCGCCTGGTATAACATTGAATCGGTTCTGCAGGAAAAAAGCAATTCCAATAATCCGCTAAAGGGAAATGTTGCAGAATTATCTAAGCCGGAAACCAGGCAGGTGTTACGTAAGGAAATATTCCCATTGGTCACCACACAATTTGGCGAAGGATTACTGACCACATTTGACCTGGCTTTTTATCCGAAGCAAAGAGGGCCGTACAACTTTGAATACCGGAATGGCCGGGTGAATGCAAGCGGAAGATTACTGAACCCCAAACAAGCCTGGGGAGGACTGATGCGGAATATTGACCAGACTGATTTTGAGACCGGCAATATTGAATACATAGAATTCTGGATGCAGGATCCTTTTATCTCTCCCCGTTTCAATCCCGCCGGCGGCGAGTTGTATTTTAATCTTGGCAATATTTCAGAAGATATATTACGGGATGGCCAGCGGCAATACGAGAACGGGTTAAGAACCCCTACCAATAATGCAACACTGGACTCAAGTACCAAATGGGGACAAACACCTTCCAATCCATTGCAGGTGACCAACGCATTCAGTAACGAACCAAGCGACCGTATTTTCCAGGACGTGGGTTATGATGGTTTGCAGGATGATGATGAGCGAAGGAGATTTAGGTCGAACTACCTGGATCAGCTGGCAGCTTTGTATGGTAGCGGTTCACCAATCTATCAAAGCGCTTTAGCAGATCCATCCGCAGATAATTTTATTCCTTACCGGGATCCTTCTTTTGATCAAACACCTGTTACCGGCATTTTGCAACGGTATAAGAATATCAACAATCCGCATGGTAATTCACCGATCAATGAAAATAACTCGCAGTTCGTCAATGCTTTTACACAGTATCCTGATGCAGAAGAGTTGAACAGGGATAATACCATGAATGAGGTGGAAGAATATTTTCAGTATAAAGTAGACATTAAACCTAACATGCTGTCAGGTACTAACTTTATTACCGATGTAAGAACACCAACCATTAATTTAGCCGATGGAACTACCCGGGTAGAAAAGTGGTACCTCTTCCGTATTCCCATTGCCCAGTATAATTTAAAAGTGGGTAATATTCCTGATTTCAAATCCATTCGCTTTATCCGGATGTTCGCTACCGGCTTTGAGGATTCAGTGGTCATGCGTTTTGGTAAACTGGAATTGGTCCGGAACCAGTGGAGAAAATTCCGTAATGAGATCGACTCTACCGGTTTGTATACGAACTTACCTGTTCCCGATTTTACTTCTGTAAATGTGCTGGCTGTGAACATTGAAGAAAACGATCAACGTCAGCCTATCCCTTACCGTATCCCACCTGGCATTGAAAGACAACAGCAACTGAGCAATAACAACGTGGCCCTTTTCCTGAATGAACAGGCCATCAGTATACAGGTATGCGGACTTCCGCAAAACGAGGCCCGGGGTGTATTCAAAACCTTCAATATGGATATGCGCCAGTTTGGAAAACTGAGTATGTTCATCCATGCGGAATCAGTTCCGGGTTCACAGGTATTGCAAGACGGTGACCTCAGTGGGGTTGTCAGGATCGGGAATGATTTTTCCGGTAACTATTATGAAATAAAAATTCCACTCAAGATTACTCCGCCCGGTACTACCGATTCATTAAGAATATGGCCGGAGCAAAATAATCTCGACTTTGACCTGAATGAATTGACCGATCTCAAGTTCCGGAGAAACCGATCAGGCGGACAGCCATCTGTATATTATAAAGAAACAAAACCCGACGGACGTAGCTATGCCATCATTGGTAACCCCAACCTGGGCGAAGTAAGAGGTATGTTATTGGGTGTAGAAAATGTAAAACAGGAAAGTATCTGTACCGAAGTATGGTTCAATGAACTTCGTTTCTCAAAGTTGGATGAAGAAGGGGGTTGGGCAGCATTGGCCAGGGTAGATGCCCGGCTGGCCGATCTGGGTACTCTTTCAGTTAGTGCTACAGCAAGGAGCCATGGCTTTGGTCCGCTTGAAGGACGTTTAGCAGACAGGCTACGGGAAGATATTTATACGTTTGATATATCTGCCAGTATTGAAGCAGGGAAATTACTGCCTAAAAAATTAGGGTTGCAAATACCCGTGTATGCCGGTATCAGCCAGATACACAAAACACCGGAATACGATCCCTATGCACTGGATCTGAAACTGAAGGACGTGTTGAAAGAAGCTCCTGGCAAACCAACAAAAGATTCTATCCGATACGATGCAAAAGATATTACTTCGATCAAAACCATTAACCTGACCAATGTAAAAAAATTGAAAACAGATGGTAAACGGCCCAAGATATGGAGTGTTACCAATTTTGATTTCAATTATTCTTATATCCAGACGCTGAGCCACAATCCCCTGATCGAGAGAGATGAGCTGCGGCGTACCAGGGGAGCATTAGGTTATACCTATGCACCACAGACCAAACCATTTGAACCGTTTAAAAAACTGATCAAATCTAAATCGAAATGGCTGGCCCTGATCAAGGAGATGAATTTTAATTATGCTCCCTCTCAAATATCTTTCAAAGCCGATGTGTTCCGCCAGTTTGGTGCTACGAGGGTGAGAAATGTAGGAGGGGGTCCTTATAAAATACCGGAGACCTTTAATAAGTACTTCACGTTCGACAGGTATTATATCCTGCAATGGCCATTGACACGATCTATCTCGATTGATTTTATGGCTACCAATAATGCCCGGATCGATGAACCATTTGGCCGTATTGACAATCAAGCCAAAAAAGATTCAGTAAAGAAAAATCTCTTTAAAGGGGGAAGAAATACAAATTACTTCCAGGAGGCTACTATCACTTACAATGTACCGACCAATAAAATCCCTTTGCTTAGCTGGACCACCCTGCGGGCCAGTTATAACACTAAGTACAACTGGCTGGCTGGATCGCTCCTGGCCAGAACACCGGAAATCGACCTCGGTAATACATTAGCGAATACACAGACAAAAACCCTGAACGGGGAATTCAAATTTGAAGAACTGTATAACAAATGGCGCTTCCTCCGGGCTGTTAATATGAATACACCCAAGCCACCTGCCGGCAGTGGAAGCAAAGACGGCCGTGATGGTGGCAAGAAAGGCGATGATAAAGACGGTGGAAAAAAAGATGCAAAAGGTGGGAAAACGGATAAAGGGGATAGCAAGGAAGATGTAGCAAAAACCGATCAGCCAAAGCAGCAGGTGCGGGATGGCAGTAACATTGTCAGAATGGATACGATCAGGAATAAAAAAGGAAAGATCATTCGGATAAAAAAAATAAAAGACAAGAAAGTAAAAACTAAGAAAGATTCCAATGACTTACCCGAAATTAGTAATGTGCCTAAATTCTTCCTTCGCCTGCTCACTTCGTTGAAGAGAGTAGGGGTTCAATACACGGAAGATTTTGGTACCACCTTGCCCGGTTATATGGACAGTACCCGGTTACTGGGACAGAATTTCAAAAGCAGGGAACCAGGTTTTGGTTATATATTCGGATACCAGCCCGATACGAACTGGATCAATAATTTTGGTGCTAAAGGTTTATTGTCACGCGACTCCCTTGTATCGGCCATGATACAGCAACGTTATAACCAGCGGCTGAATATCACGGCGCAGGTAAGCCCTTTCCGTGATTTTAATATTGATATCAACCTGGATAAAACATTTGATAAACAGTATTCCGAATTATACAAGGATATTGATGGTATTCCTGGTCCTGCAGAACTGGCCCGTCTGAACCCGTATGCGCTGGGAAGTTTCTCGGTCAGTTATATTTCTTATCAAACCCTTTTTACCAAGTTTAATCCCAACGTTATTTCAGAGACCTTCAAAGCCTTCCAGGACAATCGGGAGATTCTGTCGAAAAGACTTGCTGACCTGAATAATTACCAGGGTGGTGTGGTGGATCCTACCGATCCGAAGTATTTCAGGGGCTATGGGCGCTACTCACAGGATGTGGTAATACCGGCTTTCCTCGCAGCGTATACCAAAAAGGACCCGGGTAGTGTGAGCCTGATTAAGAACAGCAATCCGAATATCAGGTCCAATCCGTTCTCCGGAATTATTCCAAAGCCTAACTGGACGGTTACCTACAATGGTCTTTCAAGACTGCCAGGTCTGGATAAAATATTTACCAATTTCAGCATCCGGCACGGCTATCACAGTACGTTCAGCATGAACAGTTTTAATACAGCCTTATTATTTACGGATCCATTCCGAATTGGTTATCCATCCTTCCGCGATACATTGACCGGGAACTTCATTCCTTATTTCCTGGTTCCTAATATCACCATCCAGGAAGCTTTTGATCCACTGATCGAATTGGATATGACCTTTACCAACCAGCTGACACTGCGGTTTGAATATAGGAAGAGCCGCCAGCTCAGCCTGAGCCTTATCGACTACCAGCTGGCAGAGAATCGTTCTACAGAAGTAACCTTTGGGTTTAACTGGAGACAAAAAGGTGTACCGCTGATCAAGAAATTGCCGTTCATGAAAGGCAAACTCGATAACGATGTAACTTTCAAATTTGATTTCAGCCTGCGGGATGATGCTACCTCCAATAGTAAGCTGGATCAGAATCAGTCCTTTGGTACTGCTGGTCAAAAAGTGATCCGTATTGCACCGTCTATAGATTATATTGTCAACAACCGGGTCAGCATAAAATTGTATTTTGAACAAAACCGCAACATTCCAAAGATCAGTAACTCGTTCCCCATCACTAATACCAGGGGTGGCGTGCAGGTAAGGATATCATTGACACAATAGCAGTATTAAACAAAAGCACAGGGCTTATATGACAAAGCAGTAGGAATATCCCTACTGCTTTGTTTTTTTAAACCAGTGACAACTTGTCTAATACCATTTAGATTAAAACGACCCTGTCGTCATTAGCAGTTTACCATGATTAAATCGAAGGGAACTTTGCTTTATAAGTATATTATTAAATTCAAAGTGATATCAGCTATATTCTCTTTCTCTCTTTTATTTCTCCGGGCGACAAAAAATACGCCTCGCACAGAGAAAATGAGCTAAAAGAGTAATACAAATCATACCATTTATTTAGCTATTAAAAAAAGCTGTCGCCCTGCTTTTCCAGATTATTTAGGTGAGCTGCTCGAGGGTGTAATAGTAAAGTCTAAAAGGTATAATACTAATTATGCCTGGTTTAATATGTTTCAAAATTGAGATGATTACAATGCATGCATATCCGTTATTATTCATTCCAGGCACACATGCAAACTTGATAGGGTGGGAAGGCTGGATGTAAAGCTTAAACAAAAAATCCCGGTCATATTGACCGGGATTCGTTGATATAAAAATGATTTTTTAGTTTGTATTTATTTGCGAAGGAACTGTTGGCGACACAGCACCTGTTTCTGCACCCGTCCTTTTAAAGAGCATTACATAACCACACAGGTTCTTTTTCTTTTGTTTATTTACCTGCACTGTTTTCATCATATGAAACTCGGACATCTGGGGCACATAAGAATAGACGATTACATTACCATCCACATCGCCCCATTTTTTCTGGCGGAAGACCACTTGTCTTTCACTCCAGTCATACATCCTCACTTCATACAGGCGTGAACTATAATCACCGATAAAAACAAATTGATACCAGGATCCCTGTGTTAGCGGAACAATTACCGGCATTTCAAATTCACTTTCCATATTGATCGAAGCCTCTTTCAGCAGTACATAACCGTCATTGCCATACAGGTTTTTAAGACTGTCTACCTGCTTGCTGATCATATCATTGTTACACGACTGAAGACGGATAATATCATTGTCTTTATTTTTTTGTGAAAAAGCCGAAGCGCTGTAAAACGCAAAGGCGGTAAAGAGGAGAAGATGGTTTTTCATAACTCTAAAGGTGATATTGGAAGGAACGATGAATAAATATACTAACTGGTTTTCGATAGTTTAAATTTTATGGCGAAAACTTTCGCTTTTAAGTATATTTTCCCGGGAAACTACGCAAGTATCAGGCCAGGAGGTACGGAGTATTTGGAAGGAATTGGAAACCAGGGCTTTTGAGGATTTCCCGGACTTTTTTTTGACACAAATCAACCATTTCCTTGCCGGTTAAAGAAGATGCCGTTCGCTTGTTGCAGGCAGGTAATAGTCAGATCATTGATACAGACATGTGCCGGCAGGCTGGCGCAATAGTAGATAACACTGGCCACATCCTCGGCCGAAAGGGGCTTCAAACCATCGTATATTTTTTTTGCCGTGTCTTCATCACCTTTAAAACGGACGACCGAAAACTCCGTTGCTGCGGCGCCGGGATTGATAGAAGTTACTTTGATATTATGCCGGAGCAGGTCGATCCGCATACCCTGACTGAGAGCATCTACGGCAAACTTACTTGCGCAATAGACATTTCCTTTTTCATAGACATCTTTACCAGCCACGGATCCCATGTTGATGATATGACCTGCTGAACCTGACGAAGGCTTTCTTACCACCATTAATTGAGCAACAGCTTTGGCCACGTATAAAAAACCTTTCACATTGGTATCGATCATGGTATTCCAGTCGTTCACATCGCCTTCTTCAAAATAATCCCGACCCAGGGCCAGGCCGGCATTGTTCAACAACACATCAATCGCCTTCCATTCTTCCGGTATAGTTGAGATGGAGCCAAATACAGCTTTTTCATCCCGCACATCAAAAGGTAATTGCAATACGGCAACGTTGTATTTTTTCTCCAGCGTATCAGCCAGTACCTGCAGCCGGTCGGTTCTTCTCCCATTCAGGATGAGGTCATATCCATTTTCAGCAAATTTATACGCACAGGCTTCGCCAAATCCTGAAGTGGCGCCGGTGATGAAAATAATTTTGGGCATAGTGGTGAAAGGTCAATGGTGAATAGGGAATAGTCAATGATTGTTGATCACTCTTTGGTTGTTGATTGAATCAGGCCGGTGAGTAACTTAAAACTACTGATCATGGTTTCGCCAATTTTAGTTGTATCATAATTTTTCAGGTATGTAAGATCATTGGCGATATCCAATGCAGCATCATTTCTATTATCGAACCTCTGGCTATTTCGTAAAATCTTTTTCTCTCGGCTTCCGATTTCCTGGATGCTCCTTCTGCGATGTTTAAATAAACTGAAACGGCAGCTCTTCTTATCTGGCTTGTCATTCCAAATCGTTCATCAGATGGCAATATATTCGAAATTTTGTAGGATTCTAAAACAAATCGCCTTGTTACAGTAAATACTTCAAATTGCTGGTGGTTGAGTTTTAAAAACATACTATTTTATTTTAAGTGAATAAAAACAGTAGGAAGTAGGATTGCCGGTGAATTGACCTTTCACCATTGACCATTCACTATCTTATCAACGCCACCGTTCCCTTGAGAAAGATCGGTACCCCGAGATAGTCAATAGCACTCACCATCCATACATAAACACCACTGTCCTGGGTACGGCCATTGATCCGGCCATCCCAACCAGCCCGGTCGGCGGTAGTAGTAAATACCAGCTGACCCCAGCGATTAAACACACTGAAGTAGTTGATCTTTTGAATACCTACGGCGATGGGACGAATCACATCATTGCGGCCATCATTATTAGGGGTAAAGGCGGTAGGTACAAATACATAGGGGTTGGTCTTAAAGATAGTAACCTTAACAAAAGCAGAATCCGTACAGCCGGCGATATCGGTGACCACTAATTTGTAGCGAATACTGTCATTTGAAGCATTGTACATGCCAATGGGATTAAAGATATCCGTCCTGGATAATCCGGTAGACGGACTCCATAGATAATTTAGACCACCGGTTCCGTTGAATTGCAAAGGTTGCCCAATCACTACGGTTGTATCACGGCCGGCATAAGCTCTTACCCTTGGCAGCGTGGTGATCACGACGGTATCACGACCCGGCTTGGGGCAACCGGCATTGTCAAATGCGGCGAGCACATAAGTTGTGGTCCTTGGTGGTGAAGCGACAGGGTTTAAGATATTCGGATTATCCAGGTACAAAGCAGGCGACCAGGTAAAGGAAATACCATCATGTGATCCATTTAATTGTGCCGAGGCATTGTAACATATCGTTTGTTGTGGTCCGGCATCGGCTACCGGGTAAGGCACAGTGGTAACAACAACATCGTCTAGCGCAAAACAACTTCCGATGGTGGCTCTTACCTGGTAAGTTGTGCTGGCAATCACCGGAGTGGCTATGGGGTTTACAATATTAGGATTATCCAGTGTGGCGGCCTGTGTCCATTGAAATCTCAAGCCATCCGTAATGGCATTGAGTTGTACAGCATCTGTTAAACAAATGGTAGTATCGGCTCTGGCAATTAAGGTAACACCGTTGACCACTCTTACTTGAACTGAATCCTTACTAATACAGCCATTATCATTTAGGTTGACGATGTACCAGGTATTCGAAGTCGGGTTGACAGTCGGGGTAGCGGTGTTTGCATTTACAATATTTGTAAGTGGTGTCCAGTTAAAAATGCCGGTACCAGTGGCACTGAGGGTAAGAACATCGGGAACACAAATGAGCGTATCAGAAAAAGCAACTGAAAGCGGGGGTTTATCCAGGATTAAGATATTGACCGTAGCAGTATCCTTACAACCTTTACTATTCGTAACAATAAGGCGTACATCTACTGGCCCCGGCCCCGGGTAAGTCCATTGAGGATTTCGTATTTGTGAGGTGTCAGCCAGGGTAGTGCCATCACCAAAATTCCAGCTCCAGCTATTGACGAACCCGTAACGGGTATTGGTCGTATCACGAAACTGGTAAGGATTGGTAAAGCAACTGCCAGTGTATTCAAATCCCGGAAAGAAACCCGGATATACTTTTACACTCATAGTAGTACTATCAGCACATAATCCGCCGGGCAACGTAACTCTCAATTTTACGGTATATACACCTGTGTCAAGATAAGTATGAGTTGGATTTGATAATAAAGAAGTATCGTTAAGGCCACTTGCAGGTTCACCAAAAATCCATAAAAACTCTGTTCCGGGGGGATTACTTATCGCTAAGTTTGAAAAATTAATTGTGAAACCATCACAAGTAATAAACTCAGGATCTAATACTGCTTGTAAGGGAGAACAATCGTTTACCCTTATATGAAGTTCTTTTCTGGATGTCCCAACTAAAACTCCATTTCTGTATTCTTTTACACAAACACATACAACAAACTCACCAAGAAGGTCAGGCGAAATACCACTGATTATACCAGTTAAAGGATTGATGGTTACACCCGGACCCATAGGAGAAGTGCCGGAATAAGGCGATTGGTAAGGAACAGAAAAATAAGGTGGTGCTGCGGCTGTAACTGGAGATGGTACTGCTTGTGAGCCTCCCTCAAATCCGTTGCAAAACTCATAAGCCAGTGAATCGCCGTTACTATCGGATGCCTGAAAAGAGTATTGAAAAAAACTGTTTCTACAAACTACGGCTGTGTCATTTACAAGAAAAACAGGGCTGCTATTTGTTTCAAAGCCCGGACCCGCCGTAGTTCCGGGAATAGTAGTAGTAAATGTATTACCTACAGCGCCACTGCTTGAAATATTATTTATACCAGCAATGCGGCAGCAACGTTGGTAGGATATCGTATACCCATCTGGTGAAGAGGGTAGTTCAATAGAAGATAACTCATATACAACAATTGTATAATAGCATCCTGTTTCATTGCCTGTTATACAGGGCTCATCATAAACTTTGCTAAGATTGTATTGAGAAGTGATTGGCACACTGGCATCCTGAACAAATGCATTTGTCCGGGCATTGAATATGCTGAAATTTATGGGGTTAGATAATTGACCTGAACTGGGATTACAAATCATGTAAATGGTGAGGGTGATTTTATACCTCAGGTTTGTTCCTAAGCCCGGTCCTAAGTATTCATATGTAAAAAACCCCCCTTTAATATGTGCAGCCTGAGAGGGAGCTGATAAAAGCAGAAATGTAGTTATCGCAAGTAAAAAACGTTTCATTGATCGGATTGATCGAAAATTGAATTTTATATTTCCAGCAAAAATTTCTCCAAAATCAGGTTGCTCTTTCCCGCTTCTTCCAGCATACCCATATGCCCTGATTCATTAAGGATGTGAATGTACGATTTTTCAGGAAGATGGCATTGCTTCAGGCCGTCTTCCAATGGTATTGCCACATCGTATTTTCCCATGATAAAGAGCACAGACACAGTGGCTTTACGCAATATATCCGTTCTGTCCGGACGCCTTATCATTGCTTCGTAGTAAGAAACGAGTGCGGCAGGTAAAAAGTTGTCCGAAGTGGCTACCTGTTTATCGATTAATCCCGGCTTTTCATCTTTACTAATAGTAGAAAAGAGGTTGGGTGTAGCTGTTTTCAAAAACGCTGAGGCCCCCTTTTGCTGAATAAACTCAATGCCTTTACGCCGGGTGGCTATTTTCTCTTCGTTATCGGCAAAAGCGGAAGAATGAAACAGGCCGAAGGCAGACACATGGTTCCAGTACGACTCCACCAAAGCCAAGGTGATATAGCCTCCCATGCTGTGCCCGATGAAGACGGCCTCCCTAAATACCTCCGAAGGAGGGACTTTGGAGTCTGACGGTGACTGTTTTACTTTTTGTGAATGCGGATTTCGACATTCCACATCATAAATGCTTTTAATCACTTCAGCCATGCCTTCCATACTCATATCACCGATCATTTCAGACCTGCCACTGCCGGGTAGATCAGGAACGATCAGTTGAAACCGTTCTTTCAGGTATTCAACCTGGTTATTCCATACTTCACCATCTTCACCAAAGCCATGAATGAGGAAAACTGGTTTACCGGTGCCGGTAATGCGGTAGACTATTTTCTTCCCAGCTATTAAAATTTCTTTCATCATATTGCCACTATTTTTTTGCCACTGAGCCACAGAAACACTGAAACACAGATTTTTTTTTCACCGTTTCTGTGGTATTTAAAATACTACTCTCTTTATTTCAAGCTTCATCTTGCCGAAATTTAATTTCAGACCAACTTTGCATCTGAACATTTAAGATAATTAATCGTTTGTGCGTAATCTTCTTCTGCAATGCCAGCTGCTTTAGCTTTTATTTCCACGATCACTTTGTCAAAAACAACAAAATCTACATAAAATTTATGCGGAAGCACAGCTTTTTTGTATTGTATGATGTAATCCTTCTCACGGACATACAAAATATCCTGATTTCGATATTCATATTCGAAAGCATCTTTGTAAACAATCTCTAGAAAACCAGCCCCTAGAATTTTATGGATTTCAATCCCTGTTTGGATGATTTTCTCTGTTTCATCCTGCAAAGGATAGGTGTTGTTGTCATAAATTTTCTTTTCCATAATTACCTATTGAAGTGTTATAAAATCTGTTCATGAAATACAGCGGTAATTAAAGCTGTGTTTCAGTGTTTCTGTGGCATTCCCTTTTCTGCACCTTTCTTAAAAAATTTCTTCCTGACCTTCAACACAATATTCCAGCAAAGAAGAAAAATACTCAATGCCACCATTATTTTTGACAGGATATCTCCATAAAGTACAAAAAAAGTTTTCCGGTTACCAGGTATGATGGATAGTTTTATAGCAGCTACTGTGTTATAAGGTTGGGGGCTGATAACCGTACCGTAAGGATCAATAAAACAACTGATACCCGTGTTGGCACTGCGGGCTATCCAGGTCCTTGTTTCAATGGCCCGTAGTCTTGCATAGTTCATATGCTGTTTATGCCCCGGCGTTTTTTTCCACCAGCCATCATTGGTAATGATGCAGATGAGGTTGGCTCCCTTTCGAACATACTCCCGCATGAACTCACCATAGATACTTTCATAACAAATGGAAGGCGCAATTTTGAAGCCAGCTTTTGCTTCCAGTACGGTTCTTTCTTTTTGTTTGGCATAACCGGCGGTGGTACCACCAAATTTTTCAAACCATTTGTCAATGAATTTTAAGAACCAGGGCAATGTCTCTACTCCCGGTACCAGCATTGATTTATGATAAAAGGATCGTGCACCGGAACTGTCAATGACCATCGAACCGTTGTAGGACTCATAATGTACGCCACTGAATTCCTGCGAATACGTTGTTTTGGTATTAAAAGCCCTGAAACTTTCGATACCGGTGAACAACGAGGTGTTAGGATGGCGTTTCAGGAAACTCCATAACGGGTTCAGGAAATAATTTTCTTTCAAGCTGACCTCATCGATCCTGGAAGCAGTATATAAAGCTGTTTCAGGCCAGACGATCAGTGTGGTGTTATTATCTGCTACCTGTTCTGTGGTGCTGATCAGTTTTTGTAACTGGCTTTCAAAAGATCCGGTCATGTCAGATACTTTTTCGTAAGGATCTATATTGGGTTGAACAACGACAATATTAGAAGCCGGATTACTTTCTTGCTTTGCTGTGTTCTTTAACCAGGACAGGGCAAAGGGAATAAACAACAGGATTACACCAATCATTAAGCTCTTATAAGATTTGCCGGCAGAGCGATAGCCGGTATTATTTTTAAGATGCAGGAATAAAAATATATTGACCAGCAATATCCATAAAGTACCACCACTTGTTCCCGTGTATTCATACCATTGTATCCACTCAGGGTGTGTGGCAAATGCATTACCCAAAGTGAGCCAGGGCCAGCTTAGGCCCCAATCCTGCAGATGAATATATTCAAAACACATCCAGAAGGCGATGAGCGCAACATATCCCATTCTTTCACCCAGCCATTTTTTTGCGATTTTAAAACCGAGCCAGGGAAGGCACATGATCAAACTGTTGGCCAGGAAAGCACCTACGGCTCCGGGTGGCGATGCATTCCAGATCCACCAGGTGGTGGATACGTTCCAGACAAACATGATGATATAAGTAAGCCCAAAGAATTTTTTCCTGCTCTCAATAGTTGATTCTAACCAGAGCAGGGGTACCCAGGCGAAAAAAATAAGAAAACTAAAAGGTGATACCGGCCATGCTGCCCAGAGTAATAGTCCGCCGCCGATTGCTATATAGAAATTGATAAAACGATTCAAGTAAATGTATTTTTGTAAAAATACTGATTCGATTCTGACTTAAATAAAATTGCCGGACCATGTACAATGTAAGAATTCTTCCAGCAACTCCCTGATAGTTAGTTCAATGACTAGTTATTTTAAATCTTAACACATTGAAATGTATTTCACCTGCTGATTTGCCTATTTTTCAGGGACTAATTTCTCATTCATGACAGACGACCAAAAGAAGATACTGCAACTGGAACAGGAATTAGAGAAACTTTCTACGCAACTGAATGGTTACCGGGGGCAGCTCAGCCAACTGAAGGAAAATACAAAAACGCAGCTCCTGAATACCGCGGCAGAAGAGCCTGTTTTTCCGGCAAAGAACAAAGACTGGGAGTTTCCTTCACACCTGCCTCCCAATACAAATAATTCTCCACTTAACCTGGAAAATTTCATTGGGTTGAAATTATTGCACCTCAAGGGTATCGTGGTATTAGTTATCGGCATTTCCATTGGTGTGAAATATGCCGTGGATAAAGAATTGATTTCACCCGTAGCGAGAATTACATTGGCTTATACAGCAGGAGTCATCCTGTTTTTTTTGTCGGTTCGGTTAAAACGAAAATTTGAATTGTTCAGTGCCATCCTGTTCAGCGGGGCCATGGCATCGCTCTATTTCACTACCTACGCCGCGTTTGTTTATTACAATTTATTTCCTTCTGCTGTTGCCTTTGCCGCGATGGCAGGCATCACCGTTTTTACAACCTGGATGGCTATCCGTTATAATAAGCAGGAGATTGCCATACTTGGTATGATCGGGGCTTATGGTATTCCTTTTTTGATCAGTGCCAATACGGGGAGAGCTGATTTGTTTTTTTCTTACATCATTTTAATTAACAGCGGAATTGTTTTTCTCTCGTATAAAAAAGAATGGAAGGGGATGGTGAGGCTGGCCATGCTGGTCAGCTGGGTATTATTCCTGGGTTGGGCATTTGCACGTTATAACGGCACGCTGCAATTCCAGGCGGTATTGATCATGATTGTCTTCTACCTGTTATTTATGGTCGCTTCGGTAGCTTTTGCTGTCCGTAAGAAAAAATTATTAGATTCTACTGAGCTGCAGCTTTTCCTGATGAACACTATCCTGGGTTTCGCCGCAGCATTATTGGTTTTTACTGATTCAACCCTGGATGACAGGGTAGCCGTAGTAACCGGCGTGGGCAGTATTGTGTTTGCAATACAAGCAGTACTGATAAAGTTTTTATTGCCAAAAGAGCAACTTATTTTCAAGTACCTCGTTGCCTTCGCCATACTGAGTTTTGTTTTTTATGTGGGTATAAAATGGGATGGTGTGATGGTAACGATAATTTGGCTGTTATTGGCTATCGGGTTATTTATTGCCGGTGCTTTCAGTAAAATGAGCTGGCTCAGGTTGTTTTCACTTTTGCTGACCGGCGTTACGTTGGGTAAGCTGATCCTAATAGACAGGAACCGGTTTACAACGGAACAAAAGATCATCTCTTATATATCCATTGGTATATTACTGCTTTTGTTATCTTTCTTTTACCAGAAGTACAGGCAAAAATTAGTTCAGGATACAGCTGCTTAGGATGCCGCAGCAATTAAATTTTTCGACAGGGGTTGCAGTATAGAATTTTTTATGGAATAATTATGCTTTTCGCTCTCAATGAAAAGTATAAACCATGGAGCTCAACAAAATTTTATCAGCTTCGCTGATTGACGTCATCTTTGACGGCCGTAATAAAGACTACGGCGTTTATGATCTTCGAAAAACCTATTCAAACCGGACCAAGCTTGCTTTAGCCCTTACCATAGCTGTTGTGTCATTGGTATTAACCGGGACGACACTGGCCAATTCATCTAAAAAAGATGTGATAAGAAACCATGCCGATCCCGGTATTGTACTCACCGAAGTGGAAGAATTAAAACCACCGGAAGAATTACCTGAACCGGAAGCAAAACCCGAAGAACCACAGCAAACACAAAAATTTACAGAACCAATTATTGTTGATAAGGAAATCCTTACCGACCCACCTCCGTCCGTTGATGACCTGGATAGTGCCGTTATTGGTTTGGAAACGATAAAAGGAAAACCAGCTATTGGACTGGCCGATCCGCCCAAGGGGCCCGAGGGTGATACGAAAGAAATCATACAACCCCAGGAAGTAAAAGAATCGGATGATCCAAAATTAACCGTTGATGTACCGGCTAAATTCGATGGTAACTGGATAAAATTTCTGGAAAAGAATTTAAATGCAGAAGTGCCGGTTGATAATGGAGCTGCTCCCGGCAGGTATAGCGTAGTGGTACAATTTGTTGTAGATATGGAAGGAAATGTAAGTGATATCAAAGCGCTGACCAGTCATGGTTATGGTGTAGAACAGGAAGCGATAAGGGTATTAAAGAAAGCTCCGAGATGGCAACCTGCTATCGCCGGGGGATTTATGGTAAAGGCTTATCATAAACAAGTCATCGTGTTTGAGGTACTGGACAACTAGTAGGGAGTTGTGAGTCGGGAGTCAGGAGTTTTCCAGGGTCTTTCAAATATGAAAGACCCTGGAAATTTGTGGCACTGAATATTTTCTTTATGAACGATTGCAGAAAGAAATGAATGATTGACCCAAGTCTCCCTTTAGGGGACAGGGGCAAACAGGCTTTTACCTCCTGCTATAATTCGGCGCCTCCTTGGTGATTTCAATATCATGTGCATGGCTTTCCCGCATACCCGCATTGGTAATTTTTACAAACACAGCTTTCTGTAAATCACTGATAGAGGCTGCACCGCAGTATCCCATACCAGCCCTTAACCCACCAGTGTATTGATATACCACTTCTTTCAATAAACCTTTATACGCAACACGACCTTCAATACCTTCGGGTACAAATTTCTTTACATCATCTTCCACATCCTGGAAATAACGGTCACTGCTGCCCGTGGCCATGGCGCCGAGTGAACCCATGCCCCGGTATTCTTTGAATTTTCTTCCTTCGTAGATGATTGTTTCACCAGGACTTTCTTCAGTGCCTGCAAAAATGCTTCCCATCATCACACAGTTGGCGCCGGCGGCCAATGCTTTCACCATATCACCTGTATAGCGGATACCACCATCAGCAATCACAGGGATATTTTTTCCTTTTAATGCGTAAGCGGCTTCCATGATAGCGGTCAATTGGGGTACCCCCGCACCGGCCACAATTCTTGTAGTGCAAATAGAGCCCGGACCGATACCCACTTTGATCGCATCCGCACCTGCATCCGCCAATGCTTTGGCACCCGCAGCTGTTCCTACATTACCGGCAATAACATTAATATTCTTAAAATTCTTTTTGACATCTTTCAATGCAGCAATCACACCGCGGCTATGACCATGTGCACTATCAAGGGCGATCACATCAGCACCTACGGTTTGTAAAGCAGCGACACGGTCCAGGAGATCTTTCGTAATACCTACCCCGGCACCTACCAGCAGCCGACCAAATTGGTCCTTCACCGCGTTGGGATGACTTTTCAATTTTAAAATATCGCTATAGGTAAACAGACCAGTCAGCTTTCCTTGTTTATTGATGATCGGCAGCTTTTCCACTTTTGTTTTCTTAAAAAGCTGTTCTGCTTTTTTTAAGTCCGTTCCTTCTGGAGCGGTGTAGAGATTTTCTTTTGTCATCACTTCACTCACTTTCTTCTTAGGGTTGTCTTCAAAGCGGAGATCCCTGTTGGTGAGGATGCCAACTAATTTTCCACTTTTATCAATAATGGGAATACCGCCGATCTTATTTTCCCGCATCAGTTTTAAAGCATCACCGATCGTAGCATCGGCCAGCAGGGTAACCGGGTCAATGATCAAACCGCTTTCACTTCTTTTTACTTTACGGACCTGTTCGGCCTGCTTTTCAATCGTCATGTTTTTGTGAAGAATACCGAGGCCGCCTTCCCGGGCAAGGGCTGTAGCGAGGGCGGCTTCTGTTACCGTGTCCATTGCTGCAGACAGCAGGGGAACGTTGAGAGTGATGTCTTTTGTCAGCAGACTTTTGATCTCCACATCACGTGGCAGTACCTGGCTATAGCCGGGCATCAGGAGAACATCATCGAAGGTCAGTCCTTCGCCGAAAAATTTTCCCGCTTCATTTAAATTACGGGGAACAGGGTTAGCTACATGTTGGGAGGATGCTGAGCCGGAGGAGCCGGTTCGCCGGGAATTTCTTGTTGCCATGTGCAAAGATATACTTCGGAAGGAAACGGGAAAAATGATTTTTTTTAGTGCAAAGAACAGGAGAAAGAAGTTAACGCAGGGCTAACTAAGCGCTGTGAAAACTCTTGCTACTCACTTCACTGCGTTGAAATTCAGTTCAGACTGTATAGCTTTCCGGGTTTGGAAATAATAACCCCTTGTAATTCCAAACTTAATATAGCACCAGCGACAGCACTGCTGCTTAACCCGCTTTTCCCATTGAGCTCATCAATATTTACCGTTTCTTTTTCACGTAAAATGGCAACTACAATTTTTTCTTCGGGGGTTAACTCAATGAATAATTCTCTTTGACTCTTTTTCTCTTTTCTGCTCTTCACCTTGTCTTCCCACTGCATTATTTGTATTAATTCTGACGCATCCGTTAGCAATATGGCCTTGTTATTTTTGATCAGGTAATTGCAACCCGCACTTTTAGCATCCGTTACTTTACCAGGTATGGCAAATACATCTTTATTATAGCTATTGGACAGTTCCGCCGTAATCATACTGCCACCCTTAAGTCCTGTTTCAACGACAATAGTGGCGTCACACATTCCCGCTACTACCCGGTTACGGGTTGGAAAATTATGTTTATCGGGCTTTGATCCGCTTCTGAATTCGGTGAGCAGACCGCCCTGGTGTTTTAGCATGTCTTTGGCCAATCCAGCATGTTCGGCAGGATAGAGCTGGTCTAAACCATGCGCCAGCACACCTACAGTAGGTAATCCATTTTTTATTGCTGCTTTGTGGGCAATAGCATCCACGCCAAAGGCAAGCCCGCTTACTATTGTTACCTGCTGTTCGGTCAACTCCTTTACTAATTTTTCTGTTACCTGTTTGGCATATTCGGTATGACTTCTTGTTCCGATGACAGCCACCATTTTAGTAGCATTGAGATCTGCTTCACCTTTATAAAACAAAAGGGTAGGAGAGTCGTAGCAATTCAGTAAGCGCCTGGGGTAAGCCGTGTCAGTAATAAAGAGTGGTTGAATCTTATACTTTTGGATGAACTTTATTTCTTCTTCTGCTTGCGCAAAATTTTTAAAGGCAGCAATAGAAGCCGCTCTTATGGGTCCAATACCCTCAATTTTTTCCAGGAAATTTTTTTTGGCATGGAATAGCTCTTCTGCATTACAATGCTGCAGCAAAATTTTTGCCTGTACCGGTCCGATATTGGGGATGAGAGTTAGTGAAAGTTGGTATAGCAGTTCTGAATTCATAGTGACAAGGTGTAGCATTCAAATATAAGAAACTGTAAATTATTGGCTCACCACTTTCATTTCGGTCCTCCTGTTCAATGTTCTTCCTTCTTCTGTTTTATTATCAGCCATCGGTTTGGTTTCGCCATAGCCTTTGGCCGTGAGGCGTTGTACCGCCACTGATTTACTGACCAGGTAATTTACAACGGCTTTGGCCCGGTTATTACTCAGCAACAGGTTGTCTGCTGGTTTGCCTACATTGTCTGTATAGCCGCTGATCTCTATTTTCAGGGTCGGGTTTTCAGTCAGCAATTGAACCAGTTTTTCCAGCTCTACCTGTGATGCTGGTTTCAATTCAAACTTACCGACATCAAAAAACATATTATTTAATACTATAGTGGCATTGGCTTCTATTGGCAATAATGAAATGTTTTTTTGATAAACAGAATCAGGCGAGCGGTCTGCCATTAAAAAATGATCCGAATAAAATAAATAACCTTTGCGGTTAATAGTAAATGAATAGTCTTTTCCAACCGGAAGGGTGATAAAATAATTCCCCAATTCATCGGTCTGCACGTTGGTGATGATTTTTTTGGTAGCGAGATCGGTCAGTTCAACAGCCGCAGCAATTCCCTTTGTTGTTTTTTTATCCGTAACCTGTCCCTTTACCCATAGTGTTTTGTTGGGACGGATGTCGGACCGTAATTCAAAATTGTAAATATCATGCCCGCCTTTAGAATCATTCCGATCGCTGGCATAGTAAGCAGTTTTTCCATCTGCGGCAATGAATAAAGTGCCTTCATCGTTGATCGTATTGATCGGGTAGCCTAAGTTTTTTGCTTTTTCCCATGCCCCGTCATATCCTTTTCTTGTTACAAAAAGATCATTGCCTCCATAGCCTTGTAATCCGTTGGAAACAAAATACAATGTTTGATTATCGACATGTATAAATGGACACTGATCATCACCTGGCGTATTGATATTGGCCCCCAGGTTTTCTGGCTCACTCCAGCGGCCGTTGGGTTGCAGGTGACAAACATAAATATCCATCCCGCCAAAACCACCAAAGCGCCGGCTGGCGAAAAACAGGTCCCTTTTGTCTGGTGATATGCAAGGCTGTGAATCCCATTGGTCAGAGTTGACCCGTCCACCGAGGTTTACCGCTTCGCTCCAGCCCTGTGGTGTTAACTGTGACATATATAAATCATAATTACCATAGCTGTCTGTGCGGTTATTGGCCGTAAACACCAGCCATTGTCCGTCGTAAGAAATATTTTGGGCAGCCTCACTCATGGGCGTATTGATATTTCCTTCAATAGGTTTGGCGGGTTCCCACTGCCCGGCAGCTGCTTTACTTGTATAAAAATCTTCATTCACATCTTTTATTCTCCGGGTAAAAACCAATTCCGAGCCATCAATGGTTAAAGAAGGGAAATATTCTGATTCGGCTGTGTTGATATTACCTCCTACGTTGTGCGGAGCAAATACATAATTTTTTTCCGGGTTATTTTTTTCATAGGCAACAGCAAATTCGTAAGAGCGTTTCTTTTTTTGGGCTGACTCAAGACTGGTGAGATTCTTAGGTGGTTTTTTGTTCAGCAGCTCATTTACCGCATCTAAGGCTTTTTGAAATTCACCCAGGCCAGCGAGCTGAATAGAATAGGCCAGTTTATAATCAAGGGTAAAATTTGAATCCAATGCAATCGCTTTTTCATAATTACCAACACTGCTTTTGTAACTTTTTAAATTCCCATAAATGGCAGCGAGGGTAAGATAGGCATCTACATAGTTTTTATCTGTTTCAATGGCCTGTTGTAAAAGACCGGCGGCACTACTTATATTTCCATCATCCAGCCTTTGCTGGGCTTGTTCATATAACTGCACTGCTTTCTTATTGATCGTTGCCGGGTCGTATTGGGCAAAGCAGGAATAAAACAAAAGGAAAGTCGCCAAAAAGGCCAATAGTTTTATCATTGATAGTGATTACATTTTTCTGCCCAGTACAAAGAGAAATTTGTACAGTTCAATAACGAAGCTAAAACAAATTTATTCCGGGTTAAAGAGGAAAATGTTAAAGAGATGGTTGGCAGGAGTAGCGGGTTAATTTTCCCTTTTATGGCACATTGATGTATTTATGGATCTGCAGGGAAAGTTCCCATTGCGGATTCGCTTTGATATAGTCAATAATGAGGGGCGTTACGCTGGCTGCTTTGTCCCATTCCGGTTGCAGGTATAGCTTACAGGAAGGAGCTGCCAGGGCCGCATATTTTTCAGCCCAACTGAAATCTGACTGGTTAAAAATCACCACTTTTAATTCGTTGGCCAGGGGTACAATTTCCGGCAGCGGAGCTTTGAATTTTTTTGGCGATAAACAGATCCAGTCCCAGCTACCGCTCAGTGGATGGGCGCCGGATGTTTCAATATTAGTTTCCAACCCTTTTGCATGCAGTGCAGTAGTAAGTGCAGCTAAATTATGCATCAATGGCTCACCCCCGGTTATGACAACTAGTTTTGCCGGGGTCTTCTCAATATTCAATAGCAAATCATCAATAGTAAATAGCGGATGCTTTTCTGCATCCCAGCTATCTTTTACATCACACCACACGCAGCCTACATCGCAACCACCGAGGCGGATAAAATAAGCTGCCCGTCCCTGGTGATAACCTTCTCCCTGAAGCGTATAAAAATGCTCCATAACAGGAAGTGAAATAGTTGTATACTGTAAAGTTTCTTTCATGACGGGAATAGTGGACCTCCTGATCCGATCACTATCGGGTTTGCCGGAGTAATGAGTTGGGTTTTAATTCTTTTGCATACAGGACCGGAAAGTATTCTTCATCAGTGCCGCGATCGTCATGGGTCCAACACCGCCAGGCACCGGTGTGATCCAGGAACATTTCGGGGCCACTGCTTCAAATGCTACATCTCCTTTTAATTTATAACCACTTTTCTTGCTGGTATCTTCTGTACGGGTTATTCCCACATCAATGATAACGGCTCCTTCTTTTACCATATCGGCAGTAACAAATTCCGGTTTACCCAATGCAGCCACAATGATATCGCCCTGCAAACAAAATTCTTTTATGTTGGGAGTTTTCGAATGGCAAATCGTAACCGTGCAATTACCGGGATTGCTGTTGCTGCTCAGTAATATACTTATCGGGCGGCCCACAATATTACTGCGGCCAATTACAACGGCATGCTTTCCTTTAGTTTCCACTTTAAAATGTTCCAGCAAGAGCATGATGCCATGTGGCGTGGCGGGAACGAACGTAGGAAGCCCCTGCAGCATTTTCCCGACATTTTCGGAGTGAAACCCATCTACATCTTTGTCGGCGTCTATAGCATTGATCACTTTTTCATCGGAGATATGTTTGGGCAGGGGCAGCTGTACAAGGATGCCGTCGATATCAGGATTGTTATTGCAATCATAGATAGTTTCCAGCAATTTCATCTCAGAAATGTCCGCTTCAAACCGGACCAGAGTAGATTTAAAACCCACTTCCTCACAGGCTTTTACTTTGGCGGCTACATAGGTTTCGCTGGCACCATTGGTACCAACCAGTATGGCAGCGAGGTGTGGAATTTTTTTACCCTCCGCTGCGCGAAAAGCAACTTCTATTTTCAATTCATCTTTGATCGCCTGGGCTGCTTTTTTACCATCTAATAATTGCATGCCGCAAATGTACTACTTGTCTGACGGTCTCCGTCTGTCAAGTAGTGTTATTTCATGGTGATTTCACCATCTTTTATTTTGCCACACAAGGCCATCCTAGTAACTTTCAAGTAGATTATTTGCGATAAATTACCCTTGTTCATTTCCTGTAAAAACTGACTGCTTGAAACAAAAATTTATTTTAGCCACTGTGCTGCTACTGCTGGTAACCTGTTTACAGGCACAGACGCTCCGAAGACCCATTGCCGCCAGTTATACGGGCTTGGGGGCCTACAGTATTCAACATGCAGATGTATTTTCATTTACGGCCAACCAGGCATCCCTTGCACAACTAAAAAATACGGCTGCAGCTGTATATGCTGAACGACGTTTTTTACTGACAGAGCTTACAAATTATACGGCTGTAGCAGGGATCGCAACCTCCTCGGGTAATTTTGGTATCAAAGCCAATTACTCCGGTTTTACCGATTATAATGAAACACAACTGGGTCTTGCTTACGGAAGAAAACTAGGCACTAAACTGGATATTGGTGCCCAGTTCAATTATAATTCCATCCGTATCTCAAATGGATATGGCAGTGCCTCGGCCATCAGTTTTGAATTGGGAACCGTGTTGCACCTCTCTGATAAATTGCATACAGGTTTGCATATCAATAACCCCGTTGGTGGAAAATTTGGTAAAGATCAGCAGGAAAAATTATCCTCCGTGTATGGATTTGGCATTGGCTACGAAGCGTCAGAAAAATTCTTCATTAGCACAGAAATTGAAAAGGAAGAAGATCAGCCCGTCAATGTCAATGCAGGATTTCAATACAAATTCATTCCGCAATTATTGGTAAGGGCGGGCATGGCATCTGCCACTTCCACTGCCTGGTTAGGACTGGGCCTAACGGTTAAATCATTTCGGCTTGACCTGACCACCAGTTATCACCCGCAACTCGGTATTACTCCAGGTATATTAATGATGTTCAATTTTAAAGCCCCTACCCCCTAAAGGGAATAAGGGGGCGTAATATTTTATATAAAAGTTATTTCAAATTATATGTAAAATTGAAAAAGTCAGGACTTATAATCTTTGTTCTTAGCTTATTACTTTCTTCTCACCCCTTTAAGGGCTGGGGGCAGGAAATTCCTGTGAGTACAGAGCAACAATTAGAAAACCTTACCGACGCTGACCAGGCAGAAACGGAAGATGATACGTATTTGCAGGAGCTGGAAAATTTCAGGAGAAACCCGCTTAATGTTAATACAGCAGAAGCCGATGAATTAAAACAATTACGCATAGTCACCGATTTACAAATCGCCAATTTGATTTCTTACCGCAACCTGTTTGGCAAGTTATTATCGATATATGAATTGCAGGCAGTACCTGCATGGGATGTCAATACGATCCGCAAGCTCCTGCCTTTTATTTCTGCCACCACGCCACTCTCCCTGTCAGCAGAAGCGGGTAAACGATTCAGTGATGGAGAGCATAGTCTCCTGCTCCGTATATCCCAGGTATTGGAAAAAGCAGACGGCTTTAATAAATCTACGTCCGGAACAAAATACCTGGGTAGCCCGCAACGGATCTTTTTTCGGTACCGCTACACCTATAAAAATTTATTACAGTTTGGACTGGTAGGTGATAAAGATGCCGGGGAACAGTTTTTAAAAGGCGCTCAGAATAAAGGATTTGATTTTTATTCTTTTCACCTCTTTGCGAGAAAAATCGGTAGTATACAAGCACTTGCCATAGGAGATTTTTCGGTGAACATGGGGCAGGGCTTGATACAATGGCAGGGCCTTGCTTTCAAAAAAAGTGTGGATGTAATGGGAGTTAAACGGCAATCGGCGGTGCTACGTCCATATAATTCGGCAGGTGAATTTTATTTTCATCGTGGCGCAGGTATTACCATAAGAAAAGGGAAAATCGAATCGACGGTCTTTGCTTCATTCAGGAAACTGGGGGGAAATTTTGTGGCCGATACAGTCAACAATGAGGATTTTATTTCTTCTTTTCTTACTTCCGGTTATCACCGTACCAATAGTGAAAACCAGGATCGTAATAATCTTTCCCAAACAACACTGGGTGGTAATATCATCTACCGGGGTAATCGCTGGCAGGTGGGTATTAATGGTGTTTATTATCATTTTTCCCTGCCGATCGTAAAAAGAAGTGAACCCTATAATTTATATGCCATCAGCGGACAGCAGTGGTATAATTTCAGTGTTGATTATAGCTATACCTACAAGAACCTGCATTTCTTTGGTGAAGCGGCGGCGGACAAAAGATTAAATAAAGCATTTATCAACGGCTTGTTACTAAGTGTAGATCCGCGGGTAGATATTTCAATAGTTCAACGAACTATTCATAAAGGATACCAATCTATTAATGGCAATGCTTTTACGGAGAATACCTATCCAACCAATGAAACAGGTTTTTATGCCGGTGTCAGTATTCGTCCCGCCATTGGCTGGCGAATAGATGTGTATGGAGATATTTATAAATTTCCCTGGCTCAAATACCAGGTGGATGCACCGAGTAGCGGAAAAGATTATTTAGCCCAGCTTACCTTTACCCCAAGCCGGCAGGTGGAAATATATACCCGGTTCAGGAATGAGACCAAACAGACTAATCAGTCTGATAATATAACTGTCGCCAATTTTCTTGCTACCATACCCAAACAAAGCTGGCGGACACAGGTGATGTATAAGATCAACCCGGCCATCGCCCTGCGAAACAGGGTGGAGTTGTTATGGTATGGTAATAATGGAAATAAGGAGAACGGCTTTCTCACTTTCTTCGATTTTATCTATAAGCCCCTCCTGAAACCCGTTTCCGGGGTGATACGGCTTCAGTATTTCGAAACTGACAGCTATAATTCCCGGATATACGCCTACGAAAATGATGTATTATATAGTTTCTCCATTCCTGCCTTCTCTGACCAGGGCTTCAGGTATTATCTTACCCTGAACTATGATCTGACCAGAAAAATCGCTGTTTGGCTTCGTTGGGCACAAACCATTTATCAAAACAGAAATACAATCGGATCAGGGCTGGATGAAATTACCGGAAACAGGCGGAGTGAGGCCAAAATACAGGTGCGCTGGATTTTTTAGGACGCAGAGAAGGTAATTATTGAAGGCCTGATAAATATAAATAAAATATATTAACGGGTTGACAGGCAACTAGTTTTGTATATTTTTTAATTTTTTTTGGCCACTTTAAGTATTTGTTAAAAAAAAAATTACCTTGCGGCAGCATTTTTAGACACATCTGTGTCTTTAATATCATCCTTACCCATGGGGGCTTGACGGTTTCCCTTGATTATCAATGCTTTTAAAATTTAAAATTAACGTTAACATGAGAAAAATCGCTACACTGTTTACGATGCTTATGCTTTTTTCTGCATTAGCATTTGGTCAGAACCGGACGATATCTGGTACTGTTACCAATGAAAAAGGCGACCCTGTGCCTGGTGCATCTATAACTATTAAAGGTACCCGTACTGGTGTATCTGCCGATAACACCGGCGAGTTCCGCATTTTAGCCAAAACGGGCGACATTCTTGTAGCATCGAGCTCAGGAATGGAAACTGCCGAATCAACAGTAGGGACAGGAAGTTCAATTAACTTCTCTATTAAGACACTGGTGATCGCAGGAACTGAGGTGGTGGTAACCGCTCTCGGTATTAATCGTCAGAAAAAAGAGCTGGGTTATGCAACTGCTAAAATCAACAGTGAGGAATTAACCAAAGCCAAAGCAGTTAACATCGCCAATGGTCTTCAGGGTAAAGTTTCTGGTCTTAATATTACTTCTGTTAATAACGGTGTATTTGAAGATGTAAAAATCAACCTTCGTGGTATCAGGTCATTGCTGGGTAATAACAACCCAATGTTGTTGTTGGATGGTGTGCCTGTAGCCCTTAGTAACCTGTCTTCTTTGAACCCTAACGATATCGCTGATGTGAACATTCTGAAAGGAACATCTGCAGCAGCTATCTACGGTCCGGATGCCGTGAACGGTGTGATCGTAGTTACAACTAAAAAAGGTACAAGAACAGGTGCTCCTGTTGTGAATGTTGGACATAGCACACAGGTTTCCCGTATCTCTTTCTTCCCTGAATTCCAGTTTGAATTCGGAAGCGGTGGATATGGTGATTATATCCCTTACGAAAACTGGTCATGGGGACCTGCTTTCGATGGCAACCCTGTAGAGATCGGTCGTCACCTGCCAAACGGTTCCGTACAGACTGTACCATATACTCCTTTACGCAACGAAAAAAGAAAATTCTTCAATTCGGGTGTTACGATCCAGAATGATGTATCACTGTCTGCAAAAGATTTCTTTATCAGTGTACAGGATGCGATCATTACAGGTATCGTTCCTGATGATAAGAACAGAAGAACGGGTATCCGTATGAATACCGGTAAAGAGTATGGTAAATTCAGGGTACAGTTCAATACCAACTATATCCAAACCAATTACAATGTGTTTGATGATGATGGTATGGGTGCCTGGAATGCTGCCAATAATGTGGGTTTGAACGGTGGCCTGATGAACCTGATCTTCAATACCCCCGCACATATTCCATTGAGAAGCTATAAAAACTTCTTAACGGATCCTTTTGCTACTTATACCGGTTTCTTCAATGACTATGGTTTGAATCCTTATTTCGCTCTTGATAACTGGAGACAATTTGGTAGAAATGATGATCTCCTTACGAACGTGGAATTAGGATTGAAAGCTACTAGCTGGTTAAATCTTACTTACCGTGCTGCTGCTACTGTTAACTCATCTATCGCCAGTACTACTTCTAAAGGCGAAGATGAATTTGCTGAAAGAAGTTTCAAACAAATCCCTGGGGCTGTTTCTGAAACGTCTGATCGCAGCAGCAGAGTATCTTCCGAGTTCTTTGCTAATGCGACTAAAACAGTCGGTGATTTTAAATTCACTGCTTTGTTAGGTCAGTATTTCCGCCAGACTGATAGAAGAAATACCAATGTAAATGCTCCTAACCTGATCATACCTAATTTGTTTAACGTGGGTAGCGCTGCTGCAGTTGGTGGTAGCTCTAATAGGTTTAAAACAAGATTAATATCTCTGTACGGAAGTGTCGGTATCGGATTCAGAGGCTGGGCCAATATCGAATTCACCGGAAGACGTGATAAATCATCACTCCTGGCTCCTGAAAACAGGAACTTCTTTTACCCTGGGGTAAGTGGAGCTATCGTCTTGAGTGAAGCGATCCCTACTCTCAAAGAAAGCAAAGTGATCTCTTTCCTGAAACTGAGAGGTTCTTATAACAAAACAGGTAATATTAATTCAATAGGTGCTTACGGTTTGGCTGCTACATTTAGCCAGGCAAGCGGTTTCCCTTTCAGCGGCTTACCTGGTTATACAGGGAACAACTCTTCTCCTGATCCATTGCTGAAACCCGAGTTTGTAAAAGCTGCTGAAGTTGGATTTGAACTCGGTATGCTGAAGAACAGAATTAACCTGGAAGCTACTTTCTTTACACAGGACAACACAGACCAGATCATACCGATCAGGGTTTCTGATGCTACCGGTTACACTACCGCTACTGTGAACGCAGCTTCTTTTACTAACAGGGGTGTTGAAATTGACTTACGTCTTACTCCATTGGTAAAATTGGGTAAGGCCAATATCGATTTCAAGGCAAACGCCACATATAATACAAGTGAGATCAGTTCAGTATTTGCCGGACTTGATGAAGTTTTTGCCGGTGGTTTCGACAACTTTGCTGCTAACTATGTAGTAAAAGGACAGCCTGCTTTTATATTTAAAGCTACTGACTGGAAAAGAGACGACCTGGGTCGTGTTATTGTAGACAGAACTACAGGTTATCCTGATGTAGACCCAAGTCCCAAGAACTTTGGTCGTACCATGCCTACCTGGATTGTTGGTTTAAACCCTTCATTCAGTTGGAAAGGTTTGGTTGTATCTGTACTCGGTGAATACAAGGGCGGACATTTCGCTTATCATGGTATTGGCGAAGCAATGGCATGGACTGGTATTTCAAAACAAACCGCTGTTAATCACCGCGAACGTTTTGTATTCCCTAATTCAGTATATGAAGATCCAAACAATGCTGGTAAATACCTTGAGAATACTAACATACAAATCGCTAACGTAAATGACTATTTCACTGGTCCTTTCCGTGATGTGGCTACTAACTTCCTGACTAGCGCAGCTGCCTGGAGAATCAGGGAAGTATCGATTGGTTATGAAGTACCAGCTCGCCTTTTTGGCAAAAGTTTTATTAAAGGAGTATCTGTTGCATTGACAGGTCGTAACCTGTTCCTGTTCCTGCCAGAATCCAATGAGTTTTCTGACCCTGATTTCAACTTTACTACAGGTAATGCCAGTGGTGTTAGTACATCACAGATCAACCCTCCAGTACGTACATTTGGAGCCAGTATTAACTTAAGATTCTAAAATTGTTTAATTTTAATACACTAAAAGATTTTTATATGAAAAAAATAACAGCTGCCTTATTTGTTTGCCTGCTGATAGGTTCTGCAGGATGCAAAAAAGGATTTCTGGATATTAATGAAAACCCTAACAGTCCGACAGATGCATCGATTACGCCAGACCTGATCCTGCCCCGTGCACAGGTGGCAATTGCATCCCGAATGGCTACTTCCTACCGTTATGCAGGAAGTTGGATTGGTTACTGGACCCGTTCCGGTACATACGGACCTAATACGGAAGAAGAGTCCTACCGCATCACCACCACTTTTGAAGCCGATGAGTGGGCTGGATGGTATGATATACTGACTGATCTGAACACCATGGAGAAAAAAGCCAAAGCAGCGGGTCAGGGTATATATGAAGGCATTGCCAAAACCCTGAAGACTGTTGGGTTTATGTACCTGGTTGATCAGTACAATAATGTTCCTTATTCAAAAGCATTTGATCTCACAAATAATATCCTTCCTGCATATGATAAAGGACAGGATATCTATAACAACCTGCTGGTTGAGTTGGATAAAGCACTCGCTTTGTTTGCTGCTTCTTCAGTAGTGGCTAATCCGAAGATTGCAATTGCTGATATCATGTTCAAGGGTGATGCAACTAGTTGGAGAAGATTTGCCAACACCCAACGCTTGAAATTACTGATCCGTCAATCGCAGGTGTCTGGTTTCAATCCGGCTCCGCAAATTGCCAAGATCATAGCTGATGGTAGTGGTTATATCGGTGCAGGCCAAACAGCTTATGTACAACCTGGTTATTCTGCTTCTACTTCTCCAACCGGAGCGCACCAGCAAAATCCCTTCTGGAATGCCTACGAAAAATTAGTATCAGGATCAGGTGCTGATGATTTTAACAGAGCTAACAATTTTGTACTGACGCTTATGCGTGTTAATAATGATTTCAGGTTCCAATATTTCTTTGACCCTGTAGCAACCAGCTGCCCAAGCTGTAGTACACCTGTATTGGCTGGAACCTGGTATGGCTACAACTATGGTGAGGTTATCGATAATAATGCACCAAAAGCTGGTAATTCTTCTGCTGTTGGCGGACCTGGTTTAGCTAAAACAGCCACTCAGCCGCAATGGGTATTTACTTCTATGGAAAGTATGTTCCTGCAGGCAGAAGCTATGCAGCGTGGCTGGATTACTGGTAATGCACAGACCATGTACCTGAATGCGATCACCGAATCATATACCTTTTTGGGTGTACCTAATGCAGCAGCAGCTGCCAGCCTTTATTATTCTCAGAATATTCCGGTAGTAGACTGGTCACTGGCTACTACTTCAGATGCTAAGGTTAAGCTGATCGTGTTGCAGAAATATATCGCTCTGACTGGTATCAATCTTTTTGAAGCTTACGTGGATTACAGGAGACTGGGTGTACCCGCTACACTTCCGCTTTCTTTGTCACCAAGCCGTGCAGGATTTGTTATTCCTTTGCGGTTATCGTATCCGCAGAACGAGTTTAACTATAACCTTCCGAATGTACAGGCAGAAGGAACTATCAACACGCAGACATCGAGCATTTTCTGGGATAGATAATAAGTAACAATAATTTTTTCTATAATATCAATTTGTAGATTCACATCATAAACTAAGCAACATGAAGAAATATTCTTTATTATCCCTTTTAGGCATTTTTTCGATGCTATTCCTTTCATCCTGTTTGAAAGATAAAAATGTGGATAACAGGGTATATGGAGTAGATGGGTCTGATGACTCACGTATAGTGGAAATTGCGGGCGACAAAACGTATAAGTCTTTTGCCTTTGATTTTCAGAACCTGGCTATTAGCCCGACGATTTTTGAACTCCGGCTGGCTTCTAATGAGCTGCCTACCTCTGACGTTACGGTTACCCTGTCTCTTGCAAAGAGCCAGGCCATGATAACTGCCTATAATACGGCAAATGGTACCAGTTTTGTTCCGTTGCCACCTGCTATCGGTACTGTACCGCTTACGTATGTAATACCAGCGGGGCAGCGTTCCGTGGCAGTGAAGATCAATACTAATTCTATCAATTTCGATCCTTCTACTATTTATGCATTAGGTTTTGAAATTGCCAGTGTTAGTGACCCTTCTTTTAAAATTAGCGGCAATTTCAAATCTATTCTTGTTTCTTTTAGCGCTAAGAACAGGTTTGATGGTAACTATCAGATGATCTTCAAAACATCAGGATGGGCTGCCTATGGTATATCCGATAATTTGACCGGAACATGGCCTTCTAATGCTGACGGAACCAGTATCTTCATGATCACCTCTAGTGGTACTTCAGTTGATCTGTTTGACGACTGGGGTTTTGGTACTTATATTCAGCCTGCCTTTACTGCAGGCAATGCAGGTGCTACAGGTTTTGGTGCTACCAGCCCGAGGTTTATATTTGACCTGGCTACTAATAAGCTGGTAAATGTGATCAACACCACACCTCCGGATGCCAGGAACCGTGCTTTTGCACTAAACCCTGCGTTTACGGATAGCCGTTTTGACCCTGCTACCAGAACCATTTACGCACGTTACATAATGACGCAAATCGGCAGACCGATTCAGACGATTGATGCAGAGTTTCGTTATGTAAGTGCAAGACCATAATAAAATACTTATTCTCTATATAAAGAAGCCGTCCCAAAGGGACGGTTTTTTTATGTTTGCTGAAAACAGCACCTTTGCATATCAAAACACAATTTATTTTATGCAGGAACAAGAACCAAACCAGCTCAATATAGAAATTTCTGAAGAAGTTGCTGAAGGCACGTATGCCAACCTGGCCATCATTACCCACTCCCATGCAGAGTTTGTGATTGATTTTGTCAATGTAATGCCGGGTACCCCCAAGAGTAAGGTCAAATCACGGATCATCCTTACACCGCAGCATGCCAAGCGATTTATGAAAGCGATGACCGAAAATATTCAGAAATATGAGTCCATCAACGGGCCGATCAAGGACCTTGAAGAGATACAGTTGCCAATGAATTTTGGGGGGCCGACGGCGCAAGCGTGATTAGTCGGGAGTCTTGAGTCGGGAGTCTCGAGTCGGGAGTATAAAATATTAATTTATAAATAGATTCTCCTTAATCCCTTATGTGGAAATCGTAAATTAACATTCAGTGCTCTCTTCTCAGCATTAGTTGAACTTATCCGGGTTGCTAATCATATACCAGAGCAACTTTCCAACCTCATCATTTTTTGTTGTCAGATTAATATATTCCTCGATGGTTATATATTTGCAATCACGTGAAAAATCAAGCCAAACCTGTGTTTCGGCATTTTCAGTTTCACAATCATTCAGCTTGCTGTTAAAATAGTTTTTGTATCGCCTTCTCCTGTATGCTTCAACCAAATTGGTGCAAACAGACCTGGAGGATCTCCTGACCTGGTCCGTTTAAGAATATTTTTCTTCTACAGGAAATTTTTTGGAGAGGTGGAATATTTCCATGGCTAATTCATAGCCTTTTTTAAATGCCAGCAAATCTTTGTAATGTCCCATAAAAATGAATTTATAAATTGAATTAATATTCCGTCTCCCGTCTCCCGTCTTCCGTCTCCTGACTCCCGTCTCCTGACTCCCGACTCCCGACTCCCGACTCCCGACTATAACAATCCTTCATCCGCAAAACTATAATACCCGTCTTCACTCACGATCAGGTGGTCGATAACGGCGATGTCGAGATAACGGGCCGCTTCTTTTATTTTGCTGGTGAGTTGTTCATCTGCCCGGCTTGGCTTCAGGCTACCGGAGGGGTGGTTATGGCAAAGGATGATATTGACCGCATCCTGTTCCAGGGCTTTGCGGAGAATAATACGCGGGTCGGCCACGGTACCAGTGATACCGCCTTCACTTACGATCTCAAAATGATTGATTTTATTGGCGCGGTTCAGGAAGAGAACGGCAAATACTTCATGCCGGTAATCTTTTAATCTGATCTTCAGGTAATGAGCAATATCGCTGCTGCTGCTGACCACCAGTTTTTCCAGCGGAATGGCGGCCTGCCGGCGTCTTCCAAGCTCAAGTGCTGCAGCAATGGTGATGGCTTTGGCCTCGCCAATCCCTTTTATTTTCATCAGTTCTTTAATGGATAGTTTACCCAATTCGCCCAGGTTGTCATGTCCAAGCTTAAGCACTTCTTTGGCCAGGTCAACTGCTGTTTTCTCCCTGCTGCCATTATGGATTAGGATGGCCAGCAGCTCGGAATGGCTGAGGTTTTCTGCACCGTGGATGAGTAGTTTCTCACGGGGACGGTCGTCTTTTGCCCATTGTTTAATTGAGTACTTGTGCTCTTGCATAGAACAAGTTTAGCTAATATTTTTATCCTGTCAATACCACTAAGTGGTAAAAAACAAGCCGCCAGAAACCAAACTTTGAAAAACCTAAAATCTGGTATTTATGAAAACCAACAGCATGACCCCGGTGGGTGCCCTGCACCCCATTCTTTTCTTTGCAGGCGTTTATATTGTGGCGCTTGTGTTCGCTATTTTTATTTGTTCTGCCCTGTTTTACAGTTGTAATGCCAAGCCAGCAAGCTTGAGTGATAAATCGGCCCCGGTAGAGAAGACCATCATCGCTTCAACCGGAACGGTAGCATTGCGCTAATGGTTCGGCTTTGTAATAAGAGAAAATAGTTTCTACAAATAGCCTGTCCCGGTTTCCAGTATTGTTTCCGTTTGAATAATACAGGGCCTCGTCCGGAGAGGAAAGAGCAAAAGAGAATAGCAATGAATGTATCTAATCAGAAAAGAGGGATCGAAACGTAGTTTCGATTAACTCTTTCTCTCCTTATCCTCTGTGCGAAATTCCTTTTAATGAGCTTGAGAAAAACAGGGTTAAAACTGAGACAATTTCCGTTTTGCAGTATTGTATCCGTTTGAATAGTACAGAGCCTCGCTCGGAGAAGAAAGAGGAAAAGAGTGATCGAAAAGTAGTTTCGATTAACTCTTTCTCTCCTTATCCTCTGTGCGAAATTCGTTGTCCCAGTATTTTCTCTGACAAATTTCAAATAGGGACAATACCTTTTTTCCTCAGGTGATATTAACCTGTTTTGGCAGTTCATTTTTTTGCAAATGCGGTGGGCGAAGTAGTATCTTCGCCGCTCCAAAGGAGTCCTTTGGACACATTTTTAAGCCATGCAAACTGCCAAAATCTTTTCCGGAACCGGCTCCCAACAGCTGGCCGAGGCTATCTGTTTACGGTATGGAACCAAACTCGGAAAAGTCAACATTCAACGGTTCAGTGACGGCGAAATAAGTCCAATTTTTCTGGAAAGCGTAAGGGGAGATTATGTATTCCTGGTGCAGAGTACTTTTTCCCCGGCCGAAAACCTGATGGAATTATTGCTGATGATAGATGCCGCCCGCAGGGCTTCTGCCTATAAAGTCATTGCAGTACTTCCCTATTACGGTTATGCCCGCCAGGACCGGAAAGACCGCCCCCGGGTAGCCATTGGCAGTAAGCTGGTAGCCAACATGTTAGTGGCAGCTGGTGCCGACCGTGTGATTACCATGGATCTACATGCTCCCCAGATTCAGGGCTATTTTGATATCCCGGTTGACCATCTCGACAGCCATGCAGTTTTTATCCCTTACATAGAAAACCTTCGGCTTGAAAACCTTACCTTTGCCGCCCCCGATGTAGGAGCAACCAACCGGATCAGGGAAATTGCCAGCTATTTTAATGCGGAAATGGTGATCTGCGATAAGCACCGGAAACGGGCCAACGAGATCGCAAGCATGGTGGTGATAGGAGATGTGACTGACAGGGATGTGGTGATCATTGATGATATCTGTGACACGGGTGGTACCCTGGCAAAAAGTGCAGGTCTTTTAAAAGAGAAAGGAGCAAGAAGTGTGAGAGCTTTGATCACTCACCCGGTATTAAGTGGCAAGGCATACGAGAATATTGAGAATAGTGTGCTGGAAGAATTGATCGTGTGTGATACCATACCGGTGAAGAAAGAAAGTTCAAAGATCAAAGTGCTGAGTGTAGCAGAACTTTTTGCTGTAGCTATCCGCAATGCATATGAGAATAAGAGTATCACGAGTCTCTTTATTCATTCGCAACGGAGAGATAAATAGTTTTTAGTTCGCAGTTCGGAGTTCCCAGTTCATAGTTCATAGTTCGGAGTTCTTAGTTCGGAGTTCTTAGTTCGTAGTTGGGATTAACAAGTAAACAATTAAACAGTTATAAAATGACAAGAGCCGTAAGGCGACTGCATTTTACCTTTAAATCAAATAAAAAATAAAAAATGAAATCAATTACAATCGAAGGTAGTCTGAGGACCGGATTCGGGAAAACAGCCACCCGGCAACTCCGCTCTCAGGAACTGGTGCCCGGTGTAATTTATGGCGGCTCACAGGAGATCAATTTCCATGCTCCTGCTGCAGCCTTCAAAAATTTCGTCTACACACCGACTTTCCAGGTAGCAGAAGTAGTATTAGAGGGTAAAACCTACAGGACCATCCTGAAAGATCTGCAGTTTGACAAAATAGATGACAAACTGATCCATATTGATCTGCTGGAACTGGTCGAAGACAAAAAAGTGATCGCAGAGATTCCCGTGAAATTTATCGGTACTTCTCAAGGTGTTAAAGATGGCGGTAAACTTATCGTGAAAATAAAATCACTGAAAGTAAAGACCTTCCCTAAATACCTGAAAGAGCAAATCGAAGTCAGTATTGACGGATTGGAGCTGAACGGTAATATCCGGGTAGAGGATGTGAAGATTGATTATTACGAGATCCTGAATTCCCCCCGTATTCCTATTGCTTCTGTGGTGTTGACAAGGCAATTGAAACAGGAAGAAGCAACTGTTGCTCCGGCTGCAGCTAAAACTGCTGCTGTCAAAACTGCTGCTGCTCCGGCCGCTGCTGCTGCCGCCCCTGCCGCTGCTGCCAAAGGTGGAAAAAAGTAAACTTTTACAGCAAGCATATTGAAACCCGTTTCGCATCCTGCGTTTATCGAAGGAACCGAGACGGGTTTTTTATTGGCGATAACCGATATTTGACTGGAAGTACGAATGTATTCCAGTGGATCCGCCCTGCGGATTCAACTCAACTGATTTATAAGTTAATAATGGTATGAAATTTCTGATCGTTGGTTTGGGAAATACAGGGGATGAATATGCACACACCCGGCATAATATCGGCTTTGATGTGTTGAATGCTTTTGTCCAAAAACATAAAGCAAGCTTCCGCGTGGATCGCCTGGCCTATGTTGCTGATGTGAAATGGAAAGGGAAGTTCTTTGTCTGTATTTGTCCCACCACTTTTATGAACCTGAGCGGGAAAGCCGTAAAGTACTGGATGGATAAAGAGAAGATCGCACTGGAAAATATACTGGTAGTAGTGGATGACCTGGCACTTCCGTTAGAGAAACTTCGGGTAAGGCCCACTGGCAGTGATGCAGGCCATAATGGGTTAAAAAGCCTGCAGGAAGTTTTGGGTACCAACGGGTATGCAAAACTCCGCTTTGGGATCGGTAATAATTATCCCAAAGGGATGCAAGCGGATTTTGTGCTGGGTAAATGGCAGAAAGAGGAAGAACCACTGGTAAAGCTGAAAATTGAGAAGTCGCTGGAAGTGATTGAAACCTTTGCCGTACAGGGCATTAACACCGCTATGAATAAGGTAAATAATCAGGAATTTTCGTTATGAGAAATGGGATTGATTACTTACTTTAGCAGCCCGACTTATCTTTTTTAAATCCAATTGACATATTGAGGCCTGAATATATGGGATGAACAGTCCTTTCATGTATCCGATGTATTTATTAAAAACACCTTCTGTTTATGAAAATTTTCTGTGTTGGCCGTAATTATGCAGCACATGCTGAAGAATTAGGTAACGAAGTGCCGGATGAACCGGTCATCTTTATGAAACCTAAGAGTGCCCTGCTGCAACCCCATACGCCGTTTTATTATCCCGAGTTTACCAACGAATTGCATTATGAATGTGAGCTGGTGCTACGCATCAGTAAGAACGGAAAGTATATACAGGATAAGTTTGCTTCGAAGTATTATGATGCTATTACCGCCGGTATTGATTTTACCGCCCGGGATATTCAAAATGAATTAAAAGCAAAAGGATTACCCTGGGAAAAAGCCAAGGCCTGGGATAATTCAGCTGTGATCGGTAAATGGGTGCCGTTAACGAATATCAAAAATAAGAAAGATATCAATTTCTGCATGTATAAGAATAAGGAATTGGTGCAGCAGAGTAATTCCTCCAACATGATCCACAACTTTGATAAGATCGTGGCCTATATCTCTAATTTTTTCTCTGTCAATATCGGGGATATAATTTTTACCGGTACTCCTGCCGGGGTGGGGGAAGCGGTGGTAGGGGATGAACTGGAAGGTTTTATTGAAGACGACAGCATGTTTACCCTGGAGGTGAAATAAATGACTTCGGGTTGTTGTGTGTTTACAATTACTGAATAATATATGTTCAACAAGCAATTTTAAAGTGTAGTTCCGGCCGGGAGCTATCTTACGCTGTATAAAATATTGGACAGGACTTTCCTTTACATTTGCTCTTTAGATTGTTTGCATGATTGATATAAACATATTGTTAAGGGCCTATCGACTCATGAGCCAGGTAAAAGTGATGGCCGAAACGTATGAGGCCAACCGCCCGGTTTGTAAATATGTTCATTCCACTTCAAGAGGCCACGAAGCCATTCAATTAGCCACAGCTTTTCAATTACAACTACAGGATTATGTTAGTCCCTATTACCGGGATGAGAGTCTTATACTGGGATTGGGATTTACACCCTATGAACAAATGCTGCAATTGCTGGCCAAATGCGATGATATTTTTACCGGTGGCCGTGAATACTATTCTCATCCCAATTACCGGGGTAGTGATAAGCCAACAATCATTCACCAAAGCAGTGCAACTGGTATGCAGGTGATACCGACAACGGGCATAGCGCAGGGGATTAAATACAAGGCCCCCCTCGAACTTCGTTCCTTCCCTTCGGAGGGCAGGGAGGCCATCGTCATCTGCTCTTTAGGTGATGCCAGTATGACAGAAGGAGAAGTGAGTGAAGCACTTCAGTTTGCAGTACTAAAACAATTGCCGATCATTTATTTGGTACAGGATAATAATTGGGGTATCAGTGTGACGGGAGCTGAAGCAAGAGCTATGAATGCTTTTGAATATGTTGCCGGTTTTACCGGAATGAACCGGGTGCAGGTAGATGGAAGTGATTTTGAAGCCTCTTATAGCGTAATGAAAGATGTATGTGAATTTGTACGAAGGGAACAGAAACCCTATTTGGTGCATGCACAGGTGCCTTTATTGGGGCATCATACAAGCGGTGTAAGAAAAGAATTTTACAGAACAGATGAAGACTGGGCCAAACATCTGGCACATGACCCGAATCCAAAACTGCGAAACAGGTTATTGGAAAGAGGAGTGTCTGAAGAACAATTATTACAAATAGAAAGAGAATCCGCTGCACTGATCGCTCATGATTTTGCCAAAGCAGTGGCTGCCCCAGAGCCCGATCCGGCAACTGTGGAAGAGCATGTATTTGCACCAACTCCTGTTACAGAAGAAAAGGGTGAAAGAAGCCCGGACGGGGCGGAGAAAATACTAATGGTGGATGCAGCCTTATTTGCCATCCGGGAAATAATGGAACAACATCCCGAAGCTGTTTTATATGGGCAGGATGTGGGCAAACGCCTCGGTGGTGTATTTCGTGAAGCTGCCACTTTAGGTGAACAGTTTGGTGAGCACCGGGTATTTAATACAGCTATACAGGAGGCGTATGTGGTGGGTTCTACAGTAGGAATGAGTGCAGTAGGATTAAGACCTATTGTAGAAGTACAGTTTGCAGATTATATCTATCCCGGATTTAATCAGCTGGTAACAGAAGTATCCAAAAGTTGTTATCTCAGTTGTGGCAAATTCCCGGTATCTATGATCTTACGGGTACCTGTTGGGGCTTATGGTGGTGGGGGTCCTTATCACAGCGGTAGTGTGGAAACAACTGTTCTATCCATTAAAGGATTAAAAGTAGCATATCCATCCAATGCGGCGGATATGAAAGGATTAATGAAAGCAGCTTACTATGATCCGAACCCGGTAGTTATGCTGGAACATAAAGGTCTTTACTGGAGTAAGGTACCGGGAACAGAAGAAGCTAAAATGCCGGAACCTTCAAAAGATTATATACTGCCCTTTGGCAAAGCAAATATTGTTCTTCCTGCATCAGCGAAAGCAATTGCCAACGGAGAAAGCTGTGTGGTGATTACGTATGGAATGGGAGTATATTGGGCAAAAGCTGCGGCCAAAAATTTTAATCAGCAAATTGAAGTAGTTGATCTGCGTACATTATTTCCGCTGGATGAAGAACTCATTTTTGACAGGGTGAAAGCACATGGAAAATGTTTAGTATTGACCGAAGAACAACAAAACAATTCTTTTGCAGAAGCGCTGGCCGGGCGAATTTCTAACAACTGTTTTCGATCGCTTGATGCACCGGTGGAAGTGCTGGGTGCCTTAAACCTGCCGGCTGTGCCCATGAATATAGTTCTTGAAAAAACGATGTTGCCGAATGCGGAGAAAGTGATTTTG
>Ga0163155_10000282_pt1 | contig 61110 bp, 38 predicted proteins | sample OliLakLV19SP4G1_FD_148611 | JGI IMG/M metagenome (GOLD analysis project Ga0163155, IMG submission 148611) | Freshwater microbial mat bacterial communities from Lake Vanda, McMurdo Dry Valleys, Antarctica - Oligotrophic Lake LV.19.SP4.G1 | ecosystem: Environmental > Aquatic > Freshwater > Lake >... | reverse complement strand
TCTTAACTCAATCAAAACTTTTACCACACCGTCCAGATGACTGACGCCTGCTTCGGTTTCCTCTTTTAAGCCCAGTACTTTTTCCATGATATCCACGTAAGTGGATTTGAATTTTTCAAACGTTTCTAAGTCAACCTGTTCAAGCGAAGTGTTGCCCGACTTGAAATCGTTTATCCGGGCGGACATTTCAAACAACGAAGCAATCGCTTTCGCGGAATTAAAATCATCGCTCATGGAAAGATAACAATCATCTACCATCCGATTTAGTTCTTTAACTAATTCTTCATTGGTCTGATTGGAAACAACCGCGGTTAAGTTTTTTATCGCGCCCAGCGAATTGGAAAGTTTCTTAAATCCTTTTTCGGCAGAAGCCAATGCTTCATTTGAAAAATCCAATGTGCTTGAATAATGCGATTGCAGCATGAAGAATCGAACTGTCATTGGAGAATAGCCACGCTCGAGCAACGCATGACTGCCTGCAAACAACTCTCTCGGCAAAAATGAATTGCCCAGCGACTTGCTCATTTTTTGGCCATTTACCGTAAGCATATTGGAGTGCAGCCAATATTTTACTGGCTCTTTTCCGTTGGCTCCAACGGCCTGCGCAATCTCACATTCGTGGTGAGGAAATTTTAAATCCATTCCACCTCCGTGAATATCAAATGTTTCACCCAAATATTTGATGCTCATTACCGTGCACTCGATATGCCAGCCCGGAAAGCCGTCACCCCATGGCGAAGGCCAGCGCATGATGTGGTAAGGCGATGCTTTTTTCCACAACGCAAAATCGATCTTGTTGCGTTTTTCGTCTTGGCTATCCAGCTTACGACCGCTTTCCATTAAGTCTTCAATCTTACGACCGCTCAAGATTCCGTAGTTGTGCTTCTCATTATATTTGGTCACATCAAAATAAACTGAGCCGTTGACTTCATAGGCGAAGCCGTTGGCAATAAGTTTCTTGGTAATTTCAATCTGTTCCACAATATGCGCAGTAGCCGTTGGCTCAATGCTTGGCGGGATCATGTTAAACTGCCTAAGTACTTCGTGAAAGCCCTCGGTATAGTTCTTCACTACTTCCATGGGCTCCAGCTTTTCAAGACGTGCTTTCTTAGCGATTTTATCTTCGCCTTCGTCTGCATCATTTTCTAAGTGGCCTACATCAGTAATATTTCTAACGTAACGAAGCTTATATCCGAGGTGTCTGAAGTAGCGAGAGATGATGTCAAAAGTCAAAAATGTCCGAACATTGCCCAGATGAACATCACTATATACGGTGGGCCCACACACATACATGCCTACACTGCCAACGTTAATAGGAACAAAAGCTTCCTTCTTTCCAGATAAGGAATTGGTAAGTGAAATGGGGTATTTTTCGTACAGGTTCATTCGATCAAATATCGGGGCGAAGCTACTATAATTTGAGCAGAGTGGGCAAGCAAAATGACTTGTAACCTATATCTTTGATGCGCTAATCTGCTTTGTCAAACATGAGTAACCACATTATTGCCCCATCGATACTTGCTGCCGATTTCGCTAATCTCGAACGCGAAGTAAAAATGATTAACGAAAGCGAAGCAGATTGGATTCACGTGGATATCATGGATGGCGTATTTGTCCCCAATATTTCCATTGGCATATCTGTAGTAGAAGCTATAAAGAAGCATGCATCGAAACCGTTGGATGTTCACTTGATGATTGTGAATCCTGAGAAATACGTGGAGGCATTTCACAAGGCTGGTGCCGAAGTTATTTCCGTTCACATGGAGGCATGCCCCCACCTTCACCGTAACATTCAGCAGATAAAAGGACTAGGCATCAAAGCTGGAGTAGCCTTAAATCCACATACGGACGTTAACCAATTGAAAGACGTCATAGCAACTATTGACTTGGTTTGTTTGATGTCGGTAAACCCAGGATTTGGTGGCCAAAAATTTATAGATAATACGTACCAGAAGGTGAAAGAACTAAAAGAATTGATCAACCAGCGGCAATCGACTGCGTTAATTGAAATTGACGGTGGCGTGAATGAACAGAATGCGAAGCTATTGCTAGATGCTGGGGCAAGCGTACTGGTAGCTGGCAACTTTGTTTTCTCTTCCAACAATCCAAAAGAGGTAATCAAAAGCCTGAAAGCGTTGGCCTGATTTTGGCATTTTAAATTCAACTAAATTTGTGACGGTATGAAGATTGTTCCCCCATTTTTGCTGTTGATCGTGATGCTAGCATCTTGCGCCCGATCAGTTACTCGCATTGATCCAGCGCAGCAAATTGATTTGAGCGGAAGATGGAATGATACCGATTCGCGGCAGATATCTCAAAAAATGATTAACGATCTGTTGATCAGTGATAATTTTAAAGAATATACCAAGCAATTGGGTAAGAAGCCCTCCATTATCGTTGGCACGATCCGCAATAAAACTAGCGAACATATAGATGCCAACAATTACATTAAAAAGATTGAACTGGCCATTTTCAATTCTGGCGTAGCCGATTTAGTGGAGTCAGCCGGTTTTAGAGACAAAATTAGAGAGGAACGCGCCCAACAGCAAGATTTTGCCAGTTCCGAAACGGTTTCGAAATGGGGAAAGGAAACGGGAGCCAACCTGATGTTGTTTGGTGAGATGACCTCCGAGACTGATACCTACAATAAGCGAAGAGTAGTCAATTACGTGACCACACTTTTTCTTACCGATATGGAAACCAACAAGCGTGTGTGGTATGGCCAGCAGGAAATTAAGAAGGACATTCGCAATTAGTTCCAGAAGTCCATGGTAAATAGTCAATTGTCGATAGTTAACGCTACACCAACTAAACGCAGTCTGTCCACTACCAATCATAGACGATGGAGTTTGTGTTTTGTATTCCTTCTTCCGGTGCTAATCCTAACAGGCTGTGCCACTTACTACCAAGCGAATTATGAATTCAACAAAGAATTTGAATCCGGTAACCTAAAAGCTGCCCTACAAAGACTTCGCACTAAATCAAACCAAGCAAACGGCAGAGATCGTTTCCTCTATTTTGTGAACAAGGGTCTGGTTCTTTCTATGATTGGCCAATACGAAGAGAGCAACCAGTTTTTTGAAAAGGCTTTTCTGTTTTGGGAGGATTTTAAAGTTGATTACTTCAGCGAAGGCGCCAGCTACCTGCTGAATCCAACCATTACCGTTTATCGCGGTGAAGATCACGAGCATTTGGTACTGCTCTACTATAAGGCGTTGAATTACCTGAAACTTCAAAAAACGGAACAGGCGTTGGTAGAATGTAGGCGGCTAAATATCCGGCTCCAACAATTGAGCGACCGCTATTCAGTTGACAATAAATACAAGCACGATGCATTTATTAATAACCTGATGGGAATTATTTATGAAGCAGACAATGATTATAATAACGCGTTCATTGCCTACAGAAATTCATGGGACTCTTATAAAAATGAATACGAAAAGATGTTTCAGTTGCCAGCCCCCCGGCAATTAAAATTAGATCTACTTCGTGCCGCTTGGTTGAGTGGGCTAAAGAATGAATTTGAAGATTATAGAACACTTTTTGAGATGAAGGATTACGAGTATCAACCCACCGAAGGAGGGGAGCTGATTTTTTTCTGGCACAATGGCTTGGCACCCTTTAAAGCTGAGTGGGGCGTTAATTTTTTTATCGATCACGGTAGGGGAAACATGCTCTTTTTTCACAATAACGAATTAGGACTTTCATTCAGCTTTCCCAAATCCAGTTATTCACAAGAACAATTGAGTGCATTGTCACGATTGGAATTCTTCCGCGTGGCATTTCCAAAATACATTGAACGAATGCCTTATTTTCAGAGCGGCAACTTAGATGTGAACGGTACTAAATACCCTCTTGAGTTGACGGAAAATATTAACAAGATTGCCTTCAAGGTGTTGGAGGAAAGAAGGGGCTATGAATTTGCGCGAGCATTGATTCGCGTAGCGTTAAAAAAGGCATCTGAGTATGCGTTGAAAAAGGAAGATAAAAACTGGGGTGCTTTGCTTGGTATCTTCAACACATTGACAGAAAAAGCAGATACGCGGAATTGGCAAACGCTTCCTCACTCCATTTACTACGCACGCGTTCCCCTACAGGTAGGACATACGGAAGTAAAGCTATACCTGATAGGCGATCAGCAGCAACATGCTGAAAAAAGCTTCACTTACGAGGTGAGAAAAGGCCAGGTATTGTATCACACATTTACCTCACTCGAAAGCAGTTATCCGAATTATGGATACTAATTTAGGTTAATTCTTATCTTTAAGCTTCTAAAAAGCTGGCAATCTGAATAAGTCAAATAAAATAGTTGTTGTAATCTTCGCGTTGATTTTCATCGGTGCTCCAAAGCTATTCGGGCAAGATCAAGAAAAGCCTAAAATACCGCTCGATCACTTTTATGTAAAGCGGCAATCGGGAGGTATGTTTCGGAAAGTGTTATCAAAGATCAATTTTGGGATCGGGACTGGTTTTGGAAACACCTTTTTTAGCCATAAGCTAGACGGTTTTGGTATCTATCAGTTGCCAGGTGTAAACCCACAGATTTTTTCTGGAACGCCTGCTACCCGCTATGGAAATTGGGTAAACGATGTGAGTATAGACAAGTCCGCGGTATCCGCCAGCGCCTACGTAACGCCAGCAGGTGCAACTGATTTGGGCTTTAAAGGAAATGCATTCAATATTCCACTTCAGGCGTTTGCTTACTATAGCTTTAGTAGATATCGAATTGGTGCGGGTTATTCTTATGAACTGATGACCATCGGTAGCCTTGCGCCCATTTCGCTGGGTGATAGAATCAGTAATTTCCAACCCGCAAGCCCCAGCGGTTTTGTTCGAAAATATTACGGAATGATCGGGGCCTCATTTTACCGATTGGGAGATTATCTTTTTACGGGCGATCTTCAGATTGGCGACTTCAAGCCAAAATCCAATTTTGAGGCCTCTGTCGTTGGCGGAATGTACTACAATTTAGGACTCACCATCGAGCGGGATTTTTCAGAATATTTTAAAGGTTTTGTAAGGCCATCTTACGAAATAAAAAGTTATTCTCTTGCTATACCTGAAAGTGGAAGGGCCATTGAGCATACCATCAACGCATTCTATTTAAATGTAGGGGTGACCTACCGTATACCGGAACTGCCCCGCTGTTTTATTAAAGATTGTCATGCGCAAATCAATCATGCACATGGCAATAAAGAGTATCGAAGCAGAAGGCACGCGATGTACAAAAAGCAGAATCCCGGCTATGGTGAGAATGATAAAAAGTTGATAAAGTACAGGGGTAAAAACAATCGAAGAATAAATCCCTATTAGCAGCGCAAAATCGATCAAAATAATAGCTAACAACACGGGCGCTTTGCGGGCAATTCCATTGCCAAATATCAACTTTTAAAGTACCTTGCACGCTTACTAAAATGCGACTTTAAACGTGGCCGAAGAAACCAACGACCTTCCCGTAAGGCAGAACATAATCCCGATCAATATTGAAGATGAAATGCGTGGCGCTTACATCGATTACTCGATGTCCGTCATCGTTTCAAGGGCGTTACCTGATGTCCGTGATGGCTTGAAGCCAGTGCACCGTAGAGTTCTTTACGGCATGTTAGAGTTAGGTGTTAATTACAACAAGCCCTTCAAAAAAGCAGCCCGCATTGTGGGTGATGTAATGGGTAAGTACCACCCGCATGGCGATGCGTCCATTTACGATACCATGGTGCGGATGGCGCAAGCTTGGTCTATGCGCTATATGCTGGTGGATGGGCAAGGAAATTTTGGATCAGTAGATGGAGACCCTCCGGCAGCGATGCGTTACACCGAGGCAAGGCTCCGTAGAATCGCAGAAGAACTTTTGGCCGACATCAACAAAGACACGGTCGATTTTCAACCCACCTACGATGATCAAAATTCAGAGCCTACGGTTCTTCCGGCAAAAATCCCGAACCTATTAATTAATGGTTCATCGGGTATTGCCGTGGGCATGGCCACCAACATGGCGCCCCACAATTTATCTGAAGTAATTGATGGCATAAATGCCTACATCGATAATAGAGAGATCACCATTGTGGAGCTGATGAAATTGGTGACAGCACCCGATTTTCCTACGGGCGGAATTATCTACGGCTATCAAGGGATACAGGAAGCGTTCCTAACTGGAAGAGGCCGAATTGTTATTCGCGCCAAGGCGGAAATTGTTACCAATCCCAACGGAAAAGACCAGATTGTAGTGACGGAAATTCCTTACCAAGTCAACAAGGCAAATATGATTGAGCGCACTGCCGCCTTAGTCAATGAAAAGAAAATTGAGGGTATCAGTGATATACGCGATGAATCGGATCGCGATGGGTTTAGAGTGGTGTATGATTTGCGCAAAGATGCCATTCCAAACATTGTGTTGAATAATCTTTTCAAATACACACAGCTGCAGTCATCATTTGGGGTAAACAACGTGGCTTTGGTCAAAGGGCGGCCGCATACGCTTAATCTAAAGGATTTGATTGTTGCCTTTGTAGAGCACCGCCATGAGGTGGTTGTTCGCAGAACGAAGTTCGAATTGGATGAAGCTGAAAAAAGAGCTCATATCTTAGAAGGCTATTTGATTGCACTAGATCATTTGGACGAGGTAATCACGTTGATCCGAAATTCTAAAGATCCAGAGATTGCAAAGTTTGGTTTGATCGAGCGGTTTGGTCTGTCTGAAATTCAGGCAAAGGCTATTTTGGAAATGCGCTTGCAGCGGCTCACCGGTCTTGAGCGCGAAAAGATTCAAAACGAATATGCAGAAGTAAAAGCCTTAATTGATCGGTTGAATGAAATCCTGAACAGTGAGCCAATTCGGATGGGCATCATTAAATCTGAATTGCAGGAAATAAAAGAACGCTATGGCGATGCGCGCAGAACGCTTGTCGTCCATAGTGAGGATGACATCACCATGGAAGACATGATCGCCAATGAAGAAATGGTGATCACAATTTCAAGTCAGGGCTACGTAAAACGAACTTCTTTGTCAGAATATAGAACACAAGGCAGAGGCGGTATAGGTTCCAAAGCAGTTTCGACCAAAGACGATGATTTTACCGAGCACTTGTTTGTGGCGCATGCGCATAATTACCTGTTGATATTTACTGCACTGGGTCAGGTGTATTGGAAGAAAGTCTATGAGATACCGGAGGGGACAAAGACTTCCAAAGGACGTGCGATTCAAAACTTGTTGAATATTGAAGCAGGTGACAGCGTGCGCGTGGTGCTAAATGTAAAGAGCATTGAAGACCAAGATTATATCAATAACACATTTGTTATTCTGTGTACCGAAAAAGGAACCATCAAAAAGACTTCGTTGGAGGCTTACTCACGGCCTCGGGCAAATGGAATTACAGCCATTACAATCCACGATGGTGATCGACTTTTAAATGCTGCTCTAACAAATGGCACTAATCATATTATTATTGCCAAGAGTGAAGGGAAGGCGGTTCACTTTAACGAATCAGACGTTCGGCCAATGGGTAGGACGGCAGCTGGTGTGAGAGGCGTTACGTTGGATTCAGCAGAAGATAAAGTAGTTGGGATGGTTTGTATCTCACGGGAAGATGCTAACCTGCTGGTTGTTTCTGAAAAAGGATATGGGAAGCGTAGTGATATAACGGACTACCGAATTACACGAAGGGGGGGGAAGGGCGTTAAAACGATTAACGTAACTGAAAAAACTGGCAAGCTTGTTGCCATCAAGGAAGTGGTAGACAAAGATGATTTGATGATTATCAATAAATCCGGAATCAGTATCCGCATCAAAGTTGAAGAACTGCGCGTGATGGGTCGCGCCACTCAGGGAGTTCGATTAATAAAATTGAATGAAGACGATGCCATTTCATCTGTTGAAAAAATTCAGAATATTGAACTGGAAGGCGATGGCCTTGAGGCTCCTGTGCCCCCTGAAGATACTCCGCCACTAGCGCCAACCGACAATTAACTAAATCAAAAATTGAACTATAAACTACTGAAAAAATGAGAAAGACCGCGATTGCGCTATTGTTTCTGATTCCTATTTGCCTGCATGCGCAGAAGGAAATAAAACCGAGTGTTTCAAAGGCAGAAAAAGCACTGAAAGCCGGCAAATTTGATGAGGCAAAATCCATCATTGATGCCACCACTACCAACGCTGAATTCATGGTGGACAAGAAGGGTAACCCATCCAAAAATGCGGCCAAGGCTTGGTACTTAAAAGGGCTTATTTATGCAAGTATCGATACCACGAAAGAAGTACAGTTTAAATCGTTGGAAGCTGAACCCTATAAAGTTGCTCAAGAGGCTTTTGCCAAAAGTAAAGAAATAGGAAAGGACGAGCTGAGTTACTTTTCTGACGACAGCGGTTTCCCGGTGATGAACTCGTCTTTTGATGCTAAACTGGCCAATGCTTATTTAGCTACGAGTGTAAAAGCTTACCAAGAGGACAAGGACTACAAAAAAGCACTTACCTACATGGAACGTGTGGTTTATTTCCTTCCCAATGATACTTCTATGCTGATGAATGCAGGTGTTTATTTTGCCCCCTCGGCAGAGGAGTATGACAAGGCACTTGAATATATTGAAAAATACCAACAAAAAGGAGGCAAAAACGCAGATGCCGACATCCAAAAATTGAGCATCTACATGAACAAAAAGAAAGATTATGAAAAGGCGCTGTTGGTAACAAGGGATTTGATCTCGAAGTATCCTTCCAATCCTGAGTACCCGAAGTATGAACTGGATATTTATATAAAGATGGACCGCCTTCCTGAAGCCAAAGCGCTAATGGAAAAGGGTGTGAAGGCAAATCCCAATGACGCTGATGCAAGGTATTATTTGGGCGTTATCTCTAATGAGTTGAAAAATCCGGAGGAGGCCAAAAAATGGTTCAATGAAGCTATCAAAGTAAACCCAGAACACTACGAGGCTAATGCCTCATTGGCTGATATGACGTACAAGGATGTTCGGAAAGTGAGAGAAGAAAGGAATGACATATCGGGAACGAAAGACGCTGATCTAAAGAAAAGGAGTGATCTTTTTAAATTGATTGAAGTGAGGCTCAAGGAGTCTCTTCCCTATTGGGAAAAATGTGAATCATTAAAGCCAGATGATGAGGCTGTTCTTTACGGGTTGCTTTCTGTTTACGGTGATTTATCCAACTACGATGAGGCCACCTACAACCCCAAGCTGGACAAGTTGAAAAAGAAAATGAAGTCACTAAAATTGGAGGTAGATTAAACTAATAAATTTATAAGAGAAGAGGGCTGGGATTTTTCCCGACCCTCTTTTTTTGATCAATTCATAATGGATATACACTAAAAAAGCCCTCAATTTCTTGAGGGCTTTCATCTACTAGTTGAGGCTAAACTATTCTGCTACAACATTTACTGTTACGGCATGCTTCACTTCTTTGTGTAGGTCCAGCGTTGCAATGTATGTTCCCAATTGCTTAGGCTGTTCTTTGAAGGTGATCTTTTTACGATCCACATCATACCCTTTTGCTTTTAGTGCATCTGATACCTGAACAGCGGTAACCGCACCGAAAATTTTTCCGGATTCGCCAGCCTTGGTTCCGATCTCCAACGTCATTTCGCCAATCTTGGCAGCCAATGCTTCTGCATCTTGCTTGAGCTTAGCTGCTTTGTGTGCCGCCTGACGGATGTTCTCAGCCACCATTCTTTTATTAGAATCGTTAGCAATCAATGCAACGCCATTTGGAATAAGGTAATTGCGGCCATAGCCGGGCTTTACCTTTACTGTATCATTTTTGTAACCGAGTCCTGTTACATCTTGCTTTAATATTATCTCCATGGTTGTACAGGTTAAAGGTTATTTCATCTGGTCAGCCAAGTAAGGAAGAATAGCTACGTGGCGCGCTCTTTTTACTGCTTGCGCGACTCTGTTCTGGTATTTCCAGCTATTGCCGGTCAGTCTGCGGGGAAGTATCTTTCCTTGTTCATTGATAAACTTCAACAAAAAATCAGGATCCTTGTAGTCGATATACTTGATGCCGTTTTTCTTGAAGCGGCAGTACTTGGGCTTTATTTCAGCCCGCTTTACGGATTCATTTACTAGTGTCATGCTGCGGTCGCCTCCCTGCGTGGTGCTTGTTTTTTAGTTCTGTTAAATTCTCCTTTGCGCCTGCGCTCGTTATAAATAACAGCGTGTTTGTTCAATGCGGTCGTTAAAAAACGCATTACCGATTCATCTCTTCTAAACTCTGTTTCCAAAGTGTTGATGAGTGTGTTGTCCGCTGTCGCAAATTCAAGTAGGTTGTAGAAACCGGTAGACTTATTTTGGATGGGATAGGCCATCTTCTTCAGTCCCCACTTTTCAACGTTAATGACGTTGGCTTTTGCCTTGGTCAAAACCTTCACGAATTTCTCGACAGTATCCTTTGCCTGGTCTTCAGACAAAACGGGAGTTAAAATGAATACCGTCTCGTAGTTTTTCATGGGTTTAACAATTGTTTTAAAAATGAGGTGCAAAAATAGGAAAACCTTCTGGAATGGCCAAAAAACCTGCGAAATTGCCGTAATGAAGCAAACAGCCTACTCGTTTAGCCCCCAATCGTAGTCCACATGCGAAATTTTGGCATCTGGCTTTATTTTCAAGGTTGAATAGGTGTTTACAAAGCTTCTCACCGAAGCACCGTTATTGTTGAAATCCATGCCATACCACTTGAAAATCATACTCAATTTGGGCTTATCAGCCGAGATATTGTTCCGGAATGAGTCCGCCAAGAATGCCTTGGCCTGCTTCGCCATTTGCTCATTCATTTTTTGAGCATCGTAAGCTTCGTTGAGTAAAATGGGACATGATTTGCTTGCACAAACCAGTGTCATGTGCACTCGCGGATCGTCAAATTTTTTGCGCAGCCTGCCGTGCTCAATATTGTCAAGGCTCATTTTCTCTTTTCCGATGGTAAAGAATTTCATGGCCCAGGGGGTGTTCACGAAAGGAATTTGAATTTTACTGCCAATGTCCTTTATGCTTTTGATGGGATAGTAATTTGTAATCAGCTTAATGGTAAAGGCGTTGTAGGCATTGATCCAAAATACCATTTGCTCGTTCTTCGTCCATTTTTTTTCGTTCGGAGGAGTCTTACTGATAAGGGCTAAATATTTATTGAATTCGACAGAGTCTTTTATGAATGCCTTGTAGTTGACCTTCCCATCGGCAGAGACATTCTTTTTCAGTAACTGATCATAAATTTGATGGGAGGGCGGCCGTGTTTGTGCCTGCACCCAATTAGAAAAGAATACAATCAAAATAATATGGCCCGCCAGTGTTCTCATGCGTTGATGATTTATTTTCTATCGGCAACCAATATTTTTACTTAACAGAGAAAGATATCTTTCCCATCGAATACCCTTCGGCATAAATCTCCACCACGTAATTTCCCTCCACATAGTCAGTTCCCTTTTCATAAAAGAACACCAGTTTTTGTTTCGTGTTGTCAAACAAAATTTCTTGCATGGCGGTATGGAACTCTTCTTTCCCATTGAGCATGAAAGTTCCTGATCCTTTGGCCACGTCAAAAATTACTTGGCCATTTTCGTCTACGATGCGGATCAAAATCTTTTTGCCCGCAACAGGTGCCACTTTGTTTTCCGCCACGTTAAATTCTACTTTAAGTTTTTGAAGCTGCCGGTTTCGAAAAGGAGATTCTCTTTCTTTTCCCTTTGAATTGACTGCCTTGATCACCATGTTCTCGGCTCGCAATTGAGAGGCCAGCGCCACCTTAGAGACCAACTCTTTTTTATTTTTTTCGAGCGAAGTAATCGAATCACTCAATTTGTTTTGCTTTGTTTTTAGATTCTTATTCTCGCTATAAAGTTCTTTGTTAACTGATTTTAGTTTTTCGATTTCAACATCTTTCAAGTTTAGCAATTCCTCGTATCCATCCAATCTATCTTCCAATTCCTGCAAAGCCTTCGCGCTTCGTTGGCTGCTTCTTCTTAACTCTCTCACTACTTCTGCTTTCGCTTTTTCCAAATCGGCAATATTGCCGCCCAATTTTTGTATGTCCGCAATCTTCTGGTCTAACTCGTTCTTTACATCGTTAAGCCGTTGCATGGTTCCGGCTAAATCCGTTTCGGTGCTTACCAGTTGTTGTTTTACTTCTACTTTTTCTTTGTAGTCCAAGTATATTTTTACACTCTGAACAAGAACGATCAGCAGTAGCAGAATGATAACAAATGTAAATCGATTTGACTTCGGCTCCTTAATTATTTTGTTTTCCATACGACTTCTACTTTACCCAAAGCTACCTTTAAAAATTGATTACCAAGAACAGATGTAGTGCTGCTTGTTAAGCGCAGGGTCAAAAAATACCAAACCACATCGGTATAAATCCACACTTGCATAAACCAGTTCGTGGCTTTTGATCTCTTTCCATGCTTGCGCCATTTCTTTGGAGGAATGGATGTCGTCAACCACTACCACGCCATTCTCGGCCATGCGGTTTACAATTTCTTGGAAGTAATACATGGTGGGTTCATATTGATGGTTGGCATCCATCAGCACGAAATCGATTTTTCGGTTGGTCTGAATAAATTCGGGCAGGGTGTTTTCTATTAATCCTTCAATCAGCCGGACATTTTTTACGTCAAAGCATTCAAAATTTGTTTTTGCGATATTGATAAGCGCGGCATTCCCTTCGAACGTGTTTACGGTGGCATTACTTTTTTTCGCAAAGTAAAGGGCGGTCACTCCCATGGACGTGCCCAATTCAACAATCTGTTCAGCATCCATGTATTCGGCAAGCCGGTAAAGTAGGTGGGTCATTTCAATAGGGGCAAGGCTGGTCTTGGCTATTTGTGCTATCATCCTCTTATCCGAACTAAAATGTTTAGAAGGCGCACCAAGGTCTTTGACAGTTACGATTTCTTGGCTGGTCAGCAATTTTAATCTCAGCGCTTCAATTTCGTCAACCCCGTTTATCGGAGATTTGGGTTTGATTACTTTCGTGTATAGATCAAAGAAAAAAGGGGAATGGATGGAGTGTTCGTCAACTTTGTAAAGCCAATGTTGTAGAAAGGATTTGATCTGAAATAAATTCAAGAGCGTTCATTTTAGTGGAAGCCCTCAGTTCAATCTCAGGGGTGCAATCATGACGAACTCCGGTACGTTTACATTAAAATTGGTACCATCAACGATCCTTTCCATTAGGTAAGTTCCCACCATTTTGCCAATGCCCGATTTGAGGTTGCAACCAGACACATACTGGTGAGATTCGCCTGGTTCTAACAATGGCTGTAGTCCCACCACTCCCTCGCCTTCTACTTCACGAATCGTGAAGCCAGCATCGTGGATAAGCCAACGCCTGCGCTTGAGCTGAATCGTAAAGTCGCTGTGGTTCTCAATCGTTATTTTGTAGGTAAAGACATAATGGTATTGGCTTGGGCTGGAGTACGAGGGTTGATACTCCGTTTCCACAATTACCTTTACTCCGCCTGTTATTTCTGTTACCATTCATTTCAAAAGTAGGATTTTTTTCTAATTTTCCCCTTTAAGTTTAGCATCGTTGAGCGAAAATTAACAGTGATGGAAGAAAAAATCGATGATTCTTGGAAAGAGAAGCTGAAATCGGAGTTTGAAGAGCCTTATTTCATCAAATTAAAACAGTTTGTAAAAACGGAATATGCCACGCAGACGGTCTACCCCGATGTCAAAAAGATATTTAAAGCTTTTGATTACTGCCCAATTGATGTAACCCGTGTAGTGATCTTAGGACAAGATCCTTACCACGGTGCCAGTCAAGCTGATGGGCTTTGCTTTTCTGTGCAAGAAGGCGTGAGGCCACCGCCATCATTGGCAAATATTTTTAAAGAAATTGGAGCTGACTTAGGCAAGCCTATTCCTGCAACGGGAGATTTAACGCGCTGGGCAAAGCAAGGTGTTTTGCTTTTGAACGCTACACTTACGGTGCGTGCTGCATCGCCCGCTTCCCATCAAGGAAAGGGCTGGGAGGTGTTTACGGATGCGGTTATCAAACTACTCTCCGACCAAAAAGAAAACCTGGTATTTATTCTTTGGGGCGCGCATGCGCAGAAAAAAGCAACACTGATCGATGCATCAAAACATTTTATCGTCACATCAGCCCATCCGTCTCCATTCTCAGTGTATAAAGGGTTCTTTGGGTCAAAGCCATTCAGCAAAACAAATGCTTACCTAAAAAGTAAAGGGCTGGCAGAAGTTGACTGGTGATACTTCGTTTCCAGTTTTTATTCACTTAAACTGATAACTACCTGATCAATTTGAAGAAACGCTTCCACCTAACTCTGTCAACGAAGGTTCCGTATTTATCCAACGAGAGCCAAATGAAGAATCCCTTACCTACAATGTGATCTTCGGGCACAAATCCCCAATAACGGGAATCCAAGGAGTTGTCCCGGTTATCGCCCATCAAAAAGTAATAATTTTGATTGAATGTATATTCAGTCACTTCTTTTCCCTCAATTGTTAGTTTGTCGTTTTCGATCACTACCTCTTTTTGGTTTTCGTAAGACTTGATGGTGTAACCATAGATGGCAAGCGTGGAATCGTTGATGGCAATTTTCATTCCTTCCTTGGGCAAAGTAAGTGGCCCATAGTTGACGCCCGTCCAAGAAGACGTGTACTTAGCAAACGGAAATCTTTCTGACTCGCCTCCGCCAGCTTCCATTTCCGCAGAGATTACGTAGGGTAGTTGTTTTACCTCGGTCAATTTTGTTTCGGTCAGATACATGGAATAATACACATGATATGGGTTGGCATTATCGGCTCTTCCGTGCAACTCAAAATCATCGCCATCTAATCCGAGTGCGGAAATATTTCTGGGATTAATTTCATCTTTTGCAATTACCCGATAACGGAAACGCAATTCTGGGGCGTTCTCACCTGGCTTACCATTGATATACAATTGCTTGTCCTTTATTTGAAGCACGTCTCCGCCAATGGCAACACATCGCTTTATGTAATTCGTCTTCAAATCTACTGGATACTCCTTCCACGTGGATTTATCATATACCCCGTAATTATTTTCCTCCACACGGGGCACATTGAAGACCACCACATCGTTATTTTTTACCGATGTTATACCGGGCAATCTAAAAGTGGGTAATTGAATCCAAGGTAAATACGAGGGTATTTCCGTAAACCAAATCTTCTGGTGCGTCAACGGAAGTTGCAAAGGAGTTCTCGGTGTTCTTGTGCCGTAATGAAATTTGCTCACAAACAGAAAGTCACCGACCAGCAGCGAATTTTCCATAGAAGGCGTGGGGATGGTATAGGCTTCCATAATCAGCCAACGGATGAGGGTGGCAGCGACTACGGCAAACAAGATGGCATCCCACCATTCGCGCAGAGCCGATTTTTTTTCTTTCTTCTCTTCAACACTTTTCTTCCAAAACTTCCAATTCATAATGGTGCGGTATTATTAAAAATCTGGCAAATAAAGGGAATTTTAGGTTAGCAAAGAGCCTATACTTTCAAAAAATCGTCCATCGAATAGATTCCCTTTTTTCCGGCCATCCATTCGGCAACCAAAACGGCCCCTTGCGCAAAACCTTCTCGGGAATGTGCCGTGTGTTTTATCTCAATATCATCTACGGCACTTTTGTATTTCACTACGTGCGTTCCTGGCGCGGGGTCGATTCTAAATGAGTTTATAACGAGGGTATGTTGTTCATTGGTTTCACCTAAGTGCCATTCTTTGATGAGCGGTTGATTTTTAATGATGCCTTCTGCCAGTGTAATGGCCGTTCCGCTAGGAGCATCTTTTTTTTCGGTGTGATGGGTTTCGTCAATGGAAACTTTATAGGCAGAATATGGCCTCGTTAACTGCGCGAGGGTTTCATTCAATTTGAAAAACAGATTTACCCCCAAACTAAAATTGGATGCATAAAAAAACCCACCCTGCTTTTGGTGGCAAGCCGTTTCAACTTCATTTTTTTTGGCGAGCCACCCGGTAGTTCCGCACACAACCGGAATCTGATGCTCAAAACAAAACAGCAGGTTATTTATGACTGCCTCTGGTTGAGAGAACTCGATGGCGACATCAGCTTTGACTTTAGAATTGAGTAGTTCTTGATAGGTATCAGGCTTAGCTACCACCTCATGCCCTCGCCCATGTGCAATTGCTTCGATGGCTTTACCCATTTTGCCGTAGCCAATCAATACGATTTTCATTTCAGAATCTTAGTTTGATAGCAATGCCCGCACTGGTTCCGGTAAAATAATTGGAGTCCATCATGGGTTCTATTTTTACTTTCAACTTTGGATTCAACGCAAACTCTTTGAGGTGTGCATCAACGTGGGCATCCACCATTTGCAAAAGATAAAAAAAGCCGGTTAAGATGACGAAATAGTCTCGTTGCCGCTGCGTCAAATTGATACGTGACCGAAGTTGGGTTTCGTCCAAGCCGAGCAATGGGCTGCGATTTCTTGAGTTCGTTATTCCATTCAACAAATCAAATAAATCCTCTCGCGATTGATTGCCTGCCTTGTTGTAGAATTCCACCACTAGGATCAATGAGTATAATCCGCCAATCACAAGTGGCACCTTCCAATACTTTTTATTGTAGACTTGCCCCATTCCCGGAAGCACAGCCGAATATAACATTGCTTTGCGCGGATCGAACCTCTTCGAATAGGTTTCGATGGTGATCACTCGCCTGCCGCTCTTAGTGAAAATGGAATCAGCAGGCTGCTGTTGGGTAGAATCTGTTTTTACTTCTTGGGCGAAGGTCAGGAAGGTAATTGTCAGTAACGCGCAGCCAAGAAGTAACGATTTCATTTACATTTTTAGAATATCCAAGATTCTGTTTAGGTCTTCCACCGATACGAAAGGTACGCGAATATCTCCCTTTTTCCCGTCACTCTTTACACTAACTTTCGTGCCAAAGTGCGAGGAGAGTCTGGATTGAAGCTGAAAAATTTCCTTGGGCGCTCCAGTCGGTGGCGATTTTTCTGTGACAGGTTCTGATTTCTTGTTCATCAGTTCACGAGCTAGCTCTTCCACCTTTCTTACCGATAAATCTTCGGAAAGGGTTTTGTTGAAAATGAACAATTGTGAGTCTGGACTATCCACATTGATAATGGCACGCGCGTGACCCATGGAAATTTTATTGTCGCGAAGCGCAATTTGAATGTCGGGCGGAAGTTTTAGCAATCGAAGGTAATTCGTCACCGTAGAGCGATTTTTTCCTACCCGTTCACCCAATTCTTCTTGCTTTAGGTTACACTCGGAAATAAGCCGCTGATAGCTTAATGAAATTTCAATAGGGTTGAGATTTTCCCGTTGGATATTTTCGATCAACGCCATTTCCAGCATTTGCTGGTCGTCTGCAGAGCGGACGTAAGCAGGTATCGCAGAAAGCCCCGCCTTTTTTGAAGCTTGAAATCTTCTTTCTCCCGAAATTAGTTGGTATTGATTGTGCGCCAGCCGTCTAACCGTAATGGGTTGAATAATGCCATGCACCCGGATGGAATCAGCCAATTCATTTAGTGCTTCTTCATTAAAATATTGACGTGGCTGAAACGGATTGGTTTCTATTTCACCCATAGAAATTTCGTTAACGCCACCACCGGTATGGTTGGCGGGTGACGCAACATCTACTTCTAATCGGTCATTGGTCGGTGTGTCACTCAACAGGGCACTTAGCCCGCGGCCTAAAGCTTTTTTCTTGCTCATTTTGTAAAACCGTTTTTGTTCAGAATCTCGTGTGCGAGATTCAAATAGCTGATAGCCCCTTTGCTCTCTGCATCGTGTACAATGGCGGGCAGGCCGAAACTTGGAGATTCACTCAATTTAACATTCCGCGGAATGATGGTATTGAATGCTATATTCTTAAAGTGTGTTTTTACTTCCTCCACCACTTGGTTTCCCAGAGATGTTCTGGAGTCATACAAAGTCAATAAAATCCCCTCAATCTCTAACTTGGGATTGAGGCGCGTTTGAATAATCTTTATTGTATTCAATAGTTTACCCAATCCTTCCAACGCGAAATATTCACACTGAACCGGTATTAGCACCGAGTCTGCGGCAGTTAATGAGTTGATGGTGATTAAGCCAAGGGACGGGGAACAATCGATGATAATGAAATCGTATTGACTTTTTATTTTTGAAAGCACATTGCGCATTTTCTCCTCCCGGTGATCAATGTTTACCATTTCCACTTCTGCCCCAACCAAGTCGATGTGGGAGGGGAGTACATCGAGGTACTTCAATTCATTTTTGATGATCGCATCCGAAGTAGGAATGCCGTCTACCATACATTCGTAAATGCTCTTTTTTATTTCTTTGGGATTCATACCCAACCCTGAAGTGGAATTTGCTTGCGGATCAGCATCTACCAGCAAGGTTTTATATTCCAATACCGCGAGGCTCGCAGCCAGGTTAATCGCTGTAGTTGTTTTTCCGACTCCCCCTTTTTGGTTTGCGATCGCAATAATTTTACCCATACTCAATTTGAAGATTAGCTAATTTGAAGAGTTGAAAATTTTACTTGGCTTTGAAATTATAGAACCAGGCTTATCCTGATTTTCAAATTAACGAATCACCGAATTTTCAAATTAATCATTGCAAATATAAGGCAGGCGGGTCATCGTGGAACTTTCGTGGAACGTTACTTATCCACTTACTGTCAACAAGGAATGCACAATTTGAAGATTAGCCAATTAATTGATTCGTTGATGGCGTTTTGAATCAACGAATCACCAAATTATCGAATCAACTAATCAACAAATCATTTCTTTTTCTTCTTCGCGTCACTTGCTTTCCGTGCTTCTTCACTGGCTTTCATCGCGTCTTCCAGCTTTGTCATAAATTTTGATTTCTTCCCGGTTCCCGTGGCCGCCTTCTTTTTATTTTCTTCCAATAGCAGTTTAATCTTGTCTTCGTCTACAAAACGTTTAATAATGGCCTGCTGGGCAAACGTAATCAAGTTGGAAACAAAATAGTAGAAGCTCAATGCCGCAGAGAAAGAGTTCAATACAAACACCAGAATAATCGGCATGACCAATCCCATCGTCTTCATTGGGCCGGTAACATTGGTCAGTTGATTATTTTGCCAGGTATAGATCAAGGTGGAAACCGTCATTAATAAAACAAATAAACTCACGTGAGCGCCATAAAATGGAATGGTGAACGGCAGGTCAAGAATAGAATCATAGGTAGAAAGATCTTCCGCCCACAGAAACTGCTTTTGGCGAAGACCAATGGCGATGGGGAAGAAATAAAACATCGCAAACAAAATCGGCATTTGTAAAATCAACGGAATGCAACCGCTGAAGGGATTGACGCCTGCTTGTTTATAAAGCTTCATGGTATCTTGCTGCGACTGTGCCATGTTATCGCCATTCTTTTCTTTGATGATATCCATTTCCGGTTTTAATAATTTCATCTTGGCCATTCCCAAGTAAGAAGTATAAGAGAGGGGCAGCAAAACAATTTTTACCATCAATACCAATAGAATGATAATCAAGCCATAATTGCTCAGATACTTTTCCAAAAAAAGAAAAACAGGGATGATCACAAACCGATTGATCCAACTCATGGGGGGCCATCCCAACGAAAGATTTTCCTCAAATCCTTTTGTCACTTTTGTGATGACTTCATAGTCATTGGGGCCAAAGTAATATTGAAAAGTTGCTTTGTTATTTTTTACATCAGCGGCCGAAATAAACAATTCTGCTTCGGCCGTTCTCACCACAGCGGGGTCATTCAAGTTAGTGGACATCTTCACTTGGCCACCGGAGAAATTATTTTGGGCAATAATGGAGCTGATAAAAAACTTCTGGCGAATGGAAACCCACTTTACGGAGTTCGTAAATAGCTGCTCGTTTGGATCGGCACTTTCGCCCAAGTCGTCATACTCGCCATCCGATAGGAAATAGCCCACGGTAGTTTTGGTGCGGCTGTCGGCCATATCTTTTTCTTGCAACGCAATGGGATCAACCCATTGAAAGGACATATTTTCTTTGGTAAAGGTTAGGCCTGAAGATTCAATTTTGTAGCCGACCATGAAACCTGAATTCTTGATGGAATAGATATGTCTTATAAAACCAGTGTCGCCTACGTTTGCAGAAAGTGTGAGTACCGTTGAATCACCTTGCCTGGCTGTTTCGGGTTTGTAAAAAAGTTGGTACAGATCAACATCTTTCCCCCCGTATTGGGCCACCAATGAAAATAAATTGTTTCCGTTCTCGATCAGAAAAAGGGGTTTTTGCGAATACGTTTTAAATTTTTTAAGCTCCAAATTTTTAATATATCCGTTGCTGGAGAACACTATTCGCAGGTCGCTGTTCTCGATATTGATCAACTCCTCCTTGCCTTGCAACAGGGCGCCCAAACTGCCCGGTGATTGAATGATTGAGCTATCAAGTTTAGCAGTGGATCGTTGTTTGTTGCCCGCCCGCTCTTGCACTGCCGCGATCGAGTCGGTTTTTATTGCTGTGGGGAGAGTAGGGGGGGTAGAGAAAAAGTAAAAATATACCATCAACAAACCTGCAATCAACGTCATACCTATGGCCGAATTCCTATCCATCTTGTTTTAATTTTGAATTTTGAATGTTAAATTTTGAATGGTTGATGATGATTTAAAATTGCAAGATACTTCTATGGCAGATGTGAATATTTCTACTAGTGCTTCCATGTCGGGATGTTGTAGAAATAAGCTCTTCTATTTCTTGCATGGTGCTCAATTTACTGAAGTTACGCAAATCAACTAAGTTACCGTCAGGCTGAGCCAGTCGAAACCTCTTTGGCAGCTCAAACTGACAACATTTAACGTTTTGAGTAACTCCAGTTAATTTAAATTTCATCATTTAAAATTTAGAATTATGACCTCTTGTTCTCCATCGCAGCGGCCACAAATTTTACGAACAACGGATGTGGGTTCAGCACCGTGCTGCGTAGTTCGGGATGGAATTGCACACCCACAAACCACGGATGGTCTTTCAATTCTACAATCTCTACCAGACCAGAATCTGGGTTGAGCCCCGTAGCTTTCAAACCCGCCTCTTCAATCTGATCCAAGTACTTATTGTTGAATTCGTAGCGGTGGCGGTGGCGTTCGTGAATGAGCGTTTCCCCGTAAATGCTATTGGCCTTTGATCCCTTTTTTAGTTTACACGCGTAGGCCCCCAGCCGCATGGTGCCGCCTTTCGTGGTGACTTTCTTTTGCTCCTCCATCATATCAATGACGGGGAATTTGGTCTTGGGATTTAGCTCCGTGGAGCTCGCTTCCAAATGCAACACGTTGCGCGCAAATTCCACCACGGCACATTGCATTCCCAAACAAATGCCTAGAAAAGGAATTTTGTTTTCACGCGCATATTTGATGGCTTCAATTTTACCCTCCAAACCACGTTCTCCAAATCCGGGCGCAACCAATACGGCATCCAGCGTTCCTATTATATTTTCCACCGTATCTTTTTGGATTTCTTCCGATGAAATCCATTTCAAATTTACTTTGCAATCGTTTTGAGCGCCTGCGTGAATGAAAGATTCTGCAATAGACTTGTACGCATCTGGTAAGGAAACATATTTGCCCACCAAACCTATTGTCACTTCGTTGGTAGGGTTTTTTAATTTTCCTAAGAAGGCTTTCCATTGATCTAGATCAGGCTCCTGTTTGGTATGGATTTTAAATTTTGCCAGCACACGCTCATCCAACTTCTCTTTGCGCATCAGCAAAGGCACATCGTAGATTGTATCGGCATCCATTGCCTCAATTACTGAGTTCAAGTTGACATTACAGAAAAGGGCTAGCTTTTTCCGTATCTCCATCGACAAAGGATGTTCCGTGCGGCAAACCAAAATATCGGGCTGGATGCCGTAGGAGAGGAGCTCTTTCACGGAGTGTTGCGTGGGCTTGGTCTTTAATTCTTTGGCAGCCTTTAAATAAGGTATCAACGTGAGATGTATGACCATCGCATTGTTGGCGCCCAAATCCCACCGTACTTGGCGAACGGCCTCAACAAATGGCAGCGATTCAATATCACCCACCGAGCCACCTATTTCTGTAATTATAAAATCGTATTGTCCGTTTTCTCCTAACTGAAATATGTTCCTTTTGATTTCATCGGTGATATGAGGCACAACCTGCACCGTCTTTCCTAAGTACTCTCCGTGCCGTTCTTTGGTGATCACATTGTTATAGATACGACCGGTGGTGATATTATTTGCTCTGGATGTGCGCACATTCAGAAACCGTTCGTAATGACCTAGATCTAAATCTGTTTCTGCTCCATCATCGGTCACATAGCATTCCCCATGTTCGTAGGGGTTCAATGTGCCCGGATCGATGTTAATATAGGGATCAAACTTTTGAATGGTAACGCTAAAACCTCTGGCTTGCAACAACTTACCAAGCGAGGCAGAAATGATCCCCTTTCCAAGCGAGGAAGTAACACCACCGGTAACAAAAATGTATTTGGTTGAAGAAGACATGAGTGGCTGATAAAAATTCGCGCGCAAAGGTAGGTCTTTTGGGAAATTAGTTGAGATGCTTTGAAATTATTTTAAAATCAAGGTTTTTGTGGCTAAGTTTGTTGATTAGGTTATCATAGATCAATGGTTACTCTTATCTAATGATTGGTATAGATAAATGTGATTTTTCGGATTTTTAAAAGATTATGATTAGAATACTTTACGTCCTGTGGGTTGGTTTTGCAGTAGTATTTTTAAGTTGGCCGAACCAAGCGGAGGCGCAAATTGATGTTACCGCAAACGACCCAAGACACGAGTCTCTTAGTCAACAGACAGTATCTGTTCTTTTTACGACCACTTTACAAGCTGTTCCTTTGCCTTCAGTTATTGGGTGGTCTGTTCGTGTTAACACTATTCCGGTTACAGTAAACTCTATCTCTATTTTAGGACGTCGAGCAAATATAACTTTCGATGCAACCCCAGCTCATGCAGCAAATGCTTACCTCATTCCTGGTGATGTGGTTGATATTTCATATAACGATGCTATAGCAGGTTCAAACACTCTTACTTCAGCTTCTGTTGAAATAGGTTCGTTTACTAATGTAGCCTCAAAAAATAACTGGGTAGGTGCTTGCAGCGATTTGGCCTTTTTTTTACAAGGAAACTATGCACAACCCGATATCTGCTCTCCGGTAAACAATAATTTTAAGCAATACCAATATTACCTATCACTCCGATTAAGAAATAGTACTGCTTTCACCCTTGCGGCAAGATTTAGATATAACATACTTTGGGGAGATGGAACCCCAGGGGGTTCAAACGCAGGTTATTATTCGGACAACGCGGGAACTGCAGATGCTGCGTTTTATTCTGTTACACCAGGTTTTCCGGCCTCCATTGCTACCACTCGTGCTACTAAAGTTTTTCCTGACAACACCAATGTCTGCAGTTTTACAACGACTATTTTCCCGTTCATTGTTGGAGTAGTAAATTGTAACACGGGTTTGTTGTTGCAGCAAACGACATTTATTTCGTACGACTTCGACAGCGAAAATACCGGGGCATTAGGCCTCGTCCCCGCAGTTGCAAATAGCAATAGGATTTGTCTTGGGAATAATGTGAATATGCGGTTTTCGGATGCTACCAATTTAAATTGCGTACCGGATGTGCCAAATATTGGGGCACCCAATAATTTGATTAGGTGGATCAGAGTGGTTTATGGATATCAAAATAATGCAGGGGGAGCAATCAACAACATAAGAAATGTGGTAGTAACTGGTCTTCTGACGGGAGGATCCATTAATGTGACAAACGCTGCTGGTGTTATCTCACCGGCAGGCGGCTATTTTCCTACTGGAGGCGGAGGTCCGGGTATTCCAAACATACCTGATGGTAATGGGGTAATTGAACTTTCTACACCAGTGACGGTAGCAACTGCAACCTCTTTTATGCAAACAATCACGACATCTGCGACAACGGGACATGCTGTGGGGCAGCGGTTTTACGTTAGGCTTGACTATTGGAATACTTGCAATCAATATGATGGAACTGCGGGTAGCCTTGCGCTCGCTAGGACGATCGATAACTATGATGAAATCATTACAAAGCCTATTCCCCTAACCACCGCTGGTCAAGCCCTTTGCTTCACTACACCTAACAGCACCGCGTTTAATTTTACAGGAGCCAGCTCAATAGGCGCGGCTCGCACTGGGGTAAATTGGTACAGGGATGTAGCTAGCGTAGCAACCGCAACCAGAATGACGAATGGGAATGGGCCTAATAGCCTGAGTTTCCCTGCCGCCCAATATGGTGCCCAAGGCGGAATTGGAGGCAACTTTACCATTGACAATGCAGATGGAAGATACATGTCTGTTTGGGCAACTCAAGTCGCGGGGGGGTCAAATACGTGCGAGAGTGATCCGGTCGAGATCGTTATTTTACAACAGCCAAGGATCGACCCGGCAAATATTCCTGCAATACCAACTGGAAGCGCAAGTGTTTGCAACGGACCGCCAGGTACAGCTGTCATCTATACTCAGGGGACGTCACCGCCAACGAAACCAATACCAATTACGTTTTCCACTAACGCAGCGCCTGTAAATTTTGGAACTGAAAACTTGTGGACACACGGATTTGGCGCTGGGGTCACACCTACTAGTTTCGTAGGCGACACAAATACGATCACCTATAATCTGGCAGTCCAGCCCAATCCTTCGGTTACAGCCAATGTTAACGTGGCGCTTCAATATAGAACGGGCATACCAGATCGAATTTCGGTGATTAGCCCAATTCCTGCACCATTTACCATACCAACTTATTTTATAACACCTCTGGCGTGCACCACTGCGCCAGCTTTCCTGCCGGTAACTGTTTTTGGCCAAAGCAATGCGGGTGTTATTGCTCCGACAAGCCAAACAATTTGCGAAGGATCATTAATAACAAACATATCTATTCCAGTTCCGGGGATGAGAGGCGTCATAATTGGTTGGGAACGGTCAGTGAACATGGCACCATTTGTTGCAGACGGTACTTTAGGTATAGGAAATCCAATAGCTCCACTAGTACCTATCATTGGTGGCATTCAGACCAGCTATCGATATAGAGCAATTGTACAAAATGGCCCTTGTGCGACTGCTACAAGCGATATTGCAACAATCATCGTAAATCCCAGACCTGTTTCAGCAACGCTTGCAGGAACGGCAACAATTTGTCAAGGGGCTCCCACCAATTTAGTGGTAACAATTGTGGGAGGAACTTCGCCATTTACAGTCACTTATAATGATGGATCTGTAAGTACGGTAGTTCCCGGATATGTTTCGGGGACTAATATTCCTGTTTCTCCATTAATTACCCGCACATACACGCTGGTTTCTGTTACCGATGCAGCTGGTCCTCCAGCCTGTACGCCAATTACATTGTCTGGTACTGCTATTGTAACAATCAGTAATCCGACCAGCGCAGTAATCGATGGCGATTTTAATATCTGTCCAAACACCTCAACCGATTTTAATGTGGTGATCACCGGTGGTGTTGGCCCTTACACACTCCGATATAATTTTGGCGGGCCTCCGGTTACAATTTTGAATTATGTTAGCGGTGCACCAATCTCAACGGGGTCTCTCGTTACCTCAAGAACGTACTTCATTACGGATGTTCGAGATGCCAACAACTGTTTAAGCCTTTCCAATTCAGGAAGCGCAATAATAACTGTTGGCTCACTGCCTAGTGCTGCAACATTTGCCGGGGGTGGCGCGGTTTGTTTGAATGGCTCCAGAAGCCTTACACTTACAATTACTGGAGGGGTTGCCCCTTATACAATAACAGTTACTCCGTCCTCCGGCCCAGTTATTAATAATGGTGCCTACATTAGCGGAGCCAATATACTAGTGCCCACCAATGCAGTAGGAACGATTACATATAATGTAACATTTGTAAGAGACGCATGCCTTGCCGTATTGGGTGCTGCCGTAACAGGCAATCCTCAAGATGTTACAGTTAACAATATCCCCACTTCAAATAACAGCTCACCTGCAGCGGTATGCTCGCAAACCACCTTAAATATTGATCCATCCGCCAATATAGCGAATGCTGTACCCAGTAGTTTTACTTGGACGGCTGCCTATCCGGGTGGCTTAACAGGAGGTGCCGCAAGTGGATCCGGTATTATCAATGCTGGCCCGTTAGTTAACCTTACGGGAGCTCCGCTAAGCGCTATATTTACAGTGACACCAACCTCTACGGTTGCACCTACCTTGTGTGTAGGAGCTGCTTTTACAATCACACAGGTAGTGAACCCGCAGCCAGTGGCTACTCCTAAAACAACGGCCCCAGTTTGTTCTAACGTTGCCTTTTCATTCAACCCACAGACAATCGGAATCAATGGAGCTGGAGGGAATAGTGTACTCAGTAATTTTACATGGATTCGCGGTATGTTGCCAATAGGACTTACGGAGGTTACTCCGGGCACAGGAATTGGAAACATTGCAGAAACCCTTCAAAATCTTACAGGTGGCCCGTTGAGTGCTGTTTATACAGTAACGCCAAGCGCTGCAACAGGTACCTGCCTTGGTAACCCCTTCACCATTACGGTTCCGGTAAATCCTCAGCCGGTAGCAACTGCTAAAACAACGGCTGCAGTTTGTTCTAACGTTGCCTTTTCATTCAACCCACAGATAGTAGGTATTAATGGCGCAGGAGGTAATAGCGTTGCGTCTACTTTTTCGTGGACTGCTTTTTATGACCTGGGTTTGACCGGGGGAGTTGCGAATTCTACTGGCAATGTTGTGGGTACCTTGATAAACTTGACAGCTGGCTCTTTGAATGCTATATACACGGTAACGCCTACTGCGACCACCGGAACCTGCTTGGGAAACCCATTCACCATTACGGTTCCGGTAAATGCGGAGGCGGTTATCCTGACACAACCAACTCCTGCGATTTCGTGTGCTGGGGATGTTGTATCGTTTACTGTTGGAGCGACAGGCCCTGGCCTCACTTACCAATGGCAGGAAAATGGAATTAACTTGACTAACGTGGGTGTTTATAGTGGGGTATCCACTTCTACATTAACATTAACAGGAGTAACGCTTCCGTTGAATACAAGACAATACCGCGTGGTTTTAACAACCACAGGTATCTGTACTAAAAATAGTAATGCGGCTTTATTGACTGTTAACCCACTTCCTGTTGTCACCAATCGAAATCCCATTGTTTGCTCAGACGTACCCGGTGGGACAACAAGAGTTGTTGATCTGACAGCTTTACAAAATGCTGGTCCTACGGGTGTTGGGTCAGGGCCAGGGTTCGCTTGGTTTACCGACTTGGCGTTGATACTACCCATCGGAGCGCCAGCCTCTTACGGAGTCACGAACTTACTACCTGTTTATTGCCAGGTAACGGACGTGCTCGGTTGCATTTCTGTCGCAACGGTAACCTATAATGTAAGACCAACCCCATTTAATAATGTGATCAGGGACGGAACGGGTGTTGTGACGATTGCAACACCGGGCCTGCCTGCCAATTATGATATTTGCGCGAGCACCTCTTCGATCTTGTTTCAAACGGATGGAACATCCAACCCTGGGTCATCGTTTGCTTGGGCAATACCGGGACCAACCTATGCGGGTGAATTTGTAACGATCACCCAATCCGCAAATATTTTAGTGATGCAGTTTCCAAATTCTACCGCTCCGCCAGCTTGGAGCGCGGTGACAACCTATGGTATTGGAGATGTAGTGACGAACGGAACAAATCGGTATAGAAGTTTGGTAGTGGGAAATCTTAATAATGCTCCCGCCAGCAGCCCTGGCCAATGGCAATTTTTATCGATAAATTCTTTGTACTCAGCCGGAATTCCAATTACCGTAACAGAAACATTGAATGGTTGCCCAGGTAACCCGATCACTATGAACGTGAGGGTGCTTGCTTCTCCTCCCGCTTCTTTAATTACTGGTCCTCTTTCAGTTTGTGAAAATTCATTAGTCAACTACTCCGCAAGTGGTTCAGGAACTTTTAGTTGGGGTTTGCCACCGGGAGCAACGATCACTTCGCTACCAGTAACAGCCAGCACTATTACTGTTCAAATCGGTACTTTTTCAGGCAATGTTACAGTTTTAAATTCCAATGGTATCTGTACATCTTCCCCGGCTACACCGCTTGCGGTGGTTGTTCAGCTAAGGCCTACGCTAGTAAGAACTATAAACCCTGTTTGTAGTGGTCAAAACGTTAATATCCAAGTAGCGCTTATGGGCGGCTCAACTTATAATTGGATCGTTCAAAGTATTTCAGGAACGATCAGTGGGGTGAATATCGGAGATTTTGCCAATTCGGTTCCCTCTATTAATCAAACGCCAATTAATACTTCAGGATTGCCGGCATCGATTAGTTATCAGGTAACGCCTGTCGGTCCAGCGCCCGATTTTTGTACAGGTAATCCGCAGGTTTTTGCGGTAACGGTAAATCCAGAACCTGTGATTTTGGCAGCGCAGTCTAAAACAATTTGTAGTGGTCTGCCTGCTAACTTCAAAATTCTGCTGACTCCAATTGGCCTCCCCGTATTAACCAAATTTCAGTGGGCTGCACCGGTTTTTCCCAATCTTCCCGCTGGAGTAACTGGTGCGTTAGGTAATCCAACCCCGGGAGGACAATTGCAAAGCGATGCCGTACACATTGCAGATGTATTGGTAAATACTACCAATACTCCCTTAACAGCCATTTACAGTATAAGTCCAATAAACGGTACATGTACTGGATCACCCGTAGATGTATCGATTATTGTCGATCCAAAGCCGGCAATTTTTGATCGGGTAATTCCTGCCATCTGTAGCGGTGCAAATTTTAATGTAAGTCCAACAGATGGAGTTCCATTGCCGACAACTATTGTCCCTGTTGGAACAACTTATGAATGGACTGTTTCGGTCTTCCCAACTCCGGGTAGTCTTACTGGCGCATTGAATCAGGGTCCTCCTGGAGTTGGTTCTATCAGCCAGACATTAAACAATACAACAACTGGTGTGCAGACCGCCTCTTATGTTGTAACACCTAAGTCAGGATCATGTATTGGTAGCACATTCCTTATCACTGTCCCGGTCGAACCCACACCTGTTGCGCTAGTAAGCAATACGATACCGCTTGTATGCAATGGGTCAAATGTTAATATCAATATTACTAACGGAGCTTCGACAACCGGAGCATCGTCATTTGATCTGGCTGTAAGCAGCACGAATGCGGGAGCTACTGGAGGTACAGCATTCCTTCCGCCACTGACGAATCAGACGTATGCATTTCCCATAACAGGGACGTTGACGAACAGTAGTAATGCATTGATTACGGTGACCTATACAGTTACTCCAAGATTAGCGGGAGGCTGTTCCAATGGTATCCCGGTTGTTAGAACTGTCAATGTCGAACCCACACCAGTTGCCTTAGTAAACAATACGACACCGCTTGGATGTAATGGATCAAATGTTAATATAAATATCACCAATGGAGCTACGACTTCAGGAGCATCCACGTTTAACCTTACCGTTTCTAGTACGAATCCGGGAGCCACGGGTGGTTTAGCATTTCTTGCGCCATTGACGAATGAGACGTATCCTTTCCCGATAACAGGCACGTTGACGAACAGCAGTAATGCATTGATTACGGTGACCTATATAGTTACCCCAAGGTTAGCTGGAGGCTGTGCAAACGGTACACCGGTAGCGACTACAGTCAACGTAGAGCCTGTACCTACCATGACTCGTACGCTCAGCACGACTTCCACGATTTGTAATGGGAATAATGTAAATTTTAACCTGACCACGTTAACTGCTCCAAGTGTTGCAGGCGATATTAAGTGGGATTTAACGGTCACTCAAACAGGTGGATCGGGAGTGGTAACAGGAACTGCGTTTGCAAATCTGACGAATCAGATTTTTACAGCGGGAGTGGCCACCTTGAACGGAACATTGACGACCAGTGGTAACACAGCCGCTACCGTTCGTTTTGTATTCACGCCCAAGTTGAATGGCACATCAAATTGTGCAGGAGTAGCGATGGCACCGGTCGATGTGGTGGTAGAACCTACACCAACGATGACACGCGTACTCACGACAGCCGCTACGATATGTAATAGTGGTAATATCGGTTTTAACCTGGCTTCGTTGACAAACCCAAGTGTTGGGAGTGATATCAAGTGGGATGTTGCCGTAACTCAAACAGGTGGAGCAGGAGTCGTAACAGGAACAGCGTTTGCTAACCTGACGAATCAATCTTTTACAGCCGGAGTAGCTACCTTGAGTGGTACATTAATCAACAGCGGTACGAATTCAGCGACTGTTCGTTTTTTATTCACCCCTAAATTGAATGGCACATCTAATTGCGCAGGACTAGCGATGGTTCCGGTAGATGTAGTAGTGGAGCCTACACCAACGATGACCCGTACACTGACTACGGCCGCTGCGATCTGCAATGGAGGAAATGTAAATATTGATCTGACCACGCTGACCTCATCTAGTACTGCATCGGATATCAAGTGGGATGTAACAGTGATTGAATTTACAGGCACTGGCAGTGCCGGAGGCACGGCATTCACGAACCTGAGTAATCAGACCTTCACGGCAGGAGTAGCAACTTTGAATGGGACTTTAATAAATAGCAGCAGTACAGCGATCATCGTACGATTTGTGTTTACCCCTAAGTTATCCGGTACATCCAATTGTGCAGGAGTGGCAATGGCCCCTATCGATGTAGTGGTAGAGCCTACGCCCACAATGACACGCACGCTTACGAGTTCTTCTACGATTTGTAATGGAGGTAATGTGAGTATTAATTTAACTACTCCAACAGCACCAAGTGTCTCGGCTGATATTAAGTGGGATGTAACGGTCACTCAAACAGGCGGAGCGGGAGTGGTGGCAGGGACAGCTTTTGCTAACCTGACTAACCAGTCCTTTACAGCCGGAGCAGCAATTTTGAATGGCACACTTACCAATAGTGGTACGAACTCAGCTACGGTTCGTTTTGTCTTCACACCTAAGTTGAATGGCAGCTCCAATTGTGCAGGGGTAGCGTTGGCACCTGTTGATGTGATTGTGGAGCCTACACCAACGATGACTAGGATATTAACGTCCCCAGCAGTTCAATGTAGTGGAGATAATGTAAACATAGATTTGACTACGGCTACCGTGTCCAGCATACCAGCGGACATTAAGTGGGATGTAACGGTAATTGAATTTACAGGAACGGGTTCCGCAGGTGGTACTGCTTTTGTGAACCGGACCAGCCAAGTCTTCACTGCCGGAGCAGCGAACTTAACAGGTACGCTGACCAATAGCAGCAACGCAGACATCACAGTACGCTTTATATTCACACCGAAGTTATCGGGAAGCTCCACTTGCGCAGGAGTAGCGATGGCCCCAATCGATGTGGTAGTAGAGCCAACACCCGTAATGACCCGAACCCTGACTACAGCGGCCACTATTTGCAATGGGGGTAATGTTAGTATAAGTTTGGCTACCGCGACAATATCCAGTGTTCCCGCAGACATTAAATGGGACGTAACGGTAACGCAAACAACTGGAGCAGGCGTGGTATCGGGTACTGCCTTTGCGAACCTGACCAATCAAAACTTTATAGCAGCTGCAGCGACCTTGGCAGGCACGCTGACCAATGGCGGAAATGACCGTGCGACAGTTCGATTTGTCTTTACGCCTAAGTTGAATGGAACATCTGTTTGTGCAGGAGTGGCATTGGCACCAGTAGACGTAGTGGTAGAACCCACTCCAACGATGCTGGCCAGTCTGAATTCACCTGCCACACAGTGTAACGGAGACAACGTAAGTATAGGGTTAACCACATTCACCGCCCCCAGTGTAGCCTCAGATATTAAGTGGGACGTAACGGTAACGCAAACGGGGGGCTCAGGGGTAGTAGCAGGAACAGCTTTTGCTAATTTGACAAATCGCAGCTTTTCAGCGGGTGCCGCAACGCTAGGGGGAACGCTGACTAATGTCGGTAATGATAATGCGATTGTTCGTTTCGTATTTACGCCTAAACTACAAGGCACCTCCAACTGTGCAGGAGCGGCTTTAGCTCCGATTGATGTAGTGGTAGCACCTACTCCAACAGCGCCTCCTATTACCTTAGACGCAACCTGCAGTAGTGCGACTCCCTATACCTATGATTTGCAAACAATTGTAAATCTAGGTAACTCCGTCCCTTCAAGATTCACTTATACAGTGACTTCGACTAATCCGTTAGCTGTATTTCCTGAATCAAATCGAACTACCGCTACGAGTACGCCATTATCTCATGTTTATACCAATTTCTCATCAAGTGATGAAACAATTACCTACGTAGTTACACCCTTTAGTATTTTTAATAATTGTCAAGGAACAAATTTCCAATTTAAAGTAGTTGTTCAACCAGAACCTGTTGGTCAGTCGACAGTGGACAATACTTGCAATCTTGCGTTAAATTATAATATTCAAACGGGAAGCATTACGAATGGCGTAAACAGTAACTTCACGTATACGGTAACATCATCTAATGCTGTAGGAGTGCCCCCGGCAGCAGATCGTTTGTCTGCTACCTCCGCAAACATAACGGATACCTATACCAATTTAACTGGCGTGCCCGTGTTCGTTATCTACACAATTACGCCTAGGAGTATTGCTAATGATTGTGCAGGCTCTCCATTTACTTACACGGCTACCATTAATGCGGAACCGGTGGGAATTAGCGGGCTTACAACTGCCACTTGCTCGGATGCGTCATTCACTATTGATCCGCAGACGAGAATCGTCCCATTTGTAGCCAGTACATTTGTTTGGTCACGAAGCTATGATGGCGGAGCAGCGGTTGCAGGAACAGGTATCATTACAGCGTTGTTCACTAATCAATCAACGGCTGTTAAGAATGCAGTTTATACGGTGACTCCCACAGCTGGCACCTGTCAAGGGTTGCCGTTTACTATTACTGTTCCTATAAATCCTGAGTCAGTTATGACACCTACGTTGGCTAACCCAACAGCAGTTTGTAGTACAAATCCTTCCAATACCAATATCATCAATGTTGTGCTGAGTACGACCGCTTCTTCGGTGGCCGCTGCTTCCTACATTGTGACATTGAAGAGCAAAGATGCGGCATTGGTGGGCATGCCTACGTTTGGTACTTTCCCTGCGATTGCCGGTATTTCTAATGCCATCAGGAATGACACCTATCAAAATACAACAGCTGTTGCAAGAAATGTGGTCTACACAGTTGTTCCCGTTTCAGCCGCACCTGAATTTTGTTTGGGCGATGCTTTTGATATAACCGTATTGATCAACCCAGAGCCTGTGATTGCTGCGGTAGTTACTCCGACAATCTGTAGCAGAGACGTTAACGGAATAATTTTAGGTACCAACGGGTCAAGTGTCACCGCAGGCACTTACAGATTATTGGCGAGAACAATTGTTCCCGCAACTCTGCTAGATCCGCCCGTTGATATCTCCTCTAATTTCCCTGTGGTAGTCACCGGCAAATTGGTTCCGAATACAACCAATGTGGCTGTAGGTGATATTTCAGGATTTAACCTGATACGGAATGACAAATTTATCAACACCACCAATGCACCAATTACGATTCAATACACCATTGTAGGGATTTCTCCTACGCCTTCGTCTTGCGTAGGCCAATCTCAGGTCATCAGCGTAATCATCAATCCTGAACCAATACTAGCACCAGGCGCAACTTCGCAATGCAGCGGCCTTGCTACAGGGGCGAGTATTACACTGGTGGGCGCACTTGGATCAGTAACGCCCGATCAATATGATTTGACTGGCGTAAATTTCGGTACGCTCATTCCTTCGGGTACTAATGCTGGGTTAGGGTTGAAGTCTACAGGATTAGGGTTTAACACATTCTTAACTACAGATGTATTTACAAATACTAGCTCGATTGCGGTTCCTGTTACTTACACCTTAGTACCAATTGCAAATGGTTGCCGAGGCCCTGCACAGACAGTGACACTCACAGTCAATCCGGCTCCGGCTTTATCGCCATCTCTCAATCGCACCGTTTGTTCTGAAGAATCAGCTGGTATTGGAATGACAACCACAGGATCCTCGGCTCCGCCTACGAGTTACAATTATTTAAGTGTGTCTGCTCCTGGTCTAACAGCCAATGCGGCCAATGTAACCTTCCCTTCATCAACTAATGTTAGCCCTTCTTATATTATAAACGACCGCTATATAAATTCTACCAATGCGCCTTTAACGGCAACTTATGTCATTAGTCCGTTAGCTGGTACATGTGTGGGTCCTCCAGTGAGTGTGGTGCTTACTGTTGAGCCAGCCGTCACAATGGTTACTCCAATACAACTCGCGTTGTGTAGTAATTCTGCAAACTCCCCAAGCCAAACAAGTTTTGTGTTGGCATCGCTCACAATACCTACTTCAGGAACGATCACTTACGATTATACGGCTTTTGCTACACCACTTAATTCTGTTTCTGGTTTCTTTGCCAGTCAAGGAAATCTGCCGAATGGAACAATGATCACAGATAAATTGGTGAACAATACCATTACCGTGGCAACTGTTACTTATGTAATCACTCCGAAAGCCGTGGGTGCAAGATTTGGTGTAGGATGTTCGGCAGCCATACCCACAACGCTAGTTGTTTCTGTGGAGCCTCAGCCAAGATTGTCGATCACGCCTGCTACTCAAGTTGTTTGCGAAGGAGTTGCTACTACGATGGTATTATCTTCTACAACTGTTCCAGGTACTGGTTTCATCCAGTTTACAAAACCAATTGCCCCTGTGGCAACGGGAGGAATGACTTTGATATCTCCGCCAAAGGCGATCTATGTAAGTGGCGAACAAATCGGAGATATTTGGGATAATCCTACCACTTCGGTCCAGACGGTAACCTACACTTTCCGTTCTCAAATTGTCGGTGGCCTTGGGTGCTCAAGTGATGATATCACTGTTCTTTTAACTGTGAACCCCAATCCAACAATTGTGGCTTCTCTTCAAGCACCAATTTGTAGTGCTGATTTTGTGAATGTTACGCTTACGCCCGATGTCGCCAATACACTTGCGACTTTTACAGTAGCAGCGCCATCGGTTATTTCGGGTGCTAGTAATGGTGCAGGTAATTTGATTTTCCAAACGTTGTTTTACAATTCGGCCACGCCAACAGTAGCTAATAGTAATGTACCTGTTACGGTAAATTATACGGTGACGCCTAGGGCAAATAATTGTACAGGACCGAGCATCGCAGTGCCCGTGGTGGTTAACCCAAAACCTAAGATTTTGAATGTTCCGACAACCATTAGAGTGTGTCATGGAAATAGCCTATCGATTCCGTTAACAAGTAATGTGACAGGTGCCAACTATACTTGGACGGTTGACAACCCAAGTGGGTTGAGTGGTATTGTCGAACAGACAACGGCTGCACCAACAAGTGTCAATCAGGTAGTTACCAACACTACTGGTGTTCAAGCTAGCTTGACATACACCATTAAAGCATTTGGTCCAGGTGCGACTAATTGCGAGGGCGATCAGAAGATTGTAATTGTGACGGTCGCACCAGAGATGAGCGCCAGCTTCCAGAATTTACCGACCTCTATCTGCAAAGGCACTTCCGAATTTTTGATTATTCAATTAAATGGTCAAGCTCCTTTCAACTTTGTTTATAACCAGAATGACGGTGTGACCAGCACTAACATACCCGTTACTGGGGCTGGCAACTTTAGGGTGATTCAAGTATCGCCAACAACTACAACCACCTATTCAATTACATCTATTACTGATGCGTTCAGTTGCGATTTGACAATCACAGGTCAGTCCGTTGTAATAACGGTTGGTGATCCAGACCCGAATTTTTCTATCGTTGGCCCTACCAGTCAATGTCCTCTACCGGTGCTTCCCGTTTTCAGATTCCAATATAATCAACGGGCGGGAACTCAATATACTTGGCAATGGCAAGATGGCTCGGCAGATAGCACGTATCTGGCCACCACAAATGTTACCAGTCAGATTGTGCAACATACGTTCAGCAACTTAAGCCCTACTCGTGCTCAAGATTATAACGTAACGATGCGCGTGGAATTGCCAGCGCCATTCCCTGGTTGCTTTAAGTTCACGTCTAAGAAAGTGACCGTGTTCTCTAACCTCTTAACTAATGTGTTTCCAGACAGAACGGTGATTTGCAGTGGAGAAACGATACAACTTTCCAACCAAAGTTTAGGCGTTACTTCGCATAAATGGTTCTGGAGAAATACAGGTACTACATTAGAGAACGAAATCAAAACGAGTGTTTCTGCAAATTTTACGATAGCAAATAATAGCGCATTGAACCCTATGCCAATCCAACTAGTGTATCAGGCTAGGAATGCAAACTGCGCTGCGCCCGATGTGGTAATTGATGCGACTGTTTACAAAGGAGTAGCGGCAGCCTTCAACGAAGGCGTAGTTCCTCCTTTCAATAGCGGCTCTGCAACGGTAACTTACACCAATACATCCACGCCTTTTGATGTGTTTAATTTTAGGTACGATTGGATTTTCGGAATAATAGGTGATGCTACGCCAACCACGCTGACTCAGAATACGCTCAGCCCGATTTCTGTTGTTTATTCTTCACCAGGAACGAAAACGATTTTCCTCAGCGCAATCAATAAGGTCGCAGAAGCAGCTGGAATAACGTGTAAATCAGAAGCCAGTAAGAACATTACAATTATTCTTCCACCGCTTGCGGCTAGCTTTGATATTGATCCAACGGAACTTTGCTTTCCAGGATCAATTAAATTAAAAAATGTGATTGGTACCGGCTTCGTGCATGAGTGGCGCGTATTAAACCAAAAGACGGGAGCTTCTTTTACTTCGAATGTGGCCGACCCGGTTGAGTTTAAGATTACTTCCGCTGGCAAATACACAGTTTCTTATCGGACGTCTATTCCTGCCACGGGTCAAGTCGCCATCGCTCCGCTCAAAGACGTGGTGATTTATGATCTGCCAATGGCCTCATTTGATCTACGTCCAGATATTGTTTTTGTTCCGGATATGGAAATGAGCACTTTCAATTTTTCAAGTGGAGCAAATATTTATAGTTGGGATTTTGGTGATGGTACAAAGTCAGAAGAATTTGAGCCGAAATACACCTATCAAATTGAAGGCAAATACGATGTTACATTAATTGCTAAATTTGATCATGGCAACGGGGTGGTTTGTGCCGATACACTTAAAAGGCAGATCATCGCGAAGCAAGGTGGGGCATCAAAAATACCGAATGCATTTACGCCCAACTCAAATGGGGCTAGTTCAAATGGGCAAGGAGCAAATGGATCGTTTAATGACGTATTCTTGCCGTTGGTGAAGGGAGTTGCAAATGATTCTGATGCTTACAACTTGCAGATATATGATCGCTGGGGAAATTTGATCTTTGAGAGTACGAGTTCGGAACGTGGATGGGACGGTTATAATAGGGATGGAAAGTTGATGCCGACTGGTGTGTATGTTTATAAACTGACTGTACGATTCTCTGACTCTCAGCGCACAACCCAAGTGGGAGATATAACACTACTTCGATAAAATGAATATCTTTACAAGGTGATGAAGAGAAATATCTTGCTTGTGGTTTTGATCGGATATGGGTTAACGAATGTTACCGCCCAAGATCCACAATTTTCGCAGTACTATCAGTCGCCACTTTATCTCAATCCTGGCTTTACCGGAATTACCAATCAGCAAAGGGCGACCTTTATTCATCGAATTCAATGGCCTAATTTGCCGCAGGCGTTTACCACCTTCGCAGCCAGCTATGATATTTGGGTAGATGAAATCAGGAGCGGGTTTGGTATTATCGCCACCACTGATAAGATGGGTTCGGCAGGCTGGAGGACAACCACCGTGGGGCTCAATTATAGTTACAAGATTCGTCTTTCAGAGAAGTTAGTTTTATCACCCGGGTTAAATTTCGGTTATGGCATCAATGGCCTTGACCGCAACAAAATTCAGTTTGGCGATGGATTGGAATTCAATGGCGCAACGTTGGACCCTGCTTTTCAGCGGTTGGGTAACACGCAGTATTTTGATTTTGGGTCGGGCTTCGTCTTGTACAACAAGGATTTGTTTTTTGGTGTAGCGTTAAGTCACATGAACAACCCTAATTTATCTATCTTAAGCACAGAGACCCGGTTGCCGATGAAAACGGTCATACATGGAGGTGGGCGCATTACGCTTTCCAGTGGCATTCGCTCGGTGGCAAGACCTTCGTATTTGACACCTTCATTTATTTATCGAGTTCAAGGGCTGATCTCTCAGATGGACGTTGGTGTAAACTATCACATTGAACCTGTTTCGTTGGGAGTTTGGTACCGAGGGAAGCCGTGGGAAACAACTATTGTTAATTCCATTCAACAGGATGCGTTCATTTTTACGATTGGCCTACATCTTAAAAATCTTACAGTGGGTTATAGCTATGACTTCAACACCTCGGGATTGGCCTCTGCATCAGGAGGGGCTCACGAGATTTCACTGGTTTATGAATTTGAAGCGAAGCCTTTGAACCGGGGTGTAAAGCGCAAAAATCGTCTTCTGCCATGCCCGAGTTTCAACAGCAAGGCCGGTTTCTGGAACTAAAATCAACGGCTTAAAAAGTTACTTCATCGGCCAATTAATTTTCTGGTCGAGTCATCCGTCCTTTCCGCTCCGTGAGATGGTTTCTTTTAATAATTTGATCTGATAAAGTAATGTCTGGTTTGGCTTGAGTCTTAATAGACTTAAGTATGGGTATCAAAAAAATTATTTTAAGTTTCTCATTTTTTTTAGTCCTTACTTACCAGCTGGCCGCTCAGTGCGGAGGAATTCTGGAGCCGGGCTTTAAATTTTTAACAAGCAGCAGGGGGTGCGCGCCTTTTACTGTCAACCTTCAAACTCTGTACCTTTCAACGGTTCCGGGGACTCAATATTTTATTAACTGGGGAGACGGAACACCAGAAGAATCTTTTACGCAAGTCGATCCGACTGGTGTTACCATTGCACACACCTATCCAAATGCTTCGGTCAATTGTGGGTACGATCTTACAATCGATGCTTCAAATGCATGTAACCCCCGAGGAAGCGTTGTTCCAATTGTTACGCAGGTAATTGTTTGGACAAAGGATGTTATTTCTATCAACCCTCAAGAGTTTAGAGTATGTCAAGGGTTTGCTGCCAACTTATCTTTCATAGATAACAGTCAATGGAATTGTTTTCCGCGGGCCACGCGCGAAAACAGCGAACCGCGGTGGATCCAATGGATTTATGGCACAGGGTTATTCTCCAATCAGATACCCGGCATTCAAGTCAACAGTTTATTTCCGGGTGGGTTCCCATTTTTGGATCCAGCACCTTTTCGGAATCCAATTTATCCAGCAGTGACGCCCGGTCAAATTAGTTTACCCGTTAATGTGCCAGTAACCGCCCCAACTGATATTGGGAGAGAGTTTATTGTCACGTTAAAAAATTGGAATCAATGCAACGCCTATGATAATAATCTGCTTGACGGAAATGGTTTCAATCCGGTGAACGGTGATTTGATAAATGGCGACAATGCTGCGCAGGTTATTACTGGACGAATTGTAATTGTGCCCTCTCCGCAGCCCACATTTGTTACTCGGCTGGGAAGCGGCAGCGGGCAAGTGCAGACAGTGTTTTGTATTGGGGATCACATTTTTTTTGATGAACAAACACCCTCGATCGCAGGAGCTTCGTTTGGATTTACGTGGCAATTTTTTGATAACCCCCTTGGTACGGGCGCACCGCTTTCTACTTCCACTTCAGCCAATCCACTTTTTTCTTATCCTACAGGTGGGCAAAAATTAATTCGGCTCACGGTGAGGGATAACAATGCTTCTGGTAGTTGCGCTAATAGCGTTGATCGGGTCATCACTATTTCTCCCTCATTGGTTGCCAAGATAAGCGTGACGGATTTGTTGAGCAACCCGATTACGCCCTTCTTTTGTCAGGAAGCAGCCGCTCCTTACACCACCTTCCAGACTCGATTCAGCGATGTCTCCATCGGCACTCTTTTACCCACTACACAATGGAGGTGGGAGTTTTATAACGAGAATAATGTATTGGTTAGACAGGAACCTTCTTCGGGTTTTTCAAATTCCTTTATAGGGCCATTGGATCAGTTCTACGTAAATAAGGGGATCTACCGAGTCAAGTTGAGAGTGAGGGACAATCTTACTTCGTGTGAAACATCGGACGAAGTAAATGTGAGAGTATATGAAAAGCCATTGCCAGCTTTTACAGCCAATCGCGTTTGTGAGGGAGTAATTACTTCCTTTGCAGAAAATTCTACGTTGAGCCCGATCAATGGCGAAGTGATTTCGTTGCGCGAATGGGATTTCAACTACAACGGATCTGTCTTTAACAAAGATCCTGCATTCGATAACAATACTTCGTTTACGCGATCACTTGGTGTACCCGGGATTTATCAAGTTGCCCTGCGAGTGGTGACCAACCAAAACAGTTGTTCTAGTTTGCTGATCATTCCGGTGAGAGTTGACCCTTTGCCGATGGCAAGTTTCGCACCCAATATTTCATCGGGCTGTGGGCCACTGACAATAAATTTTACGAACACTTCAATAGCGGGGCAACCCGATGTGGTGGATCGATTTGTTTGGGAAGTAGATGCGCGCGATGGCACGGGGTACAAAGTGGTTGGTATCCAAAAGCCCACCGACCCTGGTTTTTCGCCTGTGTTTACCTATCGATTTATAAACACAACATCTGCTGACAAAGTGTATGACCTCAGGCTTCGTGTGTTCACAATCAATAGCTGTGAAAAGATTTCTACGACTCAAGTAGTAACTGTTTTTCCAGGCACTCTTTCTGGTTTCAGCGAAGTGAATTACTCGCCTTTCAATTCCAATTGCTCGCCCCAGTCAGTAAACTTTCGAGCCGATACGCAGACCCAATCATTGACTCCGATTGACTACTTGTGGAAGGTAAGTGATTCAAGTGCCGTGCTTGCACATTCGAGCACTGGTACCAGCCCCAATTTTAATTTTGCTTTTTCTAATTTCACCAACTCATTCAAAGACTTCAAAGTAAATTTGATTACCACCCTTTCTTCCGGATGTAAAGCGGATTCCTCTCGCACGATTCGAATAAGCCCTGTTCCCACTTCTTTGTTTGTAATCGACACGCTGTTTTTTAATTGTACCTCCATGCGACTGCGTGCCACGGCCATGCAAAAAGGGCTCTCAGGCTATCATTGGGTTGTAACAGAAAACAATATTCCGGTGGTAAATTCAACTACGACCTCCGATCGGATCGAACGAACTTTTACCCGGCCAAGCCCTATTAGTGCGAATCTAACAGTTCAATTTTCGTTGGACACAAAGAATTTTGCAAACTGTACCAGTGCCGTTTCGTCTTCTTCGATAGATGTTCTCAAGCAAGATGACATTGCCGCCAATTTTACAGTAACTCCCACTTCGCAAATGCTTCCGAATTCAACTGTAAGCATTACTAATTTAACGAAGGCCGGACCGTGGCAATACCTCTGGGATTTTGGCGATGGGTCAACTTCAACCAACGCAGCAGTCACTTCTCATTCTTATTTAACGTATGGTATCTATATCATTTCATTGACCGTAAGCAGTAAGTTCTGCACAGAAAAAGTTATCCAATCAATTTCAATTCTTGCTATTCCACCGGTAGTTGATTTTTCATATAATCCCCCCGAAGGATGCGTGCCGTTGAGTGTGACTTTTACAAATCAATCGAAGTTTGCAGACGCCAGCACGTACCGATGGGAGTTTGGAGATGGGGAACAATCTCGTGAGGTAAACCCAATTCATACGTATCGCAAAGTAGGCACTTACACCGTTTCATTGGAAGCTTCCAACGCGACTGGAGAAAAAGTTGTGAAAACAAAACCAAACATCATTCGAGTGTATGCAAGACCCGTTGCTAGTTTTGACGTGAAGCCAAAACTTCTTTACATTCCTAGCGGAATTTTATACACGAGCAATTTGAGTTTCGATGCCAGTGTTTTTTTGTGGGACTTTGGAGATGGAACCACTTCTTCTGAATATAAACCGGTCCACACCTACAAAGAGGAAGGAACGTATACGATCAAGTTACAAGCATCTAACCAACTAGGCTGCATTGACACTATCAAATTGGTCAATGTGGTTCGCGTGCAGAAGGGCGGACAAGTCTTGGTTCCAAATGCTTTTTCGCCAAGTTCATTTGGGGCATTGGGTGCAGGTGGTAGTTATGGCCAATTGGGAGATGGAAAAAACGACACGTTTCTTCCCGTGATGCGAGGCATTACTGAATTTGAAATGCTCGTTTTCAATCGCTGGGGAGAGCTACTTTTTGAAACACGCGATGCAAACAGAGGTTGGGATGGCACTTACAACGGTAAGCTCTGTCAGCAAGATGTCTATATGTACAAATTAACCGCGCGTTTTGAAAACGGAGAAGCAGTCGTGAGGGTAGGGGACATTAATCTTATCAGGTGATTATGAGGCATGCTTGTCAAGTGGTGAATGTGAGTCTATTTAGGAGAAATATTTCTGCGGTTGGTGTGTTGCTTTTTTTCATGTCGACAAATCTGCTCCCTGCCCAGGATCAAGAATTTTCTCAGTACTATGCTGCGCCACTCTATTTGAATCCGGCATTTGTGGGAACTACTGATGACCATCGATTTATTGCAAACTACCGCAATCAATGGCCCAACGTGGCAAGAGGATATGAGTCGTATGCCTTTTCATACGATTACAATTTACGCAACTACAACAGCGGCATCGGATTTCTAGCAACGGTAGATCAAGCGGGCACGGCAGGAATGAAATCGACACAACTGAATTTTTTGTATTCGTATAAACTTAACATCGCAAAAAAATGGGTAATCTCTTCGGGGTTAAATTTTGGGTATGCCGTGCGAAGTATAGATTTTAACAAGTTATTGTTTGGTGATCAACTGCAGTTTGATGCGAGTGGCAATGTGCCCAGTGATGATCCGGCCTTTTTCAATTTAGGAAATGCCCATTATTTTGATTTTAAAGCGGGGATGTTGGCCTATAACAAAAACTTCTGGTTTGGATTTTCTGCTAATCATTTGAATGAACCAAACCGATCGCTGTTGAATCAAGAATCGTATGTTCCTTTTAAGCTATCGGTTCACGGGGGCGTAAGAATCCCGCTGATTTCGGGCGTGCCACGAAGCGGAAGCATTCCCGTTTTATCACCCTCCTTTGTTTACAAGCGGCAGGGAAATTTTGAGCAGTTGGATATTGGAGCTTACTTCCTTTATCACCCAATCATCTTGGGGCTTTGGTACAGAGGTATCCCGCTGGATAAAGATGTGCAGGGCAACCTACGTCAGGATGCCGCGGTTGTTATCCTTGGATTTCAATTTGACCGGGTAGAGATCGTATACAGTTATGACATTACTGTTTCAGCGCTAGGGCCCATTTCAGGAGGCGCACATGAAGTCGCTTTGAAGTATCGACTGGGAATCGATATGAATGCTAAGTCCAAAAAGAGGGAGCGATTTATCCCGTGCCCTACCTTTAATCAAAATCGTAGAGACTAGGAAACGAAACCTAATTTTCCCCGCACGCGCGCAAGCACTTCTCTAGCGATCTTGGTTGCTTTTGCTTCGCTTGCTTGTAATTTGCTTTCCAGTGCTGGTAGATTGCTCATGTAAAAATTAAATGCTTCGCGCTCCTTAGAATATTTAGACAAGATCAATTCCAATAGTGCTTCCTTCGCATGGCCATATCCAAAATTTCCGGCAACGTACTTCTGCCGAAGCGCTTCTGTTTGAGTGGCGCTGGCAATCAATTGGTAGATAGCGAAAACTTTATCTGCATCCGGATTTTTGGGCGCTTCCATCGGGGTGCTATCTGTTTGAATAGACATCACTTGTTTTCTTAATTCTTTCTCTGGCAAGAAAATATCGATGATGTTGCCGTACGATTTACTCATTTTTTGTCCGTCCGTACCGGGAACAGTCATCACCTGTTCTTCAATTCTTGCTTCCGGAACTACAAACGTCTCACCGTACAAGTTATTAAATGCAGAGGCAATGTCGCGCGCCATTTCCAAATGCTGCTTTTGATCTTTTCCTACCGGCACATAATGTGCATCGTAAAGAATAATATCGGCAGTCATTAAAACCGGATAGATAAAAAGTCCTGCGTTGACATCCGAAAGTCGATCCGATTTATCTTTGAATGAATGCGCATTTGCCAACATTGGAAAAGGTGTGAAGCAACTTAGGTACCAAGTCAATTCACAGACTTCCGGAATTCTACTTTGGCGGTAGAGTAAATTGTTTTCGATATCAAACCCAAATGCAAGCCAAGCAGCCGCCACGGCATTTACGTTGTCAATTCGTTGTGGTGCATTTTTTATACTCGTAAGAGAATGAAGATCGGCAATAAAAAAGAATGACTCGTTACCTGACACCTTTGACAATTTGATCGCAGGGATAATTGCGCCCAGTAGATTTCCAAGATGGGGGCGGCCGCTGCTTTGAATTCCGGTTAATATTCTTGACATGTTGGGATAGAATCGATATTAAGAAAAACCATATTAAATTTCTCAGTTACAGAGGCACTACCAATTCGCAAGGGTGGCATTGAATAGATCTATGAAAATCTGATCAAATATTGTCTTCTCCAAGCTCTCTTGGACTGTAATTAAATTTTGGTCATTGGGAAAATCAGCATAAAAACTAAACGGTCGATCTTTGAAGCTGTTCTTTGGTTCTTTAGTGTCTATGTAGTTCACTTTTATGCCAATGGTAAGCCGAGTAAGAGCCGCTTGGGAGGGCTGCGCAGCGGTGGCACCGGCTACTGGAGCCAATGGCGCCACCGCATATTGAACCAGCGTTCCCTCAATTTGAAGCTCCCCGTTTTCAGAAACAACTTTTAAACTTGAATTCTGCTGATAATAATCTTTTAGCTTGTTGGTAAAATTTTGCCCCAGGTTGGCGGGGCCCAAATCAGTGTTGTTGTAAAATTGATCTACCTGAATGGTCTTTGCCGTTGTAGCAGCACCGGATAGCGAATACATCCCGCAGCTATGAAAAAAAGTGGTTGACACCAGCAAAACGAACGAAGCTGCCAAGCCAATTCCGCGATTCGGAGTGCATAGTACTTTGCTTTTATTCTTCAAGTCCGTATTCTTTTATTTTTCGATACAATGTTCTTTCAGAGATTCCCAAATCCCGTGCCGCATATTTGCGCTTGTTGTTATTTTTTCGCAGCGCACGCATGATCAACTCTTTTTCCTTTTTTGTAATAGACAAAGAATCGTCTTCGGCCTCATGGGAAATGTCCTGAACCTCTTCTGGCGTTTCCGCTTGATCTGAATTGCGCGGTGGGTTAATGTTCAGCACTACATCGCTACTTGGCTGCTTATCTTCATTTCGCAAACTATCAAACAAAGCAGCATTGTCCTTGAAAAGCTGAGACGCTTTTTCGGGGTTTCCATACATATCCAGCACCAGCTTTTTTAGTTCGTTGACATCTTTCCGCATGTCAAAGAGAACTTTGTATAAAATCTCGCGCTCCGAAATGTTGTCCGTAGCATGCTGGCCATTGTATAACGCGGGCAACGTTGATTCCTTGGGGATATACAAATTCAGTATTTCGGAATTGATCTCTTTTTGCTCGGGTGAAAGCACCGAAATTTGTTCCACTAGGTTTTTTAACTGTCGTATGTTTCCAGGGAAACGGTATTTTAGTAATAATTCTTTGGCATCCTCGGTCAAGGTAATAGGTTTGACTTTGTACTTTTCAGAAAAGTCAGTAGCGAACTTTCTAAAAAGGAGTTCGGTGTCCTTTCCTCGTTCCCGCAAAGGCGGAACGTAAATGGGCACTGAGTTCAATCGGTAGTACAGGTCTTCTCGAAATCTCCCTTGCTCTACTTTATTCAGCAGGTTAATATTGGTAGCTGCCACTACGCGAACATCTGTCTTAAAAACTTTTGAAGAACCCACGCGAATGAATTCGCCATTCTCTAACACGCGCAGCAATCTTGCTTGGGTTCCCAAGGGCATTTCACCAATCTCGTCCAAGAAAATAGTTCCACCATTTGTTACTTCAAAGTATCCTTTTCTTGCCTCGTGCGCTCCCGTGAACGAACCCTTTTCATGGCCAAATAGCTCAGAGTCTATCGTCCCCTCTGGAATAGATCCGCAGTTGATGGCAATAAATTGACCGTGCTTTCGCGGGCTAAGCTGGTGTATAATTTTCGAAAACGATTCCTTACCAGACCCACTTTCACCTGTTATCAACACAGTCATGTCCGTGGGTGCCACTTGCATTGCTACCCGCACCGCGTGATTGAGTAAATTGGCATTGCCGATTATGCCAAACCTGTTTTTTATGCTTTGAATATCTGATTCTGTTGCGGTCATTTATTCCATTCAATTCTTTTGGTTGCCAACAATCTTTCCGATTAGAGTTCCACCCGTACAACTCTCAATCAAAACATGGACGTAATTGCCCTTCTTATTATTTTCTTTTGAAAAAATGACCACTTTATTGGCTGAATTTCTTCCTTGCCACTGATTTTCAGAACGCTTGGAAGTGCCTTCGATCAAAACCTCCTGGACTTTGCCGATATCCAGTTTGTTGCGTTTCAACGAAAGTGCATTTTGTTTTTTTATGATATCGTCCAACCTTTTTTTCTTTACATCTAATGAAATGTCATCTGTAAATTTCTTTTCAGCCAGTGTCCCCGGCCTTTCGGAATAATGGAACATGTAGGAATAATCATATTGCACGATCTCCATCAAGCTGAGTGTATCCTGATGTTCTTGGTCTGTTTCTGTACAAAATCCGGTGATCATATCAGAAGAGAGACCACAATCCTCGCCCAAAATTTCTCTTATTTTCTCCACTCGTTGCAAGTACCATTCGCGGCTATAGCCCCGGTTCATCATTTCCAAAATCCGCGTGTTTCCGCTTTGGACGGGCAAGTGAATGTAATTGCAAATATTAGAGTATTTGGCAATTACTTGTAATACCTCATCTGTAATGTCCTTGGGGTGTGAGGTGGAAAAACGAACCCTTAATTGTGGGTTAACAAGTGCCACCATTTCTAGGAGGTTGGCGAAGTTTACAACGGCTACAACATTGCTTTTCTCCAAGCGGGCTTTGTTGTTTTCAACTTCGCTCCATTTGTACGAATCAACATTTTGACCAAGTAAAGTCACTTCCCTGAATCCTTTCTCAAACAGGTCTTTCGCTTCTGCCACCACCGAATGTGGCGCGCGGCTTCTTTCCCTGCCTCTGGTAAATGGTACTACGCAAAAGGAACACATATTATCGCACCCTCTCATAATAGAAATGAAAGCAGTTACACCATTTGAGTTAAGCCGCACGGGGCTGATGTCGGCATACGTCTCTTCGCGCGATAAAAAAGTATTGACAGCCTTAGAACCTTCATCTACCTGGCGGATAAGCTGAGGTAAATCACGATATGCATCTGGCCCAGCCACGAGGTCAACTATTTTTTCTTCTTCCAGCAATTTCGTTTTAAGTCGCTCCGCCATACAGCCCAATACTCCTACCATCAACTCCGGCTTTTTCTTTTTTAATCCGTGAATGTGGTTCAGCCGGTTACGCACTGTCTGTTCTGCCTTTTCGCGAATAGAGCACGTGTTTAAAAAAACAAGATCTGCTTGGCTGATGTCGGAGGTTGTATCGAACCCTTCTTTCTCAAGTATGGAGGCCACAATTTCACTGTCTGAAAAATTCATCTGGCATCCGTAGCTTTCAATATATAGCTTTCTGGACTTCCCGGTATTTTGATCGCTAGAGACCTTTATCTGATCGATTACTTCGGTTTGGTCTCCTGCTAGGATTCCAATATTTTCAATTAAGTTCTCCATCTTCGTATTTTGCTTGGCAAATTTAACACTAATTCAGCAATCGTGACATCTTGTCAGTAAGATTTTGCGATTTAAATGGTTTGAACTAATCTTGAGCATAATAAGCGAAGCGGATGGCAATTATTAAATCGGTGAGGGGATTTACTCCCCAATTTGGCAAAGACTGTTTTTTTGCAGACAATGCCGTGGTGGTAGGGGAAGTAATTATGGGCGACAATTGCACGGTGTGGTTCAATGCGGTGGTGAGGGGAGACGTGCACTCGATCACGATCGGAAACAATACCAATATCCAAGATGGAGTTGTCATTCATTGCACCTATCAAAAAGCCAAAACGGTAATTGGTAGCAATGTTTCGATTGCCCACAACGCAGTAGTACACGGCTGTACTATTGAAGACAATGTGTTGATCGGAATGGGGGCCATCGTGATGGACGATGCCGTGATAGGAACCGGTTCGGTGATAGCCGCTGGCGCAGTGGTGTTACCAAAGACAGTGGTGGCACCGGGAAGCATATTTGCCGGTATGCCAGCTAAAAAAGTAAAAGAGGTAGGAGAGGAGATGAAGGCGGTGATTGAGAGAACGGCCAAAAATTATCCCATGTACGCGAAGTGGTTTATTGAAGAGAAAAATGATGAATAAAGGACTTCCTATCCAAACCGTTGAGGCATTTAAGTCGGAGCTGGAGAAAAATAAGCAACAGTATTTGGCGATTGATACGGGAAATAATTCGGATGAATATTTTCATTTTCAGTTTGCGGGAAAGCACCAGCGCAAAGACGCAATCTTCGATTGTATTCTTTCAACACTTCGACTGGAACATGAAAGTTTATTGTATGAGCTCGCAGAAAAAAAAGCACTTGAGCGTTTTCCCAATTATGATCCATCCGTAGACGCACAACTCATAAACGACTTAGAACAAGAAATGGGTCTTTACATGGCCGAAGTTATCTTAGAATATCAAGAAAGCGGAGATATAAAAGTGCAGGAATTTTTGGAAGTGGATGATTCTGCCGAACTGGGAATTGGCTTGGACGTGGGACTTCAGGTGGAAACCATTACTCCTGCCGTGATAGAGAAATTCATCAATCAGTTCAACGATGGCAGCCTTCAATTAGACGAAACGTTTTATACATTTCAGGCAAGCGAGGACGAAGAGGAATAGCTTGCACTGTTGTTTTCAGCAAAAGCCTGTTTATATTTGCAGCCTTAAAAACCAAACCGAATAGTAAAATGAAAAACGTACCCATCGCCTTGAGCGGTCTTTCACTGGTTGCAGTTGCTGTGTTGTTTTATTTACACTTCTCAACCAAGCCGCAAGCAAGTGAACAAACAGTTCAACTCTCGGGCGATTTAAAAGTTGCCTACATCAATTCAGATTCTGTGCTTAAGTATTATGACTATTATAAAGACGTGCGATTGCGCTTTGAAGCAAAGGGAAAGAAATTAGATCAAGATTTGCAAAATAGGGCTCAGTCTTTACAGGGTGAAATTGGTGCCTATCAAAGAAACGTTAGCACAATGACGATTGGACAGGCCAAGGCCGTGGAGGAAGACTTAGGAAAAAAACAACAGAACTTTCGCCTTTATCAGCAGAGTATCGAGCAGGACTTATCGAACGAGCAAGCAAAGGTAAATGGCGAATTGTATGGCAACATCACTACCTATTTGAAAACTTATGCGGCCGACAAAGGTTTGCTTGCCGTGCTAAAATTTGATCAAACGAGTGATTTGCTTTACGGAAATCCAGGGGTAGATATCACCAACGATGTGGTGAAAGGATTGAACGAGGTCTATCAGCAAAAGCAGGTGGCGAAAAAAGACTCTGTTAGCACAAAGAAATAGTGCGAACCTTCTTATAAGAAACGGCCAGAGGTCATCTATTGACTCTGGCTTTTTTGTTTTTCAGTTTTATTGGTAATTTTAAAATTGTGAACATAAATACCCTTCGAATTCTAAATGTAAGACCAGAAGATCAAGCCAAAGTAGTGGTGATGCTTTCCATGGGCTTTTTCATCGGGATATTTGTTGCGACCTATCAAGTAACGGCCGAGTCTCTCTTTTTGAATAAACTCAGTGGAAGTCTGAACAAAGCATTTTTGATTTCGGGCGGTCTCGGCATTGGTATTACGCTCATCTTTTCTTTTTTTCAGAATCGTATTCGGTTCGCTGCGCTGGCGTTCTTTAGCATGGTGCTTGTATTGATGGGCACAACTGCCCTCAATTACTTTTATCATTTTGGCTCTGCCACCTTGCGAGACGATGTATTGCTTTTGATGTATTGCCTAGTTGGCCCAATGACTGCTTTATTGCTGTTATGCTATTGGGGTTTATTCTCTCGGCTTTTTGATTTCAAACAGTCCAAAAGAATTATTGGTTGGATTGATACGGGCCAGCTTTCAGCAATCATCATTGCTAATTTTTTGATTCCAGTCACCGCCAGCCTTTTCCCGATACCTCGGACTATTTGATTGTTTGCGATGTGAGCATTGTTGGTGCGTTAGTTTGCTTGGCAATAATTGGTTTTAAGTTTGGTTTAAATAAACACGCCTCAATATCGGACGCTGCGGTTAGAAAAGAGACAGGGTTTTCGAAGATTTTTAAAGATAGATATGTAGTGCTCCTGAGCCTTTTCTTAATTACGTCAGTGGTGACGTTAAACTTCAATCAGTTTATTTTTCAAAACCTGCTCAACGAGCAATACCCAAACCAGCGCGACCTGACCAACTTCCTTGCCTATTTCAATGGTGCGATTTATTTGTTGAGTTTGGCAATGCAAACATTTTTGAATGATCGCATCATATCTTCTTACGGGCTGCGGGTTTCCCTGTTCATTCTACCTGCCGTAACGGGTTTCTTTGCAATCGCCTCGTTTCTAGCAGGTCTGGTCTTTGGATACGATATTGCCCTGCGTCCGGAAACCTTCATCTACTTTTTCCTTTTTGTGGCAATGAGTAGGTTGTTTAACAATATGCTGCGCGACTCCCTAGAAAACCCTGTTTACAAACTCATGTTTGTTCCTTTGGAAAGCAGAACAAGGTTTGGCATTCAGGTAAAAGTGGAAGGCGTTGTGAGCGAGGTAGGGCGTTTGGTGGCAGGAATTGTCATCTTTCTGCTATCGCTGATTTCTTTTTTCAAGATTGTTTGGATACCGGTGATTTTAATTGCCTTGTGTGCAGTATATTTTTTGATCATCCAAAAGCTTTATGCAGGCTACAAAACGAAAATTCGTTCCAAGCTCGAGCACATAGACCATACGGTGGATAAATTAGATATTGGGTTTAAACAGATAAAGGAGCGGTTGTTTAGCCAGTTGGCGAGTACCAATTCAACCAAGTCCGTCTTTTCTTTTAAACTATTGGAGAAATTAGACCCCACACAAGTGAGCTCCTGGGTTAACAGCTTGATGAAAAACGAGGAAGAAAACATTCGAGATTATGCTCAGCGCAGAATGAATGAGATAAAAGGATTATCCGTTTCAGACCAATATGTTATTCGGGTCGATCAAAGTGTCCAATCTGGGCAAGGAAAGAAAGTCCTTAATAAACTTGAGATCAAAGCCATTCTTGAAAATGGAGGCGATATTTCCAAGCAACGAATTCAAAAATTAGCAAGATCAGAACAAGCAAGTGATCGGCAGTATGCCGCTGAATTACTGCTGCATTCATCAGCAGAAGAAAATGCGTCTTTTCTGATCGAGCTGCTGGCTGATCCAGAACCCAAGGTGCGTAAGACGGCCATTGCCACCAGCGTGAAAATCAACAACCCTGAGATAATTTTTGCACTGATTGGCAATTTGTCAAATCCAATCTATAGCAATCGGGCGATCAGTTCATTGATCTTGATTGCGAGCAAGTCCTTGACTCATTTGGAGAATGCGTTTTATCAAACTGGTCAAAGCACGCAAACCATTTTGCGGATCGTTCAGGTTATTGGAAGAATTGGTGGGCAAAAAGCAAAAGACATGTTGTGGGGAAAAATAGACTTTCCCGACAAAGTTGTAGTATCGCAGGTACTCCTAGCTCTTGGCGAAAGCGCGTTCAAGGCGGGCATTTCGCAGATCACTCGGATCAAATATGCGATCGAAAATGATGTCGCAGATATTGCCTGGAATTTGAATGCACTGGAATCACTAAACAACGATGCCGACTCCCAGCTTCTTAGAGAAGCCTTGGAACAAGAAGACAGAAACGATATTGATCACATCTACATGCTGTTGGCGATGCTCTATGATACCAAGTCCATTCAGTTGGTGAAAGAGAATATTGAAAGTGGTACATCGGAAGGAACAAGCTATGCCCTTGAATTATTGGACGTCTTTTTATCGGATCAACTCAAACAAAAAATAATCCCAGTACTTGACGATCTTACCAATAATGAGAAGATTGGACGTTTAGAGATATTTTATCCATGGATGAAGTTGGACAATAAGTTGGCCATCAAGTTTCTGCTGAACAGGGATTTTACCCAGTCGAATAGATGGACCAAGGCCTGCGCTTTGCAACAGATCGGGATCGAAAAAATTGCTGACTTTAAGCTGGATCTAATCGCGCAGTTGTTTAATCCTGATCGACTTATCCGTGAGATGGCCGGTTGGGCGCTTTATCAAATCGATCCAGCGTTATATAACTCAAATTCTGGTCGGTTGGGAACTGATAACAAGCGATGGTTAGACAGGGCGATTATTCCGGGAGCGCAATTGAAACTTCGTCTCTTTGAAAAAATCTTGTTTTTTAAGAACCTGCAACTTTTTGGAAATATCTCAGGATTGTCGCTGTCATTTCTGTCCGACCTGTCGAAGGAAATAAGGCTGAAACCGGAGGATTTTCTCGCTATTGACGAACGAGTAAATAACGATTTTTTCATCGTTTACTCTGGTTCGGTTCAATATTACGAAAAGAGCCAGTACAAAATGGGCTATGAGAGTGGCCAATTTATTGGCGAAGTAATCGCGCCTGCTGGATTTGCTAATTCCAATTTGATCTTATCGAAGACTGACTCTATTTTATTGAAAATCAATAAGGACGAGTTTTATGAGTTACTGGCAGACAATGTAAAGCTGGCGGACAAGGTTTTGGAATACGTCTAATTTTATAGTAACTTTTCAGCTTTTAGAGCTGAAAGCGGTATTTTTTCATTTTTTAAACTTGTTTTTTCACTTTAAACTGTAACTTTCCTTCTAAGAACAGTTAGCTCGATTATAGCTTAATGTTAAATTATTCGGTAAAAGTTGGTAATCTAGAGGAGCTTGTACCTTCATCCATTCCGATGAACGAACAGCTTTCGTACAATCCATTTCCTGGGTTGAGACCTTTTTCTATAGATGAATGTCATTTATTTTTCGGCCGTGAGGGTCATGCCGATGAGATACTCAACAAGTTGTCACAAAATCGCTCCGTAGCCGTATTAGGATATTCAGGAAGCGGTAAATCCAGCTTAATGTATTGCGGGGTTATCCCTATGCTCTATGGTGGGTTTATGACTCAAACAAGCGCAAACTGGAAAATCCTGCACACGCGGCCGGGAAGTTCTCCCATTGATAATCTAACTGAGTCCATCTTGGACTTGTTTGCGGAAGAGGGAAGGATGCAAGAGGAGGACCGGCAACTTCATAAAGCGGTGATAAGTTCAGTGCTGAGAAGCGGATCCAATGGGCTGGTTGAAATAACAAGTTACATTCAAACTCACATCCGGGAGAATGTCTTTTTCTTGGTCGATCAATTTGAAGAACTTTTTAAGTACAAAGACTCGAAACTTGAAAATTCGGATAACGAAGCTGTAGAGTATGTCAACCTAATATTAAATACAGTAAAGCAATCAAAAATACCTGCTTACGTGGCGCTCAGCATGCGCGCAGACTTCATAGGTAAGTGTGCTGATTTTTCGGGGTTGACAGAACTGGTGAACGGCAGTAATTACTTGGTTCCGCAAATGACTCGCGAACAGAAAAGGCTGGTCATTGAGGGACCTGTTGCGGTAGCCGGGGGACGTATTACTCAGCGACTTGTAAAACGACTTTTGAGTGATATTGGTACCAACCAAGATCAGCTTCCCATTCTTCAGCACGCCCTGATGCGCACGTGGAATTACTGGGTAGCCTATAGAGAACCGGGAGAGCCGATGGATTTGCGTCACTACAATGCCGTTGGCCAAATTGCTCAGTCTCTTTCTCTGCATGCCAATGAGGCGTATGACGAACTTGGAACCAATGATCGACTGATAGCCGAACGATTATTCAAATCCATCACGGAAAAAACACTGGAAAGCCAAGGTACTAGACGGGCAACCCAGATCGGAATGCTCGCAGAACTTTGCGAAGTTTCTGAAGAAGAGTTGATCAACGTAGTGGACAAATTTAGGCAATCGGGCAGGTCATTTTTGATGCCGAGTTATCAATTTCCTCTGACCTCAGAATCAGTTATTGAGTTGTCACATGAAAGCCTCATGCGAATTTGGAATCGTCTTTCAGGTTGGGTGGACGAGGAGTATGAGTCAGCACGGATGTACAAACGAGTATCTGAGGCGGCTGCAATGTATCAGATTGGCAAGACCAGTCTTTGGCGGCCACCCGATTTACAACTTGCGCTTAACTGGCAAAAGAAACAGAATCCTACACGTGTTTGGGCTCAACGCTACGATATATCCTTTGAACGGGCGATTGTTTTCTTGGACACAAGCCGGATTACGTTCGAAGCCGAGTTAAAGAATCAAGAAATGCTCCAGCGCAGAATGCTGCGCAGGGCGCGGGTGACGAACATTATTCTGGCGATCGCTTTGTTGGTGTCCATCGGATTTTTCTTCTATGGTTTGATAAACAATATTCAAGCTCAAAAAGACAAGCTCACTGCGCAACGGGAGGAAAAAAAGGCCAAAGAAGCTACTGCAGAGGCAGACAAGCAACGATTTTTGGCTGAGGTGAAGAAAAATGAAGCGGTAAAAGCTCAACAAGATTTGAAAAAAAGCTACGCCACTCTTCAGACAGCACTCAAGGATACCCGCATCGCAAAAGAGGAGGCTCAAGCTCAGGCCATTGAAGCAAAACGCCAAGAAAGATTTGCCATTGAATCTGGACAAAAAGAAACAGTTGCCAAAGAAAGGGCGGAGCTAGAATTCAAAAGAGCAAACGACAACTTTGAAAGAGCTAATAGTCTTTACTATTTGACTATTGCCCAGTCACTAGAAGCAAAATCTGAAGGTATTGATGATAAGGAACTAGCTGGACTAACGTCTATGCAAGGCTATCTTTTCCACACGAAATATGGTGGCAAGAAGTATGACCCCTATGTATTTAGAGGGTTGTATTACGGGTTGGCTAAACTAACAGGCTACAACTACAATGCCGTGAAAATTCCAGGCGGACTTAAGAATAAAATGTTCGCTTTGGTGGTGTCCGAAAACTCCGATCGATTTTTTGCTAGCGGAAATGATGGAAAAATCATTCCGGGAGATTTTATTTCCCAGAAATCAGACAATCCAATCTTTGAAAATGATGGTTTTTCAAATCGTGTGCTCGCGCTGAGTAAAGATGACAAGTATTTGGTCAATGGAAGCGATTCAAGTTACTTAGAGATATTTGATTTGGCTTCAGCTACGAAAAGCCCGGTTAGAGTAAAGGGACACCGAGGGGCTATTACAGATATTAAATTCTTACCCAATAATACCGGGTTTATCTCTACGTCTATTGACCGCACTCTTCGACTAACTGATCCTAAGACTTTACAAAGCAAAACGATTTTGACGTTGCCTTTCGATTTGAAATCGATTGATATTAGCGCTGACGGTGGATGGCTAGCTGGAGCTTCGCCTTCAGGAAAGTTAATTTTAGTAAACCTGAAAGATTATTCCTACCAAGAAATTGTGAATGAGGCTCCTAACAGATTGTTGTCAGTGGCTTTTCATCCTTCCAACCCTTCTATTCTTGCCTATGGGACGGAGGTGATTGGAGAAAATATGATTGTGACAAAAGGAATGGTGAAAGTGCTGAACATTGGAACCAAGAAAGTGAAAGAGTTGTCGGGTCACAAAGCTGGTGTGATTGATGTCCAGTTTAGCCCGGATGGCCAACTTTTAGCAAGTGCAGGTTTGGATAGACGTTTGCAGATGTGGGTGGTTGACAAAGAAGAGGATTTGCCCGTGGTCATGGACAATAACAACGGGAATGTATGGCGAGTTGCCTTTGCAAAGGGTTCGAATTACTTGGTGGCATCATGTAACAACGGAGAAATACGAGTATACCCAACAGATCCCAGAATGTTGGCCGAGAAAGTTTGCCCCAACCTGAAGCGAAATATGACCAAAGAAGAGTGGAGGATTTATGTGGGCGATGATATTGATTATGAGTCAACGTGTAAAAGTTTATTGATAACGGATTTCTAATGAGGATACGTTACGCAGCATCTCTCTTTGTCATTTGTTTTGTTTTTGGGTTTTCAACAAAGGCCATTTCACAAGTAAGTTGTCAAGAGACTTTAAACCAAGCTGGAGCTGAGTTTGATGCTGGTCGGTTTTATAGTCTTCCCACACTTTTATCAAATTGCCTTCAAAGTGGTTTTACTCAAGAACAAAAATTTAGAGCCTATTACCTGTTGGCTCAGGCGTATCTGGTTTTAAATGATCCGATTGCCGCGGAAGATACTTACTTAAAATTATTGACCGTTGACCCGGAGTTTCGCCCAAACGAAAAAGATGACCCCATAGATTTGGTTTACTTAAGTAGGAAATTTACATCAAGGCCGCGGTTTACGCCCCACTATCGCATTGGTGGGAGTTTTTCTTTTCCCAGAACAATTTATAGCGTCAGCACATTTCCAGCGAGTGGTCCAACTGAAGTCTTCCCCAAGTTTGGATTTCAACTAGGTGCAGGCCTTGATTGGAATATTAATGATAATTGGAGCATTGGAGCAGAGGGTAATTTTGCCACTAAATCATTTTTAGCCGTTACCAACCGAATTGCTGTAAATGATGACTTGAGCGTGACAGACAAAAGTAGCTGGTTCGATTTCCCTATGTATGTAAAATATTCGTACGACTCAGGAACTTGGAGACCATTTGCCTACGCGGGCGTTGCACTTAATTTGTTGATGTCATCCACCGCTTCATCGGTTTTTAATGACCGAACGGAGGGAAGTAGCAATATAAGATCCACTAACGGCCAGGATGAGAATCTTTTGAATAAACGTAATTTTTTAAATCGATCAATATTGGTGGGGGGAGGGGTGAAGTATAAGGTCGGAAAGAATTTTGTTTATGCAGACATTCGCTACATGATGGGCTTGAATAATCTTACGATACCCGAAAAAAACTACTACGATGCTAATGATGAATTAGCAAACTCAGTTACCCAAGACCAATTCGTTAACGACTTTTTTAGGCTGGACAACGTCTCTATTTCTTTTGGCTATGTTAGGCCGCTGTACGACCCACGAAAATTGAGGGCGATAAATGGCAAGTCTTTTTTTCGCAAAATTTTCCGACCGCGAGTAAAATCCAAATGAAAGGCTTACCAAGCCATATTGCCACTGCTTCTTTGTGTATTGTGATGCTCTTGTCGTGCGATACGAAAGATTCATTTAGCCCTCCCGAAGAGAGTTACTTTTTGAAATACTTTGGGGATGATGGGAATCATGACGGAGTGGATTTTGTGGTAAATTCAGATGGAAGTTTTGTGCTTTTAGGTAATTCTAAAAAAGCAAGTGGATCAAAGCAAATTTATGTAGCGAAGGCGGATTCTAATGGAAAACTTCTATGGGAAAGAACATTTGGCGGGATATTGGATGAAGAAGCAAGAGACATAGAACTTCTCGCTGATGGTAATTTGATTATTCTAGCCAACTCTGAAGTTTCACCTGCACCCAATCGAAATAGAGATGTGCTGTTGCTTAGGATTAATCAGGACGGAGTAAAATTAGATAGCGTCAGGCAAGGGCTTTTTTCTTTATTACCTAATGTAACAGGGCCAAACGATGAAGATGCCAAATCAATAACAGTTATCAATAATGGCTTTGTGGTAGCGGGCGGTACAACGAAACCCGGTGATAATAGTGATTTTATGTATATGCGCTTTCGGTCTAATTTATCTTTTGTAAAGGATACCGATCCCGAAACTTGGAACAGTAAACCAATCACGGGGTTTGCTGGAGAAGATGTTGCTGTAAAGTTAATTCAGTTCAATCTAACTACTTTCTATTTATTTGGCTACACGAATGCAGATCCAACCAATACAACTTCTATTAGCAATTTTAACTTTTTTGCGATCACATTGAGTAATCTGGGTGTGGTAAGTTCAAGTCCGCTCTTTATCGTTTCCAACGCGAACGAAAAATTAACTAGCGTGTCGCTTTCGCCCGCTCAATCGGGGCTTGGCTATTTGTTAAGTGGCACCTCGCAAAATGCCACCGATGGTGATGTTTTTTTGGTCAAGTTGGGCAACCAATTGGCATTTAATCAAACTGATATTTTCTTTACCACTATTATTAATTTGAAAGCAGGGAAACCAAATTCGCAGAGCACATCCAATTCATCCTCTCTTTCAAGCGGCTACTTTGTAACCACAGAACAATTGAATGGTAATTCCACTGAGATTGTTTTAACAAAAAGAGATAATGGCGGCAATGAAATTTTTACTCGTACTTTTTCGGGAATAGGTAATGATTTCTCGGGCTCAGTAATTGAACTTCCCACCGGTCAAATCATTATGATCGGAACAATGACCTTGGGCGGTGTAGTTGATGGTCAGAAAAAAATTGTATTGATGAAGCTCAACCCGCAAGGTTTATTGGCTCCTTAATCAATAGTTGTTATTACCCTTTTTCAAACTATTATCCCTTCATTGGATTTAGCCACGATATAAATACTGGCGGGATTTATTAGGTTATTTTAGGAAACCAAAAAGCAACTTGGTTATCAATGCCTCGCAAACGAGCCGCAAATTCCAAATAGAGTGGATATCGTTTAGATTTCCCTTAATCCTACTTTTGTGTTGGATATGGAATTTCCCAAGAATCATTCGTGAAAAATTATTGATCAACGAGGGAGTTGATGTAGATCATAATAATTTTTTTAATAAGGAGCTGGCTACTAATGAGGTAGGTTTTTCAGGAGTATTCACGGGGGCGTATTTCGTTCAGATAAATTCTCAGCATCGTGCACCTTTATTTTTGAAATTGGTGGTTGTAAATTAAAGAAGTTTAATAGGTCCCGAACCGATCAATTATTTCCCGTAATGGAAGTGTGGGTTTTCACCTTGATTTGGTTACTTTTGGGGTTGTAGCGAAATATACAAGGAGTTTTTACAGCCAATGACCAAACCCCATAAGGCAAGCCCGTCTTTTCTTTTTATTAAGCTCTGGTTATTATTTATTTGTTTTTCTTTTCAGGCGTTTTCGCAGACGGTTGTTACCCCCGCTAGTCCAGTTACACTTTGTGTTGATGGCACTGCCTTGGCACTGTCCAATATTACAGTTGCAGAGACAGCTATTAATGGTTTTGCGGATACCCAGACAAATGCAACTTTTATACTCACCGTTCCAAACAACTTTATTTTTGTTAATAGTTCTGTTGGTGTTGTTGCTTCGGGTGGCGACTTGAGTTATGTAAGCAGTTCTGTTACATCCTCTTTCATAACAATATTTTTAAATAGTGCTGGCGTTTCGTCATTGGATAATTTTATTATTTCTGGGATTCAGGTTAAGGCAGTCAATGTAGCAAATCTTGGAGATGATATTTTTCGGTCGAGTGGGTCTTTTGTTGCGGCTGGGGATGCGAATGTGGGTAGTTTGGTCAGTTATGCGAATCTTACGAGTGAGCTCCCTCCTACGGTAAGTGCAGCGGGCGCGGATCAGAATTTTTGTGGTGGCGTAGTCACGCTGGCAGGGAACAATCCGGGAGTTGGTAGTGGAGTTTGGAGTTTTGCACTAGGTGGCAATCCCGATGGTTTACTAATCACCGCGTTTAGCAATACTTCTTTGATCAACAGCACCTTCACGGGCACAGCAGGACAGACATATATTTTACGTTGGACGATCAGCAATGGGGTCTGCACCCCGAGTGCAGACGATGTGCAGATAAGATTAGACCAGTCACCGACTACATCAGTAGCAGCAGTTACACAGACGATCTGCGGGACGAGCGCGACCTTGAATGGTACGTTACCGGTTATCGGAGTAGGAGTCTGGAGTTTTGTTCCTGTGACGGGCAACCCGGATGGCTTAGGGGTTATCGCGGATGTGAACAGCCGTGTGAGTGGGTTGAGTGGCACAGCGGGACAGAGTTATATAGTAAGGTGGACGATCAGCAACGGAGTATGCACAGCGAGCAGCAGTGATGCCACGATCAATTTTCAGCAGAGCCCAACGGTAAGTGCAGCGGGAGCCGATCAGAATTTTTGTGGTGGCGGAGTCACGCTGTCTGCGAACAATCCGGGAATAGGTACAGGTGTTTGGAGTTTTGCACCAGGTGGCAATCCCGATGGTTTACTAATCACCGCGTTTAGCAACGTTTCTTTGATCAACAGCACCTTCACGGGCACGGCAGGACAGACTTATATTTTACGTTGGACGATCAGCAACGGAGTATGTATACCGAGCACAGATGATGTACAGATCCAGCTAAAACGAATTCCTGATGTAGCCGCACCAAGTTCAACGATCTGTTCAGATACCTCGACAAGTATTTCAATTACAAATCCGAACACGGTAATCGGAACCACTTATAGTTGGGCAGTTCAGAGCGGTGCAAATGTAACAGGTGCGGTTGCAGGAATAGGCAATGTAATAAGCCAAGTATTGACGAGTACCGATGGCATTAATTCAGGTACAGTAGTTTATAGAATTACGCCAAGTGCAGATGGTTGCGTAGGATTACTTGTTGATGCAACAGTGACAGTTAACCCCAATCCAAGCTTTACTGCTACGAATAGCGCAGCGACAATCTGCAGTGGTTCAGCGATCAATATATTATTTAACAGCACTACGACAGGTCATCGGATCAATGTAGTGAGCGCGATTTATGGAGCGGTTACAGGTGGTACCGTGACAGCAGGAGTGACCACCTTCACAAATGGTAATACGTTAGTCGAGCCGTTAACGAATGCAACGAATGCCCCGATCGATGTGGTGTACATTTTTAATGTAACCACGCCACTGACTACCCCAGTTTGTCCGTTGGTTCCAGCTAGTCAGAGTGTGACGGTAAGAGTTAATCCAACACCGGATGCAGCGGCCACGGCACAGACGATCTGCAGTGGCGCCACGAGCAGCGTAGCGATCACCAATCCGAATGCGGTAACAGGCACAACCTATACATGGACAGCCGCGATAC
>Ga0163155_10000279_pt1 | contig 61523 bp, 41 predicted proteins | sample OliLakLV19SP4G1_FD_148611 | JGI IMG/M metagenome (GOLD analysis project Ga0163155, IMG submission 148611) | Freshwater microbial mat bacterial communities from Lake Vanda, McMurdo Dry Valleys, Antarctica - Oligotrophic Lake LV.19.SP4.G1 | ecosystem: Environmental > Aquatic > Freshwater > Lake >... | reverse complement strand
CGTTGGGGGCGCTATCCTGTACTTTCTTTCCTCTCAAATTATCAATTTTACTGAAGACATACCCGCCATCAGGAATCGAATAGATGAGTTAGGTACTTCTCTTCAAAAATGGGTGAAAGCGACAACCCATATTACCATACGCAATCAGAATAAATATATTAAAGACACCTTAGATAACCTGAAGGACAACGCGCCACAAATAGCCGGGCAAACGGTAGGGTCTATAACTGAAATGATAACTTACATGACGCTTATACCAATCTATACTTTTCTAATCCTCTGCAATCGATCTGTTATCAAAACGTTTCTTGTAAAGGTTTTTAAAAACGGATCAGAAGAAAACGTTACACAGATCCTTTCGCAATCCACCGCGATTTCACAACAATATATTGCCGGTTTGATGATCGAGACCGTTTTGGTCTTCACATTAAATGCGGTGGGTTTTTTAATACTTGGAATAAAGTATGCGATATTCCTCGCTATTTTGGGTGCGTTATTGAATCTCATTCCCTACGTAGGCCTAGTGATCGCTAATATCCTCTGCATGTTAATCACGCTCATCAGTTCTGATAACATTAGTGATGTGGTGTGGGTGGGGATTATCCTCGCCATTGTTCAATTTATCGATAATAATATCGGCATGCCACTAATAGTGGGACATAAAGTGAAGCTCAACGGCCTCGTCACTATTCTTGGAATTTTAATTGGCGGAAGTTTGTGTGGAGTATCGGGGATGTTTTTAGCGATACCCGCACTGGCCGTGTCCAAAGTAATTTGTGATCGTGTAAAAGACCTACAACCTTGGGGGCAATTGCTAGGCGATGGCTCTGAGGACAGCACTCAAAAAAAGAAAAGCAAAATTCTAAAACTCATCCAGCCGAAATAAAAAGTAAAAAATATAAACCTTAAACAAATTACACAATGAACAACACCTCCAAAGTAGTTTTAGGATTGGCCGTAGCAGCCGCAACAGGTGCCGCGATAGGCATGTTATTAGCACCCGAAAAAGGGAGTGACCTGCAGAAGAAAATAAAAGAGGGTGCCAACGAATGGCTGACCGAATTCACCGGCTTACTTAGCACCGGCAGCGAGGTAGTGAGCCGATTTAAATCAAAAGCAGAACACCAATTGATTTCTATGAAGGCAGAACTTTCCAAACTGGCAGCGCTAAACGAGCAACCAGATTAAATTATGGAAGCAGAAAAAAATTCAGCCGAAAGATGGGTGGACGGTGCCAGCAACTTGGTAGAAACCTATCGTGAACTACTGACCGTGCGTATGGTGGAGCATACTTCTTTGGGTGCCTCCATTAGTGCACTGGGAATTATCTCCCTGATTTTTACTTTGTGCATTTTGCTTTTCGCAGGCCTCGGTTCCGCTTGGTGGATAGGAGAATCACTCGACAACCCCAAGGCTGGATTTTTTATAGTAGGTGGAATCTATTTGGTAGTACTGGGTATTCTTTTGGCCACCGCTAGAAAATTTGTGATACCATTGATTAGAAATTTAATTATTAAAAAGATCTATGAGCAAAATTAACAACTATCAGGAGCTGGTGGCCGAGCGGATAAGACTGGAGGGCGAATTGGAATTGCAAAAGGTTATTTTAAAAAAAGAGATGAACGGGATACGAACCCAATTAGAACCGTTCGCAAACTTTGTGTCGTTCTTGGGGATATTTAAGAAAACCGAAAAAGGTTTTCCTCCCATCCTTAAAACCGCAGTCGGTTTAGGAATTGACCTGATAGGTGGAAAAACGTTGTCGTCCTCCAATTGGCTCGCGCGCGGAATATTGCCCACCATTCTACGGAGCGTGGCCAATCGATTTTTTCAAAAGAAAACTGTAGATTGAAGACAACGATAAAGTTGAGAAACACCGCGTTAAATAGGTAACCAATTTTAATTTTCAGATCGACAACTTACGTTCCGTTCAACAATTTTGGAGCAACGCACAGTTTTTGCTTTTGTGAAGCTCCGGCTCTTTGCTTGGCCTCCATTTCAAAAACTTGTAACGCATTTCCTGAAACAAAGATTTCACGCGATTTTTGCGCAGAAGGCGTAAAGTAGGGTGGAATAAACTTTCTAAAGTTGGCATGCAAGCATCAAAAAAGTTGCCTTCCGATAAACCTGCACATAACATGCAGCCTAGCCTCTGTGCCCAAGCGGCTCCCGGTCGCCAACCTACTTCTCTCAAGCGTTCGCCAGACTGGTGTACCCGATTTTTTTAGTGATCATTAACTAACAGCTCCCATGCGTGTTCTACCAAAGACTTACTCATTTTTAAATTTCCTGAAACGAATTGCTTCCTTCCATAAAATTGCCAGTAAAGAATTTCCAAGGCTACAAAATGATTCATCAATGTCAAATTTATATCGTCCCTGTTCTCATAACTATCAAGGACAATGTCAATTTTTTCTTGAGCTACCTGTGCCAATTTCAAATGAGCAATAAATAAACCAAGATCGAATTCTGGTGATCCAAAACGGGCAAAACACGGGTTGGCGATGGCAACACCACTGTCTGATCTAAACCAGTTAGATGGAGTAAAATTACCGTGAATGAGCGTCTCGCTTTCTTGAGCATAAATGGATGAAAGCGCATCAATCCTTTTCAGCACGTTCTCGTCTTTATTTATCTCCTCGTAAAGCAAAATCATCTCACCGGAATATGCTGCGTCATTTTCTAAAATTGCAGCCGGAATTTCTTGCTTGAACAGTCCACTAAAAATTTTATTGTTGCTTGTATCAAATTGACCGCGGATGTTTTTTTCAAAACGCAACCTGTGTAAAAGGCTTAGCCATTTTGTTAACAGCTGAATTTCTTCGTGCTCTATTATGCGGTTGTTATATAAGGTGGAAAGATTTTTGCCGTCTTCAATGGAATCATAAATCAGGATTTTTTCACCTTCATCGTATCCTCGAAAAAGGGGCATAAATCTTGACAAGTATTCGTAATTCTCAATAAGTTGGCAAAAGGCTGCCTCTGCTTTCAATAAACCAAGTTGGTCTTGAGGATTTCGGCCGGCATCAACTTGTTTAATCAGCAGATCCGAGGAAGATGTAATTATCTGGTATGTTGGTAGATCGCAATTCTTGATCTCCACCGCACTTTTTACAGTTTCAGAACTCGATATATATCCTTTTGACAAAAGATATTCTGAAAAATACAGAACAAGAGATTTCTCTAAAAACGCCTTCTTTCCATCTCTCCTTCCCTTCATACCGCGTAATGATACGCAGAAATGAGAATATTAATCAATGAGAGTTTCACAAAGGTTTGAGATTTTACTCAAACCGCAGGCGTTAGTACTTCCCGCTACTGAAGAAAAATCCCTATTGTGGGTAAAACACCATTACAACTGTTTCCACAGCCCCCGCACTGGTAATATCCGGGCGAGCATATCTCAGCACCATTGAAGTGTTTTTCAACTCCACTAAATCATACTTATATCCCGCCTCCGCTGGCTTTACATCTCCCATATAAGTGCCGCCAAGATCAAGTTGAAATTCCGTGAAAGATTTGCGCACCAGTTTCCAAAACGCAGGGTCTCTGGCAGGATAAGGCCTACATTCGTTACCCGCCTCTAGTATGCGGGCATCTAGCTGGTTGTTGTTCAAATAATCTCCCGTTGGTTTAAAAACGTAAACATCATTTAGCTCACACGGCTGCAACGTAGAAGTAAAGGCAACTGATCCTCCCCTCATAATATAATAGGTTCCTTGTGGGTCTACCGAAGCTGGCGAGGTGTAACTACCTGTTCCAAATATCCATGACTTGCCACCGGCCACATTTCCATGTAAAAACCGCTCATCTATAACGGCCACTGTTAATCGAAATGTGTTGCTTCTAGAATCATCTGCATTAAATACTGTTAACCCCATCCGGTACGACCCAGGTGCGGAGAAAGTATGCGAAATTGGGTTGGCTGAAGTAGCGGTAAGCCCGTCTCCAAAATCCCATTCGTAGCGAGCGGCATTGGCAGAGTTGTTGGTTAACTTAACTTGCAAACTGCTAGAGATATTATCAAATGAAATAGAGAACAAAGCCTTTGGTATAGGTGGCCCTGTAACTACAATAGATTCTGTTTTGGTGCTAATACCAGCTTTGTTTATCGAAATCAAACTCACGTTGTAGGTACCGTACTCCAAATAGGTAGCCTCTGCGTTGGGTGTATATGCAAACGTTTTGTTACCAAAATCCCAAACGTAGCTTTCCGCATTTTTTGAAGTGGCTGCTAAACTTACTGCTGCTACATAATTTGCGCCCGCAGGAACCGTCTTCTGCACTTGATAGATAAAATCAGAGGTGGGCAATGCACCGGGGTCGGGATTAGAAATATCGTTGTTACAAGCCGTGTTTAATAAAACCGAGGCAACGAACACTGCAATATGATAGCTTTTAAATTTCATCGAAAATAGTGTAATTAATTATAACCGGGGTTCTGCACCAATAAGGAGTTTACTATAATTTCCACTTGTGGAATGGGGAAAAGTAATTTTTCGGGGCTAGTTAACCCAACCGCTTCCATCGCTTTGGTAGTACCGTCCATGGCATCATACCGCAGCAAATCAAACCACCGATGGCCTTCAAACATCAACTCGCGCCTACGTTCTTCACGGATTGCCTGCCTGAATTTTAATTGAGTATCAAAAGTGACCAGTGAATAAGGAGCAATGCCAGAAACTATTCCACCTATAAAACCAGGATCTGCCGCCCTCGATCTTATTGTGTTGATGTAACCGAGCGCTTCTGAACTCGGATAACTTAATTCATTCAACGCTTCGGCCATAATAAGATAGCATTCTGTTAATCTCATTGGAATAAAATTAAAAGGATTAGCCGCATCCCACCAAGGGAAAGAGTTAGCGTACTTTAAAGCATAAATTTGAGTCGGTATTCCTACGACCTGCGACATTGAAAACTCTTTTCGTACGTCTTTCCTGTTCGTGTTGCTTCCTTCAAATAAGTTGAACGCATCTATCGTAGCTCCTCTTCTGGGGGCACCATCTTGATGGAACCAAGAATAGCCACCATTGTTGTTAAATTCACCCGGCCCTCTCTTGGTCTGAATTTCCAAAATTGACTCGGACGAGTTTTGAGATGCTAAATTGCTTGAAGAGAAAATGGCTGTCCATTTACTGGTTAGCATGAATTCACCGCTACCAACAATTTCCTTGCACTTAATTATTGAATTCTGCCATTCCTTTCTTTGTAGGTAAATACGCGCAATCAATAATTTAGCTGCTGCTTTGGTAGCACGGCCTTTGGATTGGACTACCTGATCTTCTGCAATAGTTGCAAGGTTGTCATGATGCCAGGGAAGGTATCTATCTGCATAGGCCAAGTCAGCCATTACAGTATCCATCACTTGAGCCTTGGGTGTACGTGCCACTTGGTTTTTTGCAGGATCAGAACTGGTAGGGAACTGGGTTACTAAAGGCACGTCTCCAAAAAATTGAGTTAAATTGTAATAAATGTAAGCTCGCAAAAATTTAGCCTCTCCCAATATTTCATACTTCCTGTTAAACTGGCCGGCTGGGGGTCTACCAAAAAGCCCCTCATCCATGGAGGGTACTCTGCTAATCAATAAATTAAGTGCGGCAAGAGCTCCATAGCTATCATTCCACAAGCCATTCGCATCACCGTTGTTTCTGTCCATAATGGGTCTGAACATCAACGCATCGCTTTGGCGTCCGTCTACTGGTGCTGTTAAGTCATCGGACGACCGATTGTTAAAAAATATGAAATTAACGGCCGGGCTGTTGAAGGTATTTATGTATCCGCCAATTAGCCCAGATTCCGCATCACTGGCCGTGGAATAAAATTTAGCCAGATCAATTCTATCATTGGGTGCTAGGTCAATCACCTCGCAGGTTGAAAACAATAGTATTAAAAATAATGTGGCAATAACGGTTTTCATCTTTTTCATAAAAATTTCAATCTTTAAAAATGAGCTCTATAATCCGATATTAACACCCATAATAAATGTTCTGGCCTGTGGATAGGTTCCATCATCTATGCCCACTCCAATATTAGTAAATGCCCCACTGTGATTTACTTCCGGATCAAACCCAGAATACTTTGTAAAAGTGAGAAGATTGTTCATCGTCATGTAAAATCGGAAAGAGTTTAGCTTCTTATTCTTTAACCATGCTGACGGTAAGTTGTAGCTCAAACTAACATTTTTTAATCTCAGATAAGATCCATCTTCCAAATTTTGATCGGTGGGCACACCTGCGTCAGATAAATTGGCAAGGGTTGCGTTGGTGTAATCGATACCCGGGAAAGCCGCAATATCACCGGGCTTTGTCCAACGCCCCAGCGCTTCTGTTGAAAGGTTTGTTCCTATTCTACTAATATTGGACTTACCAACCCCTTGAATAAATCCTCTGGTATTGTTGATCAGCATATTACCATAGGACCACTGGAAAAATACACTAAGTTCAAAATTTTTGTAACTGAAATTGTTAGTAAATCCACCTATATGGACCGGGAATGGAGAGCCGACCACCGTAAGGTCGCCTTCATCGCGTCTACCATTTTCATTTAGGTCTTTGATCCTTCTGAAGCCAGTGGCCGGATCAACCGTTTTTTCTAACTGATAAAGTTGAATGGCAATTGGCTGCCCTGGCCTTGCAATATGTGAATACCCGAAGAGGCCAGAATTGAAACTAGCATCAATGGATTTAACTTGGTTGAAAGAAATATTAAAACTTGACGTCCAAGTGAGTGAGTTTGTCTTCAGAACATTGCCAGAAATGGCAAACTCTATCCCCCTATTTTCCATGCTTCCAACATTTCTTAAAGCACCCCCAAACCCGGTAGTGCGGGGCAGTGGTACTCCGATAAGGAGGTCACTGGTTTGGCGGTTGTAATAATCTACAGTAAGATTAAATCTGTCAAGCAACCTCACATCAAGCCCGACATCTAGTTGAGCCGTTTGCTCCCAAGAGTACCTTTCATTTTGAATCGAATTTGGCAGCGCTCCGTTGTAGCCAATATAGTTTGTTGAGGCAAATCGACCCGAAGCCCTCCAATCGAACGGGGGTATTTGGTCATTACCTGTAATGCCATAACTGGTACGGAGCTTTAGATCGCTAATTATTCGATTCGCGGGGAAAAACTTTTCGCTTGAAACCAGCCATCCCAAAGATGCGGACGGGAAAAATGCGAATTTCCGGTCAGGCCCGAAGCGCGAAGACCCATCTACTCGGGCAGAAACCGTAGCAAAGTAGCGTTTATCGAAATCATAAAACGCACGACCAAAGTAAGAGCGCATGCCCCACGAATTGTCTGCATCAGAGTAAGGTGTAAGAACACGTGTACTGGCGCCAAAGGTGGTAAATCCCAACACAGTAATACCGGCCAAAGAAGTCCAATAGCCGTCATTTTTGGAAGAAGACATTTCAAACCCGGCCTGCGCACTTAGGCTATGCTTCGAATTAGAGAAAGAGGGCTTATAGGTGAGAAGATTGTTCGTATTCCACAACAATTCACGGAAACTCCTTTTCGTTAATGTACCTCCACTTGCCGAAGGCGAGCCTGGTGCAGGTGCAATCAAATTAGTTTCGTTCTCATCTCGCACATCAGCACCCCACACAGTTCTAAAACTTAGACCTTTTAGCAACTGAAATTCGGCAAAAATATTACCCAAAACGCGAATGCCGGAGTTCTTTATTTCACCTACTCTGGCAATCGCAACCGGGTTTTGAAAAGCCGAGAGCGAATCACTGGCGAAACCCGAACCATCAGGTTTATATACAGGTATGAGCGGACTGTAAACAAGTGCCGAACCGATCACACTCGGGCCGAAAGCGGAATTGCCATTAAAATTATCTTGTACGTTGGCGCCACCGTTATTTCTTAATCTTAAATTATTGCTAAACGTCATGGCTAAATTAGTACCCACTTTTATTTTATCATTTATTTTATAGTCTAAGTTGGTACGGTAGCTAAAGCGATCGAAACCTGAGTTGATAACAATACCCTCTTGTTTAAAATAAGACGAAGAAACGAAGTACTGGATTTTTTCATTTCCGCCCGAAGTTGATATCGAAGCCTGCAGTTGGGGCGCCACTTGAAAAATTTCATTTTGCCAATCCGTATCGTAGGGAGTTTCTTTGATAAACGAAGGAACTGCCGGTTGAGAGCGAGCCATTCCTTCATTAACTACTGAGGCAAATTGAGTGGCATTTAAAAGATCATATCTTTTGCCTAGGCTTTGCAGGCCATAATAAAAATCGAAATTGAAGGTCTGCCGGTTTGATTTTCCGCGCTTGGTAGTAATTACCACTACCCCGTTGGCCGCCCTTGCCCCGTAGATACTTGTGGAAGCTGCGTCTTTTAAAATAGTAATAGATTCGATATCGTCTGAGTTGATACCCGCCATTCCGTTTACTACCTCGTTACCAGCTCTACTGCCACTGTTTGAACCTGGCGGGCCTGTTGTTCCCGAAAATGTATTATTTATAGCAATGCCATCCACTACATAAAGGGGTTCTTGATTTCCAGTAAAAGAGGCTGTTCCCCTCACTCTCACCGAAACACCCCCACCCGGTGCCCCCGTATTTTTGATTACTTGAACGCCCGCGGCCCTACCTTGAATGGCTTGATCTAAACTGGCTACCGGTATTTTTAGAATATCTTCCGCGCTAATAACTGAAACGGAAGTTGTTAGATCTCTTCTCGATTGTTCGGTATTATAGCCCAAAACAACTACTTCACTGAGCTCTTGTTGGTCTTCCCGCATGACTACGTTTATAATCAATCTCCCCATTACCTCCTCCTCCACTGGCTTATAGCCTATAAACGAAAAAATCAGCTTGTCACGCAACTCGCAAACGATGGTGTAACTTCCGTCCGCATCCGTAATCGTGCCTCGACTCGTTCCTTTAACAACAACATTCAGACCTGGCACAACCGCCTTTTGTATATCGGTAACTTTGCCAGTAACCGTAATGGCCTGAGAAAAAGAAGTTATACAAATAAAAAAGAATAGCGCGCTTGAGAGTAGATATCTTAGCATAGAAACGATTTAACACGTAAAAGTAGGATTCTTTATACAATCGTTTGCTGAAAATATGACAGTGAATAGCGTTTTGGAGGTCTTTATACGGATACGTAACAAGTGGCGATACTATTTTGGACTACCTATCCCGCACAAAAAGCCTCAATTTATTTCTCGTTACGCCAACCAAAACACCGGTTTTGTTGCCCTTAAGTTTGATTAGTTTGATGGTTTTTATTTCTGGATGTAAACCAGATTGCTCTTTCAAGCTTGGGGAATGCATTTTAACTAACTCATCATCGCTAAATTCGATGCCCTTAAAGAACAACAGTCCCGCAAATGCATCAAAAGAGCCACTTACCACTTCCGTCTTTATCCGATTGCCGCCAATAAAGTATTTGTTAGTTCCACTGTTATTAAAAGTCTGGATTGTTTGGACGGGTGCTACTTGAAGCGAGCCTGGAAAGGGCGTAAATTGAAATTCACCATCTCCGTTGTTACGGCAGATTCCCGAAGCGGTGGTTGTTGCCTTTAGTTGGTAGGCGTTGACGCGTTCTTCCTTCGTGAAAATTTCCTCCAAGGCCGCTGTCGAAAAGTCTTTATAGGTGGTAAATCTTTTTTTCATAAAAGGCAGTTGATCGGAAAGCATGTCGCGGGAGGCCACGGGGTAAAATTTGCCCTGGATGGGTTTGAAAAGAATAGGATCAAAACTTCCATTTTTATCAAAATCATTAGCTACCAATATGGCCGGGGCATCATTATCAATCTTTAAATATGTGTTGTTGCCTAAATTACCGACTAAGAAATCGAGATCACCGTCATTATCTGCATCCGTTGGCTCAATCACATTCCAAAAGCCAAGGTGTTTTTGTAGGCCATTTTTAGTTTTGGTTAGCCTGCCTTTTTTATTGATGTAGGTGGTAACGGCCATCCAATCGCCCACCACCGTAAGATCAGGCCAACCATCTTTATTTACGTCTGCCCAAATTGCCGAGCGCACAATTCCAACGGCTGAGAGATTATAAACATCTGTTGTTACATCTGTAAATCTGCCTCTTTCATTTCTCAACAGGAAACTTTTATCGGGCAAGGGATACCTTCCGGGATAAATGCTGCCGCCAATAAAAATATCGGTGTCGCCATCTTGATCAAAATCGGTCGTGGCCACGCAGGCTGCATTAGTTTGAATGAACGGAAGCGAATTTCTAGAACGCTCAAAATTTCCAATACCGTCATTTAAATACAACCGAGGTTGGTAAAGCGGCATGCCGGGAAAAAATTCGTTGCTCCCGCTCACCACTATTAAATCGTTATCGCCATCAGCGTCTGCATCAAAAAAAACTGCACCCGTATCTTCGAAGTCAGATTCCGACAAGGGCATTTCCTTTTTAACAAAAGACCCTGCGGACAGTTGAGTAAAAAACGTGCCCGAATAGCCCGCGCTGCCGCCCACGAAAAAATCTTCTAAGAAGTCGTTGTTTATATCACCAACTGCTACCACCGGACCATTGTCCGAATACTTCCAAGGTAACAGTGGCTGAAAGCTAAAATCAGAATATTCTTTTTCTTGGTGGGTATAAATAACGTTTAGGCTATCGGAAATATCAATCCATTGTGGCTTTTGCATTTGAGCAATGGAAGGCTTCGCTACAAGAGAATTGGAATAACGAAGCAACAAGGATTGATCTGCTGAAAGGTTTTCTAAAATTTGCTTTTTCCCGTCCGGCCAAATCACCGTTAGTTTTTTTATTTTGGTTGATGGGCCCAAGCCAATAATTATATTTTGCGAAACCGAAGAGAGATATCCCCTCACCGAATGCTTTTCGTAATGCTGAATCCCTTGGTCTGTTTCGATCATCAACTTAGCACCTTCACCAAATAAGTTTTTTGAATCTCCCTCAAACGAAATTTTGAGATAATGATTTCCGGAAGTTTTGTGGTTCGACTGATTTTCAAAAAGAAATGCTTTATCGTTTAAGTTGTTCACCAGCAAGTCATAATCTCCATCGTTGTCAAGATCAGCGTATGCGGCTCCGTTGGAAAAACTGGGGTAAGCAAGGCCAGCTTCAGTGGCTTCGTCCAAAAAAGTGAACTGACCGCCTTGCATAAAAAGTACATTCTTTAATTTGGCGCCCGGCAAATCATCCAACGCTTTATTAATTGCCACGCGCTCTTTTCCCTCCTCAATTCGTCCATGCCTGTTGTGATACGAATAAATCGCAAAATCGCGATCGGTAATATTTTTTAAATAGCCGTTGGTGATGTAAAGGTCTTTCTTACCATCGTTGTTATAGTCGGCTGCCAACACCGCCCAGCTCCAATCGGTTTGATGGATGTTGGCCAGCCTGCCAACTTCACTAAAAGAATTTTTGCCAGTGTTGATTTGTAAGGTGTTGCGCATGAACTGTGGAATGTAACCCATTTGCCCGGCCAACTTAAAACGTTCATACTCCATGGGGCCGCCCAATAACTTTTGTCGTTCATTATCGGGGGGCAACATATCCATCACCACTACATCGGTCAATCCATCATTATTGATATCGGCCACGTCAGTGCCCATTGAAAACTGGCTGGTTTGCTGTAACCATTGCTTGGCTACGTCAGAAAAAGTACCGTCTTGATTGTTGATGTAAAGTAAATCGTTGTAGATATAATCGTTGGCCACATAGAGGTCCGGCCAACTGTCGTTATTAAAATCTCCCACACCTACGCCTAATCCATATCCTTCCACGTTAATGCCCGCTTTCGCTGAAACATCTTTAAAATAATTTCCTTCACGCTGAAAAAGTTTATCGGTACTATGCCCCAATCCATTGCGCATGATAGGCGTGATGGTTTGGGAATCACGATCTCCATTAGAGTGGTTGAGTAAATACATATCCAAATCACCATCTTTATCATAATCAAAGAAAAGTGCTTGTGTGGAATAGCCTCCATCAGCCAAGCCATATTCTGCGGCTTGCTCGGAAAAGGTATTATCTTGGTTGTTTACGAAAAGGAGGTTGCGTCTCTTAAGTGAATCGGTATGGCCTGAAACACACACATAAATGTCAAGAAACCCATCGTAGTTAATGTCCGTCATTGTAACGCCTGTGCACCATTGGTCAGTGATGACACCCGAAGCGTTAGTTATTTCTTCAAACTGTAACGTGCCCTTGTTGAGATAAAGAGCCGATGAAACTGTATTGCCGGTAAAAAAGACATCTTCAAGCCCGTCATTGTTAATATCACCCACTGCTACCCCCCCACCGTTGTAGACATATTCAAAACGCGACACATTGAATTCTTCGTTTTCTGTAAGTGTGTTAGAAAAATTGATATTGGAGGTGGCCGAGTTTATCCTCTTAAACAAAGGTGTTCGGTTAGAGTCACAACAGAGTAGACCGCAAGCGATGATCAGGTAAGTAAAACTGATCTTTAAAAAATTCATTTACCAAGTATAAAGACTTGAAGCAAGTCGTTGTTATTGGCAACTAACAGAGCGGTTTTTCCATTCGCCAATTTTAGCAAAGCAATATCCTTCACATCGCCTGTGGCCGCTATACCGCTTTGCATGGGCGCGACTGGCAAAAATGTGTGAGCGGATGAGCCCTTCAATAATAATCCATTGCCCGCATCATAGCGACCCAATTCTACAGAAGAAGAAAAATTGTTTCCGGCTATCAACAGATCGGTGATTTGATCGTGATTAAAATCATTTACAATAATTCCATTAACGGGCGACACTTGCGCCAAAAGTGGAAGCTCTTGCTGTTTAAATTTGCCCTTCTCATTTATAAAAATGGACGATGCTAAAGTAGTTGCCTCTAACTTGGAAGCTTTGTTCAATTGATCTTTGCCAAAAACTTCTTCTACTGACGAGGCGGCATACTTCTCAAATTTCACAAACTTTTTATTGATGGACGGCATTTGTGTCACCAATATTTCCTTCCGCACCCAAGGCCATTGTTTTCCTTGGTTGTAATAACACAATATGGCTTCGATACTTTTATTATTGTCAAAGTCAGCTGAATAAAGCGCAAGTGGTTCGGTATCACTGGCTTTTAATTGGCTATTCAATCCCAGATTGCCGGCAACGATATCCAAATCAGCATCGCCATCTATGTCAGCAATAGCGATTGAATTCCACCATCCCCGTGTTTTTGTTAATCCATATTGCTCTGTTACCTCGGTAAATTTTTTTCCGTTTTCGTTTTTAAAGATTGTTATCGGCATCCACTCGCCCACTACTACTAATTCTTCAAACCCATCTTTATCCAAATCTGCCCAACGCGCGTCTGTGACAAGGCCAATGTTTGCCAGTTTTGATGACAGACTTGCCGTTACATCTTTGAAATAACCTTTATTATTTTGTAACAAATAACTCCGGGGTGCTTGCGGGTATCGGCCTGGCACAATCCTGCCGCCCACAAAAAGATCAAGGTCTCCATCGTGGTCAAAATCACACACCCGCGCGCACGAACCGCTTTCTGTTTCAACCGGCAGGCGCTTACCATCTCGGTTAAATATCCCCGTACCATCATTGATATAAATTCTATCTTGATAATTGGATGAACCGCGGTCAAACTCACTGCCCCCGCTTACCACAAACAAATCCTGGTCGCCATCGCTATCAACATCGAAGAAAACAGAACCCATGTCTTCGTAAATCGAATCACCTTCAAATTCTGCTTGTTTGGTTTTTAGAAAAGTGGAATTGGCTTGTTGAATGAATAACGCGCCTGGCGACAATGCCGCGCCACCAATATAAAAATCATCTAAGCTATCACCATTAACATCGGAAACACTTATAAATGGTCCTAGCTGCGAGAATTTATGGGGCAACAAAGGCTCACGCTTAAAGTCAATGAATTCATTTTCTCGATGCCGAAAATACATTTGGGTTTCTTTTTCTCCTTTCGTGAAGAGAGGCGTTGGTGTATTGGTTATCAAAATACGCTTGTCAGCGGATGAATTCTTGTAATCGATTTCTATTAGTTGATCCGCTTTTATGTTTTTCATCAATTCGGTGTGTTGATCAGGCCAAGTAATGCGCAGCGAATCGACTTTAACCGATTTGCCCAAACCAAAATGCAGCAGCGGTTCCATCGAAGATAAAAAACCCCGGCTGATTTTTAATTCTGATAATTGCTTTTCTCTACCGATATATACCATCACCTTGGCGCCCACGCCCGACAGATTTTTTGATGATCCCCTCAATTTGATTTTCAAGAAATGATTTTCAAGAGCTTGCACCGTTTCATTGCGGTAGAGCAACGGCTTCTCATCTAAATTACTCATCACAATATCCAAATCGCCATCGTTATCAAAATCTCCGTAAGCGGCACCGTTGGTAAATGTTTTGGCGGTAAACCCCCAATCGCTAGAAACATTTTTGAACGTAAGGTCTTTGTTGTTTTTAAAAAGATAGTTTTGGATTTTAGTAGAGGGCATGTTCTCGATCCACTGTTTAAAGTTTTTGACAGAGACAAACGACTCGCCTTTTTTAAGAGAGTTCTCAATAGAATCATTTTTGAACTTGATATATTCTGAGTTGGTCATATCGCGCCTAATGCCGTTGGTAATCAATAGGTCTTTCCAGCCATCGTTATCAAAATCAGCAAACAGCGAAGCCCAACTCCAGTCGGTACCGCCAACGCCTGCCATCAATGCTATGTCACTAAATGTGCCGTCACCATTATTCAACTGCAACACATTGCGCATGAGCTGATGGCCATAACCATAGTTTAACAGCGTGTTGTATCGCTCATACACCATAGAACTGTTCAATGATTTTTGGCGAAAGTTGTCCTCTGGCAACATATCTACCGCAACCAAATCCTCCATTCCGTCATTATTAAAATCAGCTATATCCGTGCCCATACTATTCTGCGTAAAGTGACGGAAGTAGGTATCTAATTGCTCGGAAAAAGAACCATTCCTATTATTGACATACAAAAAATCTTTCTCCACAAAATCGTTTGCGACATAAATATCGGGATAGGTATCATTATTAATGTCGATCACACTTACGCTCAGCCCAAAGCCCGCATTCCAAATACCCGCTTGCCGGCTTACATCTTTAAAAGTGCCGTTGCCCTCATTCCTAAAAAGTTTATCAGAATAGGAAGGTTTGTCGGGATCGGTTTTACGGCTCACGTTTTTGTTGATATCCACTTTTAAACGAACGCGTGCAGCCAAAGCAAAATCGATAGGATGGTTTACCAAATAAAGATCAACATCGCCATCCTTATCATAATCCAAAAAGGTAACATGCGTACTGTATGATTGATCTTCCAAACCCATTTGGCGAGATTGCTCTGTAAATGTGAGGTCTTTATTATTGATGTAAACTAAATTGGAGCGCACGATAGAATCTGGATGGTTGCTGCGGCACACGTAAATATCCAAAAAGCCATCGTTATTAAGATCGGCCATGGCCACACCCGTTTTAAATCCACGCGAAGCCTCCACCCCTGCCTTGGCACTGATGTCTTCAAAAACAAAATTGCCTTTGTTGAGGTATAGTTTGTTGGAAAAGATGTTGCTTGAAAAATAAATGTCTGCCAGTCCATCGTTGTTAATATCGCCTACTGCCACGCCCGCTCCATTGTAAATATATTTCGTGTTGAAGTAATTGAGCAATTCATTTTCTTGCAGTAGGTTGATAAAATCAATTTTTGTAGTGCCAGAATTTAGTTCAGTAAAGAGTGGCGCGCCTGCCGCTGGTTTCTGTTCGGGTTTTTTGTGTGCACAAGAAAGCGAGGCAAAGCAAAATAGAAGTAAGAAGTAATGGATAATTCGTTTCATTCTTTCGTGGAAGGTATTTAGTAAGTTGATCTTTGTAATTATTTTTTCTGTTTAGGCCAATGTTATTATGTTACACCTTTGGCATGCTCGCCCTTTAGAACCTCCCCCCTGCCCTCCTCCAATGAATTCGGCCAAAACCTCACCCCCTTCCCCTCTCAAGAGGAGAGGGGTGACTGTACTTATTGGATTTGCGAAGCTTCTAACATTCAACTCCTTTTTTTAAAATCGTGTGTAACATTCTGTCCACGGAGAAGACTTTACCTAAGCTTATCATTTTTATAATGTTCTTCCAGCATCGTAGAAAGTACTATGCTTGCTATGTGCCTGTGTGATTTAACCATTTTCACTTTCTTGTCTTTACTTTGTTCAACACCCATTGCCCTACTGCTTTGCCTTGTGCGATACCATTTTCGACTGCGGGGCGGTAATGGATGCCTCCATACAATCGGCTCATGGCGGCCTGGTCGGAAGCTTGATCAAATGACTTGAATGACCTAGGCGGCAAGCCATAATCCACTTCAACCGAATCTATATAGGCAAAATTATCTCCATACAAATGGGTGAGCACTTGTGCCGATGAGGCCGAAATTACACTGTGCCCGCTCGTATATTCTGGAAAGGGTGGTGTCGACAAAAAAGGCTTCCAACGCGTGTCAATGTAGCTGTTGATATACGTTTCTGGCCGGATCAGTTCACTTCTATATTTTTCGTCCCAACAACTAATAAACCCTTCAAAGAGTGTAATTGATATTAACGCATAGGCCTCGGCAGATTTTGATAAGTTAGCTTTCGCTGCCCGAGAGGCGGTGCGGGCAATGCCAACCCAATGCGCGCCCGGGCTTATTTTTTTCACCCCCACCATCACATGCCCTTCGTGCGTGGTGGCAAAAGGATTACAATCCCAAAAATTGGCCATTGCCTTTTGTTCATCCGATAAATCTCTTGAGACTTCTACAACTTCTCTTGCCAATCGATAGAAATCGCTTTGTTTATCAACTGAGAAAACAGGTGCCTTGGGTGGGGCAAATTGACTGGCTGAATCTAATATGAAAGGTCTCACCTTTCGCCAATTAGGGTCTACGGCATCCATGTAATCGGGTGCAGTAGGCGACCATTTGCCCATTAGTTTCTTTACCGTATATCTTGGCATCGTTACCGATAATGCATAATTGTCCGTTTTTGAGTATTCAATCACGTGATCGGCCACTTCCTCTCCATATTTTACTGAAGCGATTAAAATTTCATCGCTCATTCCCTTCAATTTCAATTCTTCCAGCATGGTTCCTTGAAAATCTAAAATCAAAGACTCGGAGTAGATGAATGTTTTGCATGTTTTTAGGTAAGCAATAGCAGCCGCTAATCCAAAGTCTATTTGCGGATCTATTGGTACTGATGACCTGCCAAACCCTTTCAATTGCCCCGCTAGTGAAACCAATGTAGTATCTTGATTTACAGCCACTTCATAAGCAGCGATGGAGGCATAGGCATAAATTCGACCCGCGACTGGTGGTGTGAAAATATCATTCACCAACGCGTTTTCAAGTGCCAGTGTTGCTTCATGGAGCAATTCGGGATTGGAGAGGCGGGGTTGAATTATCTTATTGTCGACATTTCGGCATCCAAAAAGACAAATTGATGAAACAAAAAGGAATAAAAAAGTATTCAATCTCAAGCGGTGTAGAAACATGTCTAAAAGTAGCTTTAAAGGATCAAAGCTGCGAATTATTGTAGGCTATTTATTGCTACGTATGCGTATAAAATCCCGTTTGGATTCTAAAAATGAATTTTTTTAGCTAACGATTGCGGAAATTCAGACTTATTTTTGACACAAGTTAAACGTTAAAAAACTATGAAAATTAATTTATTCACTCGCTTATCCAGCTTATTGTTAGTGGTTGGGCTAATAGTACTTTATGGCTGCAAAAAGGACGAAGTTCCTATTTTTGAAGTTCCAGTCATCGCGGTGGTTGCCGACAACTCATCTCCTTTCCCTGGCGACAAAGTATTATTTACTGTAGATGTCTCCGCGCTAGGAAATTTGAAAGAGGTTTCTCTTAATGGAGCGGTAATAAAGTCTTATACGACCGATTTGACCAAGGACAATTTCACTTACGAGTATACGGTGCCTCCCACTTCAGCCCTCGGTCCAGCCATCCTCACTTTTGGCGTTACTGATAAGCAAGCAACTGCAAAAACTGCGGCCAGCCCCACTACCATAACGGTTCAAAATCCTGATTTCAGAGGAAATCCAAAAGTGCTGTTTGATTTCCAAGCGTCTACACCAAATACCTCGGTCAAAGCGATTACAAGAGATAGCGGGCCGAATTCTTGGGAGAATGCATATGCTATCGAGCAGGTTAAGGATGATCCAACTGCTGCAAGTAATAAAGTTCTTCAAGCTGACCGAAAAGGTGCTCACGAATGGTTTTTCCAAGGAGGTGGATCTGTGTATTTTGAATTTGCCTCTAGGTTAAGCGAGACTGACATGCAGGGTCTTGTAGCTGGTACACGAGTTATTCAAATGAATGTTTACTTTAAGCAAGTTCCTAAAACGGCAACCGTGCGCGGGGTTGTAAATGGTCCTGATTTACCAAATACAGATCTTTCGTGGAAGATTGCGGATGCCAGAAGAGCTTGGAGCTTTGATTTACAGGATAGCGCAAAGGCAATTCCAATATCTCTAGAAGTTGGAAATAAAGCAAAATGGAATTTCAACAATGGTCTTCCCCTTGGAAAGAAGTTTTACTTAACAGGTTCAGTTTCGGTTGCCAATCAATGGCAAACCGTAACGTTTAGTAGAAGAACTTCGAGAACTAACACGCTTGGGAGAAAAATTACGGACAAACCAATCCTGCAAAGTTCTACTGCTTTAGCTTTTACTGATGATGCAACCGTTGGGCTCGACCAAATTGACTACATCGCAGCAATTTTTAACAATAGAGTGACAGGCTTTCCAAATCCCAGTGGATTTCTAGAGTTGCCTGGAGATGGAAATGGTTGGAATGATAGAGTTGTTGCTTCCATAAGTGACGATCATAATACCTACTTCGTAGATAATATCAGGATCATTGATGCGAAGGATTACAATAAAAATCCTAATAAATAAAGGTAGTTGCTTGGGCTGGTACTCAGGCCGATTATAGTTGAGTACCGTATTTTATTGGTTAATTGAATTTTAGGTTAAAAATTTAAACCCCTCGTGACGAACAGCGCGAGGGGTTTATTCATTCAAGGAGAATTTACTTTTACGTCTTTCGAATTTGTATCTTACTATGAAAAATCAATGCTAAAACCCCTTTGCTTTTTACTGTCTCTGTCTCTGACGCTATCAGGCAATGCTCAGCCCATTCCAGTCACCATCACTACCACTGCCAACGGCTATGTACTGATGCGCAATGGGGCGCCTTACTTTATTAAAGGAGCTGGGGGAGATGCTTTTCCTGAACGGTTGAAAGAATATGGAGGCAATTCCATTCGTACGTGGGGCACAGATGCCAGCACCATTACCATGCTTGATAAAGCCCATCAACTTGGGCTTACCGTAATGATGGGCTTGTGGGTAGGCCATCAAGAACATGGCTTTGATTACAATAATACCATCGCTGTAAGAGATCAACTAGAGGCTTTTAGATTATGGGTACGCCAATACAAAGATCACCCCGCTGTGTTGGCATGGGGGATAGGCAATGAAGTAGAACTCAATGTCAGCTCAGCTTCGTTTAATAAAAAGGCATGGGATGCCATCAATGAAATAGCCGTGATGATTCATGCTGAAGATGGCAACCACCCCACGCTCACAATAACGGCAGGAATTGATGTAGGCAAAGCAAAAGATATTATGCAACGCGCACCAGCGCTCGACCTGATTGGGGTGAATGCCTACGCAGGAATAGGAGGTGTGGCAGGTACGTTAGCAACAGCAGGCTGGCAAAAGCCGCATGTGATTACCGAGTGGGGACCAAATGGCCCATGGGAGGTTAGCAAAACAACGTGGGGGGCAGAACTTGAACAAACCAGTACAGAGAAAGCTGCTCTTTACAAATCACGATACGAAAGTGCCATCTTGGGAAATCTTGAAAAATGCCTTGGCTCTTATGTTTTTCTTTGGGCCAATAAAGTCGAAGGAACGCCTACTTGGTTTGGCCTTTTTATGCCCACCACAGCGGGTGAAGAAACTGAAGTAGTAGATGTGATGAATTATGTTTGGTCAGGCGCGTGGCCTGCAAACCGAGCGCCTAAAATTGTTTCAGCAAGAATAAATACCAGAAGTGCGGGCCAAAGCCCCGTTCTTATAAATGACGTTGGCAATATTGCCACGATTGAAGTGACCGATGCTGAAAACGACCCGCTGACGTACGAGTTTTTGTTTAGGCCTGAAACAGGAACGGCAGGTACTACGAATTCACCACCCGCGACTATCACTTACTTGCCGGGGCTCATCGATCAGCAGAATTCAACCACTATTACCTTTCGCGCGCCAACTAATCTTCAAAACTATAGACTTTATGTTTTTGTGCGTGATAATCATAACAATGTAGCCACTGCAAATATTCCGTTCCGAGTGGCTCTTGAGCCGTTGGTCAGCACTGATCCTACTACGATCTATGCAACAATGGATGCGTATGTCCGTGCGGGTACCAATGCTGATGAAAGGTATGGTGTCACAGATATTCAGCGTTTGCTTACTCGGTTAGATCCTTCTAACGAAAGTAATGTTAGGGAATCCTATGTAGGATTTGATGTAAGCTCAATTAATAAAGGAATTGACAAAGTTTTGTTAAAAATAGTGGGTGGCGGTACGCCCGGAGTAAAAACTTCTGTGCTAGGGCTTAGAAACAAAACCTGGAGCGAGAATCAAATCACCTGGACAAATAAGCCGATTACCACAACGCAAGAGCTAAAAGCATTAGACACGATTACTATTGGCAACAATACCGGGTACCATGAGTGGAATGTTACAGGTTTTGTAAATCAGGCTCGCTTCGAAAAGGAAGGATTTGTTACTTTTTTGATTCGCAATATCACTCCTTCTGACAATCCCACCAACTGGCAATCGCGCGAAACACGACCTAGCCCGCCAGCGCTGGTTTTTAGTTTAAATGACGGAAACATTGTAGTGGCCTTAGAGGATAAATTAGCAAAAGATTTACATATTTATCCTAACCCATTTTCAAAATCTATCACCATTGATGGGGCTGCAAAGAATCTTATAAAACAAATTTCTGTCCGTTCGGTATCCGGGCAGATGCTACTTTCAAGAGATGTTAATTCAACCACCGAAGCACTAATTTTAGGAAGTGATTTGGCAGCGGGGCTTTATTTATTGCAAATCCAATGGAGCGGCAATAAAGTTACTTATCATAAACTTATCAAAGAATAAGCACCCCTAAAAAGAAGATGCCTTCTCGGTAACATCCTCTACTAAAATGCTATCCCACCCTTTCATGTCAGAAGACTTGTGTTTTTTCATAGCGGTGGTAATTTTTTGACTGAAAGACCAACAAGTGCTTTGTCTAATCTTTAATACCTCAGAAAGATTTACGGAAGAGACCTGCCCCTTGCTACGGTAAATCAAAAATATGCTGTAGAAAGCTTTTGTGAGGGGGATTTTACATTTATGAAGGAGTGTAAATGCGGTGGCCGATTCTTCATAGCGGCACTTGGTACACCTGCGGGAATATTCTGTTTTACCCGCGCAGTAATTATCGTGTCCACATTTCCTACAACTAAAATTAATGCCCCATTTCTTCTCAGCTAAAAATCTCAAACACGCGCTCTCATTGGGGTAAATCTTTGAAAACTCGGGGAAGTCAACAGCCTTTGATAACACTCTTGCCTCTTCTATCTTTTTAATATTTGATTTTAATGCCCAGTTGTCTAAGTCCAAGTTTTGATTCAGTCGGTTAATTTTGTCCGCTTGTTCAATCAGTTTGTGATTGGCCTGCTGCAGTTGATTATTTTGGGTAGCAATGAGTATGTTTTGATCAAATACTTCCTTCGTCCGAACGTGGATCTCTGCCTCCAGTTCCTCATTATGTTTATCTTTTAGCAATTGGTTTTCCTTCATTTGATCCAACAATTTATTTTGCGTCTCTTGCTTCGCCTTCAATTGTTGAACTAATTTTTTTTGTGCTTTAATCCGTAATGTTTTAAATTCTTCCATGCGCTCACCCAGCACATAGGTGAGTATAGCTATCTCTACCACAAATCCGATATGCAAACTGAAATACGTGAGCGATGTGTTAATTACGTCAATGCCTGATTTGCGAAAAATCATAAATACAATACCTACGATAATAAAAGAGTGTGCAAATGCAAAATAACGAGCCGACCGAAGTCCGCGCTTGGCTAAGATAAGCGCTGCCCCATAAATACTTAGAAAAGGCAAAATATAGAATCGATAATCAATAGCATAATTACTAACGATTGGACTCAGTAAAAAATAAACAGTACTGAGCGCCATCACCCAATTAATCAAATTTCTACCGCGTGGTAAGTGTTCATTGAACCGAAAGAATCGACCCGCATAAAAATAAAAAGATAAGAGAAGAACTGTTGGAGAAAACAGTTCAACATAGTGATTCATGGAAGGATGTGATGGCCAAAAGTACTGGAATCCAAAACCATCTTCACTCAAAAATAAAAGAGAACAACTGATCAAATAAAGTGTGTAATAGAGATAGGCTCGTTCTCTAATAAATAAAAAAATCAACAGATTAGTGATGATGGTAATAGCAATAATTCCATAAAAAAAACCCAATCGATAGTATTCGCTTGTTGCTGCCTTGATAAAAACCGGCTCTTTATGAAATTTGAAGAAAAAACTGGTGCGTGACTGCGAGTGTATCTTTGCCAAAAAAATGGCAGAGCCACCTTTATTGAAAGCTACTGGAAAGAGATAATTTTTAAAACCATATTGTTTTTTTGCGAACGAAATTGCCATACCCTCAGGCGAAAACTGACGAAATAAAATGGCGTCCGCGGGCGAGAAAAAAACTTCTAATGTGGAAGTATGCGGGTCGATAAATTCCAACAACCAACGGCTTTCATCACCTGCCGGGCGCTGTGCACCAAAGGCCACCCAATAATCTGAATTTGTATTTTCCACGTTCTTCAACGCCAAAGAAGTTCCTCCTTTTATAAATTTTTGATAAGCCTCCAAAGGTGAAAAATTCTTGCTGGAATCTTCTATAACGCGGTAATACTCCGGTGAAACAATGGTATTGTCAGCGGTATTTTTTAAATCCACAATGGGGATTTGTGCCGCTAATTGGCTCGAAGAAAAAATAATGATGACAAAAAAGCATCTGAACATCCCGCAAAATAATCGATTATTTTGGATTGCAGCGGACAGCCCGTTTTTATTGTAAAAGAACGAGTAATAAAGCCCTTCATTCAATAAAATGATCCATAAAAATTGAATACTTAGATCACCAATTATTGATAAACCCGCACATAATCAACCACCATTTGTTGCGGCCAAACAGTCTCATCAATTCCTTGTTGACCACCCCAATTGCCACCCACGGCAATATTCATGATTAAATGAAAAGGCTGGTCAAAAGGCCATTCTTTAAAATCGTTTGAGTATTTTGTAAACGTAAAGTACTTCGCGTCATCAACAAAAAAATCTATTTTCTCCGCACTCCACTCGATGGAATAGATATGAAATTCAGAACTTACGTTACTCACTATTATTTTCTCACCCTTTTGCGTATTTTTTGTATGATTGAAAGCATCTGTATGAACCGTTCCGTGCACCCCGTTTTGATCAAAGCCCACATGCTCCATTATATCGATTTCTCCACTTGCCGGCCAACCGCCATATTTCCTGTTTTCGGGCAACATCCAAATAGCAGGCCATGTGCCTTTGCCTTGAGGAAGCTTTGCTTTTACTTCTATTTTTCCATACAGCCACGCAGCCTTACCTTTTGTAAGCAACCGGGCAGAAGAATAAGGTGATCCTTCCGTCTCTTTCTTTTTTGTTTCAATAATTAGCATACCACCTTCTACACGCACATTTTCTTTTTCTTTGGTATAGAATTGCTTTTCGTTGTTGCCCCATCCACAACTAAAATGACAACCATCCCCCAAATCATAATCCCAATTTGCGGGCGATGGCGCGCCTGAGTTGTCAAACTCGTCAGACCAGACCAATTTCATTTTAGATTTCTCTTTGGGTGTATCATCGGTAAAACAACCTAGCCATGCAACAAAAAATAGTGATGCTAATCTCATAGGGTTGAAGTTACTGTTTAACGGTTACTTTTTTCAACTCATTTACGGGTTGATAATAAACTATCTTTCCGCCTTTTGTGATATTTTTATGGTCTAACCAAGGAGACGTTATTTCAATATCATCTACCCTCATTTTCACCGAAAGCATATCTTTTCTGTTTTTTAAATTATTCTCTATTGTCCATGTTTTACCAACGTAAAATTTATCATCAAGATGGATTGTTACTCTATCAAAAATGGGAACACTAAGTGCATAATCAGTAGCGGCAGGACAAAAAGGGTAGAAACCCATAGAAGCAAAAACATACCAACCCGATAGCGCACCACAATCATCATTGCCTGGTATTCCCGCTGGTTCATTTGTAAAATACTTTCTCAATTGCTCATGTACAATGAGGGAGGTTTTATACTCTTCATCGGGTAAGTAATTGAAAATGTAGGGATAATTCATGTCCGGCTCATTCCAGAGTATAAATTGTCCTTTATCAAAGCATTCATTTATTTTATCAGAAAATTCTTTAGGCGATGGGTAAGCCTGAATTAATCCTTTGATATCGTGCGGCACAAACCAAGAGTAGTGCCACGCATTTCCCTCCACATATCCTGGACCACCGGAACCAGGCCATCCACCGGCTGTTTCAATGGTATCAGGGTTAAATGGTTCCACCCATGATCCCGATCTATTTTTGGCTCTCAGGAATTTTGAATTTTTATCAAAATAGTGTTGATAGATTTGGGATTTTTTCCAGAACAATTCCTGGTCTTTTATCTTACCCAACTTTCCGGCCACTTGGCTTACCCCAAAATCTGCCAGCCCATACTCTAGCGAAGAAGCTACTGAACCCCACACCCAATCTCCTTTATCAGTATCATGTGGAATATATCCAAGTGTATTGATTGCTAGCTGACCAGAACGAATAGGGTTACTTACTTTATTTTCAACCCCCGTTACTTCAGACGTTTTTTTTATTGCCTCGTAGGCCAATTTTTGATCTTCGGGCACAATCCCCTTCATCCAAGAATCTGCTATAACAATGGCGGCAGGGTCGCCCACCATCACATACGTTTCTTTACCACTCAATTCCCACTTAGGTAACCATCCCGACTCTTTGTACATACCCAGCATGGTGGCAACCATTTGTTTCTGCTGCGTAGGATATACTAACGTGTAAAACGGATGCACCGTGCGATAGGTATCCCAGAGAGAAAAAACGTTGTAACGGGGAACATCAGTATGTTGAATTTTACTCGTTTGAAAAGTCCGGTAAGTGCCATCGATATCACTATAGAGGCTAGGCTGAATCAACATGTGATACAAGGCGGTGTAAAACACTACCTTGTCAACGTGCTCGATAGTTTCTACCTCCACCTTTGCCAACTGCTTGTTCCATTCTGATTTCGCTTCGGCTACAATTGTCTCAAATGATTTCGATCCTTGTTCTTGTTCTCTATTGAGTTTTGCCTTTGCTTCATTACTATAAGAAATGCCCGTACGGATAACGATGGACTCACCTTTGCGAACAAAGAATTCAAAAGTAGTTCCTAGCGCGAGGGAATCTGAGGTCACCTCGCTACCCGTTGTTATTAGATTGTTTTTCCAAAGAGTCGTTTTCAATGGTTCACTATCAACCACGGTAGAAAAGAATATCTGCTGATAATTACTGGCACCACAAAAGCCGCCCGAAACGGTATATCCATTCACTTCTTCCTTTGATTGAATTGAGACCTTGCCGCCTTTTCTCCAGCTAAGACTTCTGCCTGCATCCAATACCAACCGAACAGTATCATCCTTGCCGCGGTTGGTAATACGCAATATGCCACTGCGTGCTGTGGCAGAGGTTTCTACTTGCAAATCATATTTTTTCAACGTTACTGAATAGTAACCGGGGGTGGCTGACTGCTGATCAAATTCAGATTGATTTGCCGCAGGATCTAATTGCACACTTCCCCGCTGAGGTCTCACAATAATAGAACCCAGATCAGGGCAGCCAGTACCACTAAAATGCACGTGCCCAAACCCTTCAATAAAAGATCGCTCATGTAAGAAGCCGGAGGGGCCAGGCCTATCGGAGTGTGGGCTTACCGAAACCATGCCCCAAGGAACTACCGCGCCTGGAAAAGTATTGCCACCATTGGTCGTTCCAATAAATGGATTTACCAGGCTTGCATAATCAGTTGCCACTTTTGATCTATCACATCCTACCAAACCCATTAAAAGAATCATTACCAGAAAGAACCTCATTTTAAACTTGCTTTAGAGAGTAAAACAAAAGCTTAACGGTTTCAATGCCAATAGCTGTAAAATCAATTCTTGACGCTTTATACGCTTAGCTAGCATTTAATGAGTTCGAAAAAAAATACTAAAATGGAATTTTGAAACGCCCCTCAATTTAAGGTTGCAGCGTTGCTTGGATTGCACGATTTTTAATCCAAATTTCCAATTTTGCTTCTAGACTAGACGACAAATTTATCTTGAATAAATTTACCCCAGGGATCTATCCTACAAAAAATCTAGCTTTTGAATAAATTGGTTTAATCAAACGTCTTTAGGTTTACACAAAGCCTTCACGATAAGGGCTTTGTTGCTATAAACAGAGCAAGTCTATTTACAGTGGTTAGTCTGCGCAATCGCCCTGTCAATATTCATTTGTCAGTGTTGAATAAATAAAGAGCATCTCTCAAAACCTTTCATTTACCACCTTAGCCCGTTTCCCCTTCTCGAAAAAAGAGGAGCGGGCTGAATTTTGGGATATGCCCTATTTTATTTTTCTTCGCAGCCTACATCCGGAAAAATCTTACCACATTATCGTGACTCAATTTCCTGTCGCTGTTTTCCCCGCTAGACACAAAGTTCTCAGCATGGTTTTGAACGATGGCCACATTGATCACTTTGTTAGTGGGCGCATGATCCAAGCTGTATTGAAAACCGAGATTGCCTTTTTAGAACGTGATGCCCCAACAGCAAAATTTTGTGTATTGCCTTTTTTTTGTGCCGGTTCAATTGACACGTTAACTTCTTATTGATTCGACCCCACAAATTCATCCTTTCCATTCACAATCAATGGTGCTGTGTCTTGAACATTAAATCCATGAGGCTTCTCTTGCGAATAAGCATCACCGGAAATACGCGTACCGATAAGTGCAGTAAAAATTTTCATAACTCTGGTATCAAGGACAAGCAGAATTGAATGGAACTGATCCGTTCGATTTTTCGAGTGAACTTTCGATTACGCTCAAAGAAGTAAAAAATGCAGTTGATTCGCCAAGAAAGGGGTCTATCTTTCTCACTTCTATTCACCAATATAATTCTCGATGAAGTCTGGGATAAAAAATTGATTGACAATCTTATTGAATTCGACCGCTAATTTCATTCCATTTGCTTACAAAAAATGTAAATTTATACCAACAAAAAACCCGACTCTCATCGGGTTTCATATTTCATTAGCAATTAATCCCCTCCTCCACCTGAGCTTCCTTCGTACGAAGTCATCATTGCTCCCAAATATTCTCTATTCATTCTCGCAATATTGGCGACTTTAATTCCCTTTGGGCATTCGGCCTCGCACGCGTACGTATTCGTGCACGATCCAAAACCTTCGGCATCCATCTGTGCAACCATCCGCTCAGCACGCTCCATTCGCTCTATCTGACCTTGGGGTAACAGAGCAAATTGAGAGACTTTGGCACTAACAAATAACATAGCTGACGCATTCTTACAAGCCGCTACGCAGGCACCACAGCCAATACAAATAGCCGCATCAAATGCTTCATCTGCAATTCTTTTTGAGATCGGAATTTCATTCGCATCCGGCACTCCTCCGGTGTTTACGTTCACGTAACCTCCCGCTTGCTGGATACGATCAAACGCAGAACGATCGACCACCAAATCTTTGATCACCGGAAATGCTTTTGCTCTCCATGGCTCTACGGTGATTGTTTCGCCATCTTTAAACGTGCGCATGTGCAATTGGCACGAGGTTGTTTGCAACGGGCCGTGCGGATGACCATTTATATACAAACTGCACATCCCACAAATTCCTTCTCGACAGTCATGGTCAAATGCAATCGACTCTTCCCCTTTCTTGATTAAGTCAGTGTTCAATACATCGATCATTTCCAAGAAGGACATATCCGGTGAGGTATGCACTGAGTAGGTCTTAAACCCACCTTTGGATTTAGCGTCTTTTTGTCTCCAAACTTTTACGGTTACGTTCATATTGGTGTGTTGATGTTATTAATATGTTGAAGTATTGAGTTTTTATGTGTTGATGTTTTACGAATTAACAGTTGCACCCTAACACGTCAACACGTTTACTTATAACTACGTTGTGTTAATTTTACATTTTCGAATCGCAATTCTTCTTGATGTAATTCTTCCGGTTGATTTTCGCCCTTAAATTTCCAAGCCGACACGTATGCATACTCATCATCCTTACGCAATGCTTCACCTTCGGGTGTTTGTGATTCTTCACGGAAGTGTCCTCCACAAGATTCCCCTCGGGCGAGTGCATCATCCACCATCAGTTCGCCCAACTCAATAAAGTCTGCCACCCGATTGGCCTTCTCCAATTCTTGATTAAGCTCAGTTGAAGTTCCCAGCACATTTACATTTGTCCAGAATTCTTTTTTAATATCCTGTATAATCTGTTTTGCCTTTTTCAATCCAGCCTCACTCCTGCTCATGCCACAATACTCCCACATGGTTAACCCTAAGTGGCGATGGAATTCATCGACCGTCTTTTTGCCTCTAATGCTAACAAGCTTATTCATTCTGTCGGCAGAATTTTGCGCTGCCTCCTTGAAGGCAGGATGATCTGTGCCTACTTTATCAGCCCATCCAATATTGGCGAGGTAATCTCCCACCGTGTAGGGGATCACAAAATATCCATCGGCCAAACCTTGCATCAGAGCGCTAGCGCCTAATCGGTTTGCACCATGATCCGAAAAATTAGCTTCTCCCAGTGCGTACAGTCCTGGTATGTTCGTCATTAAGTTATAATCAACCCAAAGGCCACCCATGGTATAGTGAACCGCTGGATAGATCATCATCGGACCTTTGTACGGATTTTCTCCGGTGATCTGCGCATACATATCAAAGAGATTGCCATACTTAGCACGAATTGTATCTTCTCCATCACTTTTGATCGCATCAGTAAAATCCAAAAATACGGCCAAGCCAGAACCTACTCCTCTGCCTTCATCGCAAACAATTTTTGCATTGCGGGAAGCCACATCGCGGGGAACCAAGTTTCCAAATGAGGGATATTTTCGCTCCAAGAAATAATCGCGGTCTGCCTCCGGAACTTTCATAGCATCGAGACCCTTCAGACCAGGCATTGCCTTTTTCGGCACCCATACACGTCCGTCATTGCGTAGTGACTCGGACATCAACGTGAGTTTTGATTGATGATCGCCCGAAACAGGAATACAGGTTGGGTGAATTTGCGTAAAGCAAGGATTGCCAAACATCGCTCCTTTTTTATGCGCACGCCATGCCGCGGTTACGTTAGACCCTTTTGCGTTCGTAGATAAATAAAATACGTTTCCGTAACCGCCCGTACAAAGCAAAACAGCGTGTGCACTGTGCGATTCAATTTTTCCAGTCAATAAATCCCTTGTAATAATTCCGCGAGCCTTGCCATCCACTACCACCACATCCAACATTTCTGTGCGGTTGTACATCTTCACTTTCCCATTGGCGATCTGCCGGTTCAATGCCCCATAGGCACCCAACAGCAATTGTTGTCCGGTTTGTCCGCGCGCATAAAATGTCCTCGATACCTGGGCACCGCCAAAAGAGCGGTTCGCCAATAAGCCGCCATACTCTCTTGCAAACGGTACACCTTGGGCTACACATTGGTCAATGATGCTTACGCTGGTTTCAGCCAATCTATACACATTTCCCTCACGGGCGCGATAGTCCCCACCCTTAACCGTATCGTAAAAAAGGCGGTAAACGCTATCACCGTCATTCTGATAATTTTTTGCGGCATTGATCCCGCCCTGAGCGGCAATACTGTGCGCCCTGCGCGGGCTATCTTGAAAACAAAATGCCTTTACATTATAACCCAGTTCGCCAAGTGCTGCAGCAGCAGACGCACCCGCCAAACCTGTTCCCACCACAATCACCTCGTACTTTCTTTTGTTGGCTGGGTTCACCAATTTCAAATTGAATTTATGCTTGGTCCACTTTTCTGCCAATGGGCCTTCGGGGATTTTTGAATCGAGCTTCATGAGTGATTAATTATTTTAGTGATAATTTCGTCTTTGGTTAAACAAAAAACATAGTAACAGGTATCAATGCGAACAAAGCAGGAACTACGACCGAATAGGCTTTTCCAACAAACTTAATAACAGGATTATACTTCATATGGTTTAAGCCCAAACTTTGAAAGGCACTCTCAAACCCGTGCCATAAGTGAAATGCTATAGCCGTCATGCTGAAACAATAAAGCCCTACATACCACCACTGGCTAAATGCCTCCGCGCAAAGCGTGTACAAGTCCTTTACTTCTTGATCTCCGTACGTCTTCATTGGCACAGAACCAAAATGCATTTCGCCCCAAAACTGGCGCATGTGAATGACTAAGAACACAAAAATGATTGTTCCTAAAATACCCATGTTGCGAGATGACCAAATGGCAGGGGACTTCGTTACTGCGTATCCCTGTGAACCTCTGGCTACTTTGTTCTTTCGCGCAAGCAAAATCGCCCATCCAATATGAAAAAGAAAAAACGCGTAGTTAACATACGAGACGGTTTTTATGAGCGGATTGTGCGTCATAAAATAGGCATACACATTAAATGCCTCGCCCCCGTCATCTTTTAAAAGTTGCAGGTTGCCGATCAAGTGAACGGTTAAAAATAAAATGATAAACAGGCCGGTCAGCGCCATCACTACTTTGCGACCGATAGAACTGGAGAAAAGATCAATAAGCCACTTCATCTTTAGGTTGTATTTTGATGCGAATCAAAAATACTCTTCAAAGGATTACGAAACAATAATCTTTTGAAAGATAAAGCAAGACGGAAGACTTGCCCAAAAGCCTGATGCCAATTCAAACCAAGCCTAGACTAGACAGACCTATCTCAAAACACTATTTTTATCTGTTAGAGGAGTTCAAACAGAAGAACGATCAGGCTGATCGTTGTCACCATTACAAGGAGAAACCACTCCTTCTGGATAAAAGCCGAAATTTTACTAAACAGGGTTTTCATAAGGATTAAATTGAACGTAGTTTATAACAATCCAAGCAAGTACCAAAAATTATAACTACTGAATATCAGTTGTTTACAATAGTGGCAAGCCATAAAAATTACTATTTATGGAATGGAATTCCAGAAATGGGAAGGGTTGGTGTGTTGGTGGCGATATTCTAATTTTACGCTTTACAACCACTATTTTATTAAACCATGTACTTGATTTTTGATACGGAAACCACCGGGCTTCCGAGAAATAAGACTGCGCCCTTAACAGACTTTGAAAATTGGCCTAGGCTGGTGCAGTTAGCCTGGCAATTGCACGATGCCGAGGGCACGCTTCTCTCTCAACAAAATTTTATCGTTACCCCTGATGGTTTTGATATTCCGTTCAAGGCAGAACAGGTTCACGGTATTTCTACACAGCGTGCAATAGATGAAGGCCATGATCTAAAAAAGGTACTTGCGCATTTCTCTTTCGATCTCGAAAAAACACGACTCCTGGTTGGCCACAATATTGAATTTGATATTTCAATCATCGGATCTGAGTTGTTGCGCGGGCAATTAAGCTCTGATCGTTTTCTATCACTTAATAAATTAGATACCGGGTTAGTCTCAATTGAGTATTGTCAACTGCCAGGTGGCATGGGCGGAAGGCTGAAGATGCCCAAGCTTTCTGAACTGTATCAAAAATTATTTGGCGTTGTTTTTAAAGACGCGCACGATGCTGCCTACGATGTGGATGCCACCGCCAAATCATTCTTTGGTCTGCTGGAAAATAAAGTGGTCAATCCATTTGACGGCACTTCATTAGAAGACATTCAGTACGAAGCCCCGGCCTTGGACGCAGGCAATTCTACCAAACGGCTTAAGGCAACAGGCGTTGACTATAGCGAAAGCGATGAGGCGTTACTTTCCGACAAGCCATTTATTCATTTGCACGTACATTCCCAATACTCGGTGTTGCAAGCCGTGCCCGATGTAGTCGAGCTCATCGCGAAAGCGAAAGCAAATAACATGGAAGCGTTGGCGATGACAGACTTCGGCAACCTTTATGGTGCCTTTAAGTTTGTGAGCGAGGCATTGAAACACCACATCAAGCCAATAGTGGGTTGTGAATTTTTCATATCGGAGGAGAGAGAGAAATTAAAATTTACCAAGGACAATCCAGATAAGCGGCACCAACAAGTTCTCTTGGCAAAAAATAAAGCTGGGTATCAAAATCTGGCCAAGCTGAGTTCAATTGGTTTTATCGAAGGCCTTTACGGAATTTATCCCCGCATTGATAAGAAATTAGTAACACACTATAAAGAAGGCATTATTGCTACAACCGGAAGTCTATTGAGTGAAATCCCCTACTTGATTTTGCATGTGGGTGAGCGCCAAGCCGAAGAAGCGTTTAAATGGTGGCACAATTTGTTTGGTGAAGACTTTTATATCGAGCTGAACCGGCACGGCATGCCCGAAGAAGACCGCGTGAACGAAACGCTTCTAAAGTTTGCTAAGAAATACAACGTAAAATACTTTGCAGCGAATGAGTGCTTCTATTTGGAAAAAGAAGAATCGAACGCGCACGATGTTTTGTTGTGTATTAAAGAAGGTGAATTTCAATCTACCCCTATCGGCACGGGTCGTGGCACGCGTTATGGTTTGCCCAACAATCAGTTCTATTTCAAATCGCAAGATGAAATGAAGTCGCTCTTTCGCGATTTGCCCGAAGCAATTGAAACGATCACAGAAATAGTTGACAAGGTGGAGAAGTACGAATTGAAGCGCGATGTGTTGCTGCCTAAATTTATTTTCCCAAAAGAATTTGTGACCGAAGACGATTATTTAAAATTTCTTACTTACGAAGGCGCGAAAAAACGCTATCCAGAATTAACGGCAGATATCAAAGAGCGCATCGATTTTGAACTAGAGACTATTAAGAAAACCGGTTACCCGGGATACTTTTTGATCGTGCAAGATTTTACCTCGAAGGCACGGGAGATGGGCGTGTCTGTTGGTCCGGGTCGTGGGTCGGCTGCTGGTTCGGTAGTGGCTTTCTGCACGGGCATTACCAATGTGGATCCCATAGCTTATGATTTGCTGTTTGAGCGTTTCTTAAATCCTGATCGTGTATCCCTTCCCGATATTGATATTGACTTTGATGATGAAGGCCGCGGTAAAGTATTGCAATATGTGATTGAAAAATATGGCCACAATCAAGTGGCGCAGATTATTACCTATGGCACGATGGCGGCAAAGTCTTCCATCCGCGATTGCGCGCGCGTGATGGAGTTGCCGTTAACGGAATCAAACAACTTAGCGAAGCTTGTTCCCGAAAGGCCGGGAACAACATTGGCGAAAGCATTTGAAGAAGTAAAAGAGCTGAGTGATTTAAAAAAGGGAACCGATCTAAAAGCGCAAGTCCTGAACCAAGCTGTAATCCTAGAAGGATCACTAAGAAATACCGGCACACATGCTTGCGGTGTTATCATAACGCCTGATGATTTGACCAAATTCGTTCCTGTTTCCACTGCAAAGGATTCAAGCATGTTGGTCACGCAGTTCGATAATAGCGTGGTAGAAAGTGCCGGCATGTTGAAGATGGACTTTTTGGGTTTAACAACGCTCACCATCATCACCACCGCCATTCGCAACATCAAAAAAAGAAAAGGAATTGAAATCGACATCGACAAAATTCCGCTTACTGATCTAAAAACCTATCAGCTATACCAACGCGGTGAGACCACCGGCACATTTCAGTTCGAATCCGATGGCATGCAAGCGTACTTGAAAGGCTTGAAGCCCGATAAATTTGAAGACCTCATCGCGATGAACGCGTTGTACCGCCCGGGACCGATGGAGTACATTCCGAATTTTATTGCGCGAAAACATGGCCGCGAAGCTATCAAATACGACTTACCAGAAATGGAAGAGTACTTGAAAGGCACGTATGGTATTACAGTGTATCAAGAGCAGGTGATGTTGCTTTCACAGAAGCTCGCGAACTTTTCCAAAGGCGATGCCGATGTGCTTCGAAAAGCGATGGGTAAGAAGCAGAAAGATGTGCTAGACAAAATGAAGAGCAAGTTCATCGAAGGATGCAAGAAAAACAATCACGATGAACGAATTGCAGAAAAGGTTTGGAAGGACTGGGAAGCATTTGCGCAATACGCTTTCAATAAGTCACACTCAACTTGCTATTCACTGGTTGCCTACCACACGGCTTATCTCAAAGCAAATTATACGGCTGAATATATGGCAGCCGTACTCACACACTCACAAAGCAACTTGGATAGCGTAACTTATTTTATTGAAGATTGCAGAAAACAAAATATCGAGGTATTGGGGCCGCATGTGAACGAGTCAGGCGTATTTTTTGAGGTTAATAAAGAAGGGAAGATTCGTTTTGGACTGGGCGCAATCAAGGGGGCCGGAGATGCAGCGGTGGAGGCCATCATTCAAGAACGAGAAGCAAAAGGATCGTTCAAAGACCTATTTGACTTTGCGAAACGCCTGAGCCAACGCGCTGTGAATAAAAAGACGTTTGAGTGTTTGGCACTTTCCGGTGCGTTGGACTGTTTTCCCGAGTACCACCGCAGGCAATACATTGCTGCCAAAGAAGGTGAAATTTCATTGACAGAAAAAGTAATCAAATACGCTGCAAAAATGCAACAAGAGGCCCAGAGTGCGCAAGCAAGTTTATTTGGAAGTTCTACTGGCACAGAAATGCCCTTGCCAAAAGTAGATGCGATTGACCCCTTTAGTGAAATCGAAAAGCTACACTTCGAAAAAGAAGTGGTCGGTGTTTATATCTCAGGCCACCCGCTCGACAATTTTAAATTTGAGATGGAGGTTTTCTGCAATACTCCGGTTTCTTCTTTAACAGAACTAGATGGCAACGAAGGCAAAGAATGTAAAGTAGGCGGGATTGTAGCCTCCGTAGAACATCGGATGACTAAGAATGGTCGGCCATTTGGAAAATTATTTTTAGAAGACTACAGCGGCAAAAGTGAAATCATGCTATGGAGCGATGATTATTTAAAGTTCAAATCGTTTTTGATGCCGGGCTTGTTCCTGTTCATCGAAGGGAATATTATCCGAAAATCATGGGGCGAACAAAATCTGGAGTTCAAAATCCGCTCAATGGATCTGCTCAATGAATTGGCGAACAAAAAAGTACAAGGCCTGGCACTCCGGTTTACTGCGCAAGAAGTCACCAGCCAGTTTATTGACACAGTGGACAAACTTTGCAAAAAGAATTCTGGCAATGCTGCTTTGCGAATGTATTTGAAGGATGAAGTTGATGCCCTTCAAACCGAGCTTCTTGCACGATCAGCAAGGATAAAGCCTACCAATCAATTAATTAATGACTTAAAACGATTGGTAGAAGTGGGCGTTGTTACCGACAAACTGGAAGTACGGTGGCTGACAGAACAAGCGTCAAAGTTGAGCCAAAAGATAGAGGTTGGAACATTTTCTCCTACCTTTGTGTTGGAAGAAATAGAAATTTAAAAATCCATTTTATAAATAAATACTCCCATGGGAAAAACCTTAGAACTAACCGATGCAACTTTTGACGAAACATTGAAAAGCGATAAACCTGTTTTAGTTGACTTTTGGGCAGAGTGGTGCGGCCCGTGCAAAATGATCGGCCCTGTTGTGGAAGAACTAGCCAATGAATTTGATGGCAAGGCAGTAATAGCAAAATTAAATGTGGATGAAAATCCAACCATCACGGCTCGCTTTGGAGTGCGCTCTATTCCCACCTTGTTGGTATTTAAAAACGGACAAATTGTAGACAGGCAAGTGGGTGCGGTGCCAAAATCTGTTCTTGCCGGAAAATTGGAAGCTCAGGTAGCCTAAGCAACGAACAAATTAACGGTAATAAAAAAAGGCCTTCATCAGGCCTTTTTTTTTGTGCATTGCACTTCTTAGACTTTCGTCTTCTTAATTTTCTTCTCGTCTACTCTCTTACCGCTGCGATGCTCACCCAAAATGATGACATCTTTAGTGGTCTCATATTGTTTAGCAGCCTGAAACATAGCTACTTCTGTATCGCGGATGAGGATCATACCGCTTTTTGCACCCTTGTTACGCACTTCGATGTACCAGCCGTCTTTCTTTTTCTTCGGCAAAATTGGAGGTCTTCCCATGTTTTTTTGTGATTTGTGGGCTAAAAAGCCCGTTTTTAGAAACGAAGTGCAAAGATAATTTTTTTAAGCCGAAAGACAAAAAACTCCAGAGTCGAATGGAACACAATGCAAGGGCACTATTTAAATGCTGCCCAAACTTCAAATTAGTAACAATTTGTTTATTTAGAATCATTATAAATAGTTTGTAGTTTTGCCATTCAATTTTATTTTAGACAAAAAATGAAAGCTATTCTCCTATTTATGGCATGGATCTCGCTTTTTGGCAGTTTTCCATCGATCGGTCGGACAAATCAATTCCTGCAAAATGATACGATAGAGACAAAAGTATTATCTGAGATTACCATTGTTGGGCAGGGAAGCCGTTCGGACATCCATCAGCTTCCGCAGATTGTTGGAACAAACATTTATGCCGGAAAGAAAAGTTCGTTGGTGATACTTGATAATGTGCAAGGCAACATCGTCACCAACACGATGCGGCAGGTACTATCTAAAGTGCCGGGTATTTTTATTTGGGAGAGCGATGGCAGCGGAATTCAAATCGGTATATCTGCACGCGGACTAAGTCCGAACCGTTCATGGGAATTTAATGTGCGTCAAAATGGATACGATATTGCGGCTGATCCGTACGGCTACCCGGAAGCATATTACAATCCCCAGCTTCAATCGGTGCAGCGCATCGAAATTATAAGAGGACATGGGGCACTTCAATATGGGCCTCAGATTGGTGGCATGGTCAATTACATTCTTAAAAATGGTAGTGATTTTACGAAGCCCATTCAAGTAGAAACCTATCAAACCGTTGGAAGCAATAATTTATTCAATACGTATAACGCTATTGGCGGAAAAACAAAAAAGATAAACTACTATGCATTCTTTGATCATCGCAATGCAGCCGGGTGGCGCAATAACAGTCAATATAAAAGCAACACGGGTTCGGGAACCATTACCTACAAAGCCTCAGATCGATTGTCTATCACCGCAGAGCTTACTCATTGGAATGCGCTGAGCCAGCAACCGGGTGGGCTTACCGATGTGCAGTTCACTCAAAATCCACAACAAAGCCTGAGGAGCCGCAATTGGTTTGACCTCACTTGGACAACGAGCGCAATTAATACCGACTATCAAATTTCAAACAAACAGCGATTGAACATAAAATTGTTTGGAATGAAAGGAGATCGAAATAGTTTAGGGTACAATCCTAGTGGTGGCGTTTTAGTTACGGATGACATTAACCCAAACACTAACACCTATAATCCCCGCACGTTCGATAAAGATGAATATAGAAATTATGGCCTCGAAGCACGTTATCTTTTAAACTACAAGATTGGAAATACTGACAACCATTTGAGCACGGGCATCCGGCTTTACAATGGAAGTACGTATCGCTTTCGCGGAGGGGTGGGCAGCACTGGTACTGATTATGATGAGTCCATTCAACCAGGAACTCAATGGGATGCAAACATTGATTATAAAAGCGGCAATGCTGCTGCGTTTGTGGAGAATCTATTTCAAATTTCGAATCGATTTTTGGTTGTTCCGGGCCTGCGGTACGAATACATTACCGCCAAAGCAAGTGGGTTCAACAGCCTCGTAAACAATGCACCTATTTATTTACAAAATCAACAACAAGAAAGAGGGTTTGTGATTTTTGGTTTAGGGATGGAGTATCTCGCAACGAAATCAACAACAGTCTATGCAAATGCGACACAATCATATCGACCTGTTCAGTTTGCTGATTTAACCGCCCCACCCACTACCGATGTGGTAGATCCGAATTTGTCGGATGCCAAAGGGCTCAATATCGATTTGGGTTATAGAGGGAATTATCGAAATTTTTTAAAGTTTGATTTGAGTGCATTCCATCTACAATATGATAACCGAATCGGTAGCATCAAACAACAAAGGCTAGATGGGTCATTCTATAATTTAAGAACTAACGTAGGCAGCAGCACCTCTCGTGGACTAGAACTATTTGCTGAATATAATCTCACCAAAAATAGTTGGCTCGAGAAGCGAGTTGGGGACATCTCATTGTTTGGTTCATATGGCTACACAGATGCTCGCTATAATAATTTTAAAGTGGTAACAGTTAACACCAGTAATGTTTTGCAGGAGACTAATTATCGAGACAAAAAAGTAGAGAATGCCCCCGAAAACATATTTAGGTCCGGGATTACGTACGCCCGAAAAGGAATTTCTGCCACGCTGCAATACAGTTTCACTGATCAATTATTTACCGATGCGAACAATACAGTCGCTCCAACAACCAATGGACAGAATGGATTGATCCCCTCCTATGAAATTTGGGATTTAACACTTGGGTACAAACACAAAACCGGATTTCAGGTAAGAGCCGGGATCAATAATCTTGCAGATACTTTTTATTTCACCAGAAGATCAGGGGGCTATCCGGGCCCCGGGCTTTTACCTGCGGATGGTCGAACCTTCTTCTTGACGGTGGGATACGTGATGCCCTAGTCAAATGGCAGAGACTAACTTTTTCTCCTGATCACAAAGCACTCTTTGAATTGCTCCATGCCAATTTTCGGGTAGTAGTTCACCGCCTTTGGTGCCGCCAATAAAATAAGTTGCGCGTCATCCACGTTGGCTGCAATGTGTGTTTGTCGAATCAACTCCTTGCCGATTCCTTGGTGCTGATACACTTCATCCACTGCCAAATCTGACAGATAGCAACAAAAAGCAAAATCACTCAGCGCACGAGAAACTCCTACCAGCAAATCTTCGTCCCATGCCGTTATTAAAATATTTCCGTGCTCCAACATTTTTTCAATGCGACTTCGGCTATACACAGGCCTTCTTTCGGCAAGGGTAGAGCGTTGCAGCACGTCAATGAATTGATCGGGGGAAATTTTTCGATCCTTTGCAAAAACAATTCCACTCATTGTTACCAAAGTAAGTTTGTGCAAGTTGTTAAATCCAAACGCACTAAGCGTGAGCTGGAGGGCCGAATTAATCCAAAAAAGGAGACTTCTTCGCTTTACCCCACAATCTACCATCGCTGATCGCAACAACGAAAATCTATCTGCTTAAATGCTATTTGCTAGCCTCTCACCAAATAATTCCAACCGTGTGTATCTGGAGAAATCCCCATGCGGATGTCGTTCAACTTTTTCTTCACACGTTGTTGAAAACTGTTTGCATCTATCGCTGGCAAATTATTATCCACACCATGAATATGAATCATAGCAATCTGCGATACCACCGCAGCCGTGCCTACACCAAACGCCTCCGTGATCGTTCCCTTTTTAAATGCTTCTTGTATTTCGGCAACGCTTACTCTTCTCTCTTCTTTTTCAATTTGCAAACTTTCGGCCAATGCTAAAATTGAATTGCGGGTAACGCCATCCAACAATGAATTAGAAAGTTTAGGCGTGACCAATTTGCCATTCAAAACAAACATCACATTCATCGCGCCCGACTCATCAATGTAGGCATGATCTTTAGCATCCGTCCACAATACTTGGTCGAAGCCTTGCTTTTGTGCTAACATAGTTGGGTAGAAGGCGCCACCATAATTCCCAGCACATTTTGCAAAACCCGTCCCGCCTTCGGCTGCACGCACAAATTCTTCCTCTACTTTTACACGAATCGGTTTTACAAAGTAAGGTCCAACGGGGCTAGTTAAAATAATGAACTTGTATTCGTCTGCTATCTTTACACCCAATTTTGCTTCCGATGCAAATACAAATGGTCTTAAATATAATGACGATCCTTCTGTAGTAGGAATCCAGTCCGCATCCACTTCAATCAATGCACTTAAACTGTTGATGAACAACTCTTCGCTGATCGCAGGCATACACATCCGCTCCAGCGACTTCAACAATCTTTTGTGATGGCGCTCAGGCCGGAAAATAGTTATTACTCCTTTGTCGTTTTTAAAAGCTTTCATACCCTCAAACACCGACTGTCCATAGTGTAATGCCAACATAGCAGGCGACAATTCCAAATTCCCGTAAGGAACAATGGCAGGTTCATGCCATTTACCGTCTTTGTAATCAATCACCAACATGTGGTCGGAGATATGAACACCAAAACCAAGATTATTGAAATCGATCGTTGAGAGTCGCGAGTTTGCAACGCGCTCAACATGGATGGAATCAGTTAATACGGCCATGAAAGTTTTTTTTAGTTGATGGTAAAATTACAGTAGTTATTACGAATTAAAAATTTATTTCTGCAACGACTTGCGTAAAATCACTCCTTTTTTGCAATGCCGTACTTTCTCATCTGTTCGGCAATCGCTACCGAATTTTCATCACCTCGTTTTTCTAATTCCGAAACGATATTTGCATGATTTTTCGTGTCACGATTTTGAGATAGTTTGTAGGCAGCTTCCATTTTTGAAATGCGGATTTCCAACCCAACTATTCCGCGCATCTGTTCCGTCACATACGTTTCTGACATACCCTCCACTGAAACAGGTTTAACTGAACTTCTTTCGTGTTTATGTACCAGGTTCTTTAGCGACTCGAGCAGTTCTTCATTTTCAATAATTCGGATTTTTCCATATACATGCACTGCCATGTAATTCCACGTTGGCACGTTCTCATGATCATACCAAGAAGAAGATATATAGGCATGCGGTCCTTGAAAAACCGCAAGCACCTCCGAAGATGACTCCCAATTTTTCCATTGACTATTCGCGCGAGCGATATGCCCCGTCAGTGTCTTACCATCTTCAGATAAATACATTGGAATGTGGGTAGCCATGGCGCTTCCATCTACCACACTAACTAACATTCCAAAACTATTTTGCCGAATAAATTCATTCAACTCTTCTACTTTCTCGTTTCGGTTTAATTTAGATACATACATAGCTAATACTTTCTACTAAAGTTTAATTTCAAACAGGCTAAAGAGTCCATCTTTATAATGGGCAGGCAGATCATCGGTTAGTATGCACTCTTGGTTGCCCAAATAGGTGAAGCCACAACGAATGTAGTAATTAGTCAGTTTATCATTCCCACTGGTCGTATCTAACCGAATATATTTTATTCTGATTTTGGTGGCATATTGGGTGGCCCAATTGATAATTTCCTTTACAAAACCATTTCCATGGTAATCCGGATGGGTTGCGATTCGGTGAATGTAAATGGCAGGTTCAATACCTTTCTCCTGCCAGATATAAGGGTCATTGAAAGTAATAACAAACGCGCACACAATTTGATCGTGCATCACAATTTTAAATTGCCGATGCTCTGAGATTTCAGTTTCTACTAGAGTGCGTTCAAAGCCTTTCCAATGTTTTTTTGTAAACATCTTTTGATAGGCCGTTGCAGCATCATATAAAGCAAATATCGCCTCGATGTCTTCTTGCGTGCTATTGACTATTGATAGTTTTGAATTCATTTTCTTGTCGTTTGGTAATGTCGCCATGAATGCGCGAAAACGAATTTATTTGTCCGCCATTCTTCCGATTCGTGGTCATGTATCCGGATCAATCCAAATAAATCAGACCAGTTGAAAACAGTTTCCCTTTACCGCTGATGGCCACACGATCTCCGATGAGTTTGCAATGAAGCCTTCCTCCTCTTGCCGACAGTTGTGCCGCTTGGAATTCTGTTTTATTCAGCACGGAAGCCCAATAAGGCGTAAGCGTAGTATGGGCTGAACCGGTTACTGCATCTTCATCTCCACCCGACTGAGGACCAAAAAAACGCGAAACAAAATCAAGTGTATCTCCCTTCGCGGTAACGATAATTCCTCTCGCCTGCACTTGAGCTATTTTTTTAAAATCAGGATTCATCTTTCGAATGGTTTCCTCTTTCTCAAAAACAAGCAGGTAGTCTGTTTTTCCCTTAAATGTTTTTAGCGGTTTTGCAGCAAGTCCTTCTTCCAATTCAGGAATGGCACTTACTTCTTTAAACACATCTACCGGAAAGTTTAACGTGAGCAATTCACCAGACTTAGTGACTGTTAAAGGTCCACTTCTCGAGTTGAACACGATCTTATCGTCCGAATAATTCTCATAGAAAAACAGGACGTAGGCTGTTGCAAGCGTGGCATGGCCACACAAATCCACTTCAACAGTGGGCGTAAACCAGCGTATCCTCAATCCTTCCTTTTCTTTTACGTAGAATGCCGTTTCCGCTAAATTATTTTCCATGGCGATAGATTGCATTTGGTCATCCGAAAGCCAGGAACCCAACGGGCAAACCACTGCAGGATTACCGGTAAATAATTTTTCAGCGAAAGCGTCAACTTGATAGCGTTTAATCTGCAAACTCATAGATTGGTTGGTTTAAACATCCCAGCTGTAGTAATTGTGATCGTTGTCTAGGGCAAAACCCGTTCTTGGATATAAGCTATTTCCAATGTCATTTGTTTTAGCCGTTTCCAAAATTAGTCCACATGAATTTGTTTGGATTGCAAACTCTTTGGCTTTCTCCATCAGCAAAACAGAAATATTTTTTCCTCTATGTTTGGCATCAACAAACAAATCATTGAGTAGCCAAAGCCGTTTCATTCGCGTAGAAGAAAAGAGTGGATACAATTGAACGAATCCAACTAATGAGTTGTCAATCTCAGCCACAAAAATCTCAGATTCGTTGTTTTGAATTCGTTCACTCAAAAACTTTTTAGCTCCAGCAACATCAGCATCTTTTTTGTAGAATACCCGATAGGCATCGAATAGTCTTGAAAGTTGACCAATATCATTCAACGAAGCTTTTCTAATAACGGTCATATAAACTCTCAATTGGCTCTGCCCAAAAGGAAGACTTTTAGCATGTTCCTAAAGGTCAAATTAGAATCTGAGGATTGTAAAGTCTTTAGTTGATAACCTCTATTGACAATGTAAATTCCGGCCACTGTAATAAAAATGGCGACAGCGATTTGCCAATTCAATTTTTCATTTAACACTAGCCACCCCAAGATTACTGCCACAATGGGATTGATATAAGCATAAAGCGAGGCAATCGTCATGGGTAATTTTTTGATCGCATACGAATAGCAAGCATACGCAGCTACCGATCCAACTAATGACATATAAATGAGCGAGTAGATCAAAGAATTGGCCCATTGAATTCGAGCGTAATCATCTAACAATAAACTGATCGGAATTAAAAACAATCCACCAAACAGCATTTGTAATCCTGCGTTGAGAAATGGGTTGCTGGTCGAATTTTTTTTCTTGATCCAAATGCTGCCAATTGCCCAAGACAGGTTAGCTGCGAAGGTGAGAATGATTCCGGTAAGGTAATTTGCATTTGAAAACTCCGTTAAGTGCTCACCAAAAATCAACACAATTCCCGTAAGGCCGGTTATTAAACCCAACACAATTAGCCAATTTGGTTTTTCATCTTTGGTCACAAACACATTTATTAATACCGTCCAGATCGGCATCATCGAACAAATGATCGCGGCCACGCCACTAGAAATATAGACTTCGGCCCACCCAACTACACTAATTCCGAGCGTGACCATAAATAATCCTCCTACGGCTTGATTGAACAATGTTTTTTTATCTGGCCAGGTTGCTTTGCCAATAGTGAGCATCAACGTAATCAATATTGGGCCGGCTGTGAGAAAGCGAATAATTGAAAACAAGAATGGCGGAAATTGACTGACACCAATGCGCAAACCGAGGTAGGTGGTTCCCCAAATCACGCAGACTGCACCCAGCGCCAAATAAGCCAATAAATTTTTATTTTTATCCATAATTTAAAGCCTGAAAGGATTCGGCTCTACTTCTTTCTTCGGAAGTACTTTATTGATTCCCACCTTAATGGGCGAGCAACACGCTAAGTCTAGGGGCTCACTTTTAACTGGCGGTAAAAATTTCTGCCGTGTAAAAGAAAATAATTCTAATTGAATTGTCATAAATCTTCAGCTAAAGTTGACCAGCCAAGCAACGGTTCCGTCCATCATTCCTATAATTAAAAAATAGTACATGGTTTTTTCATGGATAAACACGAACACTGCAAATTTCTCGATTTTACTGATATAAAACAGTTTCAGTTTTACATATTTTGAGCCGATCAGTTAAATGACACATAACCCTTTTATGGTATTGGTGTGATACTGGTAAGAATGTATCTTTGCCCCAACCAAAAACCTATAGGTATGCGATTAGCGTTCGTCCTATTTGCGCTTATATTGCCATTTTTTGCCGTTTCGCAAGAGTGGTTGACGCTGTATCAAAAAGCGCAGACGAGCTTTGGCGACAATCAATTTGAAACGGCCTATCAAGAGGCCACCGAAACGCTCAAGAAATACCAAGCAGAAAGTGGCGAAACCAACGACAGTTATGCCTCCATCTTAAGATTACTTGCCAACGTTTGTTTTCAACAAAATAAGTTGCAAGAAGGCTTGGAGTTCGCCCAAAAGGAAATTCAAATACGCGAGGGGAAAAAAGATTTGGTTTTGTCCACCGCGTACGAAAATGCCGCCCAGTTTCACCGAAGTTTGGGCAGCTATGAAAAAGCGTTAGAACAACTAGTGCGTTCGAAAGAAATTCTTTTGAATTTTTATTCGGTGGAAGAAAGCCAGATTGTGGACTGTCATTTAGAAATGGCCATCAATTATTACCTGGCCAACGACAGCCAAAAAGCGTACGCTCTTTTTTCTGATTCGTTCAAAAAGTTGAAAGAAGAAACTCCTGAAACCCTCCTCGCCTATTACTATTTCGGGCTTCTTAATCTTGAGATGGGCAACATAGACAACGCCCTTTCAATTTTTTCGGACACAAAAAACAAGTATGAAACGAATCAATTAACCGGGGGCCCCGATTACCCGCTGATTTTAAAAGGATACGCGGAAGCGCTTCATCGCCTTCGCCAATTTGAAAAGGCTGAAATTTATTATCAGGAGAGTCAGTCACTTTTTGAAAAGCTTCAGATGATAAATGATGAAGATTATCTCCATCTATTAAACGGTAGAGCCATCAATTTAGAATTGCTTGGAAAGGATGATCAAGCGGAATCTCTTTTCGCAATTTTAGCTAACCACCCAAATGGAAATTTGGCATACGCCACGGCACTGAATAACCGGGCCGCTATGAAACAATCAAAAGGCGATTATGAAAAATCGCAAGCACTTTACGAGCAAGCTCTTTCCAAACTCAACAAAACAAAGCCCGAGGAAGTGTTGGTCTATGCCGAAACGCTCCAAAATTTTGCGTTGCTGTTGATTGAGAAAAAACAAACTGAAAAAGCCATCGAAGCCATTGAAGAATCACATAAAATAGTGGAACAATCTCTGGGGGACAAGCACCATCGAGCTATTAATTCATTAAATAAAAAAGCTTCCATCTATTTTAAAGCCAGGCAACTAGCAAAAGCTAAAACCGATTATCAAAAATCATTGGCCATACAGTTTTCGATCGGTGCCGCCATTACAAGTGAAACGGCAATTGCCCTTACCGGTCTTGCACAATGCTATCAAAAAGAAAAAAACTTCGCGCGTTCTGATTCAGTCTATCAATTGGTTTTGTCGCATTACCAATCCGGCAGATTAAATCGGGACGATCAGTTTGTATCAACATTGGTAAATTATGCCTCCACGCTTCAGGATCAAGGAAAATGGAGAGAAGCGATCTCTCTAGTAAGCCAAGCGAGCGATCAGGTAAAAAAATCAAAGGGGAGTGGTTCTGAAAATTTTGCGTTATTAATGAGCGATTTGTCCATGCTCAATTTAAAGATGGGTTTTCGCGAACGGGCGAAACAAGAATTGGATTCTGCCGAGCTCTATTATGACTCTGGCAAAAAGAAATCGACCGAGCCGTATGGGTTGCTACTATTAAACAAAGGCCGGTACTTTCAGGTCATTGGCGATTATCAACAAGCAGAGCAAAATCTCAGAAAAGGTGCGGAGTTGCTTGAGAAGGTAAGCGGAGACGCGAGTGAACTTTACGCCTACGGAATTAACTCGCTGGCCTTATACTACCAAACGATGGGCAACTTTGGCGAGGCCGAGCCATTGCTTAAAAAGGCTTTGGCCATTCGTGAGACGACCAACGGAAAAGTAAATTCTGAGTACGCCACGGTTCTGCAAAACCTGGCAGCCCTTTATCAGCTTCAAGAAAATTACGCAAAGGCAGAACCACTATTACAAGAAGCCAACAAAATTGACCAAGAAATACTTGGCACGAACCACCCGCAATACCTAGTGTCGTTGCAAAACCTGGCCACTTTATATCAAAAGAAAAAGGAGCTAGACAAAGCAGCTTTCATGATGGAAACGGTTCGCTCGCTAACAGAAAAAACCCTCGGCAAAAGCCATCCATCGTACGCCACCGTAATAAGCAATTTAGCTTCACTCTACCAAGATCAAGGAAAATACGCTCAGGCCGAAAGTTTCTGGCAGGAGAGCGTGAACCTGCGGCAGTCGTTGCTGGGCGAAGATCACCCCGATTATGCGCGGTCGCTTTACGGCCTGGCGGGTGTCTATTTTGCCACCGGAAAATTAGAACAGGCTGGTCCCTACTTTTCTAAGGTTGTTGAAAAGTACGAAAAACAAATTGTCAATTATTTCGGGGCCATGAGCGAAAAGGAAAAGGGAGCCTTTTATAATCGCATCCAGCCTGTTTTTGAATCGTTCCAAGATTTTTGCGTACAACGCCTTGCCAGACAATCGGGCGAAGGAATTGCCGAGAGGCTATACGACTTGCAGCTTTCCACCAAAGCAATTCTATTGAATGCTTCCAATAAAGTGCGCAATGCCATCATGAACAGTGGCGATGTGGAGCTACAAAAAATGTTTCAACACTGGCAGCAAACAAAAGAAGAACTCGTACGCTATTATAGTTTTACCACCGAAGAGCGCGCTCGTTTAAAAATAGACTTGGCTAAAGTGGAAGAACAGGCCAACGACTTAGAGAAAAAACTGAGCGAGCGATCCGCGCAGTTTGGTAACATAGGCAAGAAGATTATTACTTGGAAAGATGTGCAGGCGAGCCTTAAACCGAACGAAACCGCTATTGAAATTATCAGGGTAAAAAAGAAATTCGTAACGGACTCCGTTTACTACGCAGCGCTGATTTTAAACTCTCAAAGCACAAAACCAAAGTTGCTTATTTGGCCCGAGGGCAGCAAGCTAGAGACGAGGTGGTATCGTTACCTGCGAAACATGATTAAGTTTCAGCAACATGACACACTCTCCTTCAAGCATATCTGGGCACCACTGTTGAGAGAGCTGCCCACGTCACAAACTCTTTACATCAGCTGCGATGGCGTATTCAATAAAATTAATTTGAACTGTATCCAAAACCCAGCCAACGGCAGGTACACGCTGGATGAGTACAATATCCGTTTGGTGAGCAATACCAGAGAGCTGACAGAAGCCCATCCGAGCATGAAGAACCCTTCCGCGCAAGCGAGCATTTTTGGGTATGCCGATTTTAATTTGCCAGGCTCCAATCAAACCAGCGTGGCAATAACTAGCGCAGGAAAGCGTGCTTCCCGTTTTGGTTTTCAAGGGGAAGAAATACCCATGTTGCCGGCCACCAAAAAGGAAGTCACTCTTTTGAACGATTTGTTGTCTACCAAAAGCTGGAAAATCGATGCCTTTATGCTGCAAGATGCCTCCGAAGAAAATCTGAAGAAAATCAACAATCCCCAAATTCTTCATATTGCCACCCACGGGTTCTTTTTGAATGACGTTGATCTAAGTGATGAACTGGAAAGTAATGAAGAATCTCAACTGGTAAAAAATCCATTATTTCGTTCGGGGATACTACTAGCGGGTGCGGGCGTTCAACAAAACAGCTCGCCAGAAGATGGAGTGCTAACTGCCTACGAAGCCATGAATCTTGCTTTGGACAATACAGAATTGGTGGCCTTGTCTGCCTGCGAAACAGGGTTAGGTGAAGTGCGGAATGGTGAAGGGGTATACGGATTACAGCGCTCCTTCTTGGTAGCCGGGGCACGTACAGTGATTATGAGCTTATGGCAAGTAGATGATGATGCTACGCAAGAACTGATGAGTAGTTTCTACACCAAGTGGATCAGCGGTGTAGATAAGTTTCAAGCATTTAGGGCGGCTCAATTGGAAATCAAAGAAAAATATACACTACCCTTTTATTGGGGAGCGTTTGTGTTGATTGGAAATTAAACTACAAATTGAACTTAATTGATTAAGATTTTATGAATTGTAGAACTTACTGCGTATTGGTAGCCGCAAGTCTCTGTTATTTGAGCGCGGAGGGGCAAACAAAACCAGGTACCACTCCTGCTGCACCTGCCCCGGTAGATTCCATGGTCTACTACGGCAACACCAAAAAGCCAGCAATTAGTGATCCGGGCGTGGTTGAATATGCGCCCACTATTCAGGCAGATGGGCGGGTACTCATTTTTGAAGCTCAAAACGGAAAGGCGTTCAACCTATTTCAAACAACTATCGAAGCAGGCAAATGGGGCAAGCCGCAATCGCTTACAAAAATTAACGAGGCGAGTGATTCGGCATTATTAATTGGAGGCCCGAGTCTTAGTTTTGACGGCAATGAACTTTACTTTTTCAGAACCGTTGGTGCACAGTCCAACTCAGAGATATTTTTATCAACTCGCCAAAAAAGCGGTTGGAGTACGCCCGAACCATTGGGACTGCCGATCAATACCAGTGGGTATGAGGCTTTTCCTTCCATCAGCGCAGATGGCAACAGCCTTTATTTTGTAAGAGTAAATGATGAGGGCCCTTCTTCCAAAGAATTGAAAAAAGAAAATAGTTTTTGCTTGAGCATTTTCAAGGCGACTAAGGACGCGTTTGGGAAATGGAACAATCCAGAAAAACTTCCGTGGCCGATCAATCAAGACTGTGAAAAAGCCCCACGGATTATGGCCGATGGCCGAACGCTCATTTTTAGTTCGAACCGCCCAGGCGGAAAAGGTGGTTATGACATGTATCAATCCAAGTTGACAGATCTTGGCGAGTGGGGCTTTCCCCAAAGCTTGGCATTTGTGAATACAGATAAAGACGATCAACTGCCCTGCATTTCTGCCGAAGGCGATTTGATGTACTACACGTACAACAATACTGATATTTATTCTGTGGTAATACCCCCCTCGCTGAGGCAGTTTATGAATAATATTGTTCAAGGCTTTATCACTGATGCCGATTCTAAAAGCGGACTGGGTGCCGAAATTGTAGTGACGGATGCGCTTACTTCAGAAGTGGTGATGAAAACAGAAAGTAACCCGGACGATGGGCGGTATACGGTGGTGTTGCCGGTTGGCAGAAGTTTTAACCTAGAGTTTCGAAAATCAGGTTTTTCCAGTTACACCTATCCATTAGACATCCGAGCAAAGAAAAAATACGAGGAGATTACCGCAAATGTCAGTCTATTTAAAACGGTTCGTTTTTCCGTCAATGTAAATGACCGAGAGCTTTTTGAGCCACTCTTGGCAGAAGTGAAAATAAAAGAAAAAGGACAGAGCAATTTTATTGAAGACAAAAAGACAAATGTTAAGACAGGTAGGCTAACGGTAGATTTGCCGTTGGGCAAGGATTATGAAGTAATTGTAAGCTCAATGCACTTTAAAAGCGAAATAATAGAATTCAATGTTTCAAGTTTGGTGATTTACCGCGACTTCGAAAAGTATGTGGAATTGCAGCCGGAAAAAATAAGCGTTGCTTTGAACGTGGCTGACTTGGTCAATAACTCCAAGGTAAAGTCTAAAGTATTGATTCGGAATAAAAGTAGAGAAGGGGAAGTTATTGAAGTAGAGGGGAACCAAATGGTGTCATTGCGGGCGGGAGATCGGTACGAAGTGGAAGTAACCTCCGATCAAGGCTATGCCTTTAACTCTACAGCAATTGACCTAACCTCGGGTAAAGTCAATAGTATTGATGTAAAGTTGATGAAACTAGAATTGAACGCGCAACTGGCATTGAAGGATATAAATTTCGAGTCAAACTCTGATAAGCTTTCAGATGTATCTTTTACTGAATTGCAGCGCGTAGTTGATTTGATGAAACAAAACCTTTCACTAAAAGTAGAAATTGCCGCTCACACCGATGATGTGGGGTCAGAAACTTATAACTTAATACTTTCTAATAAGCGTGCAAAAAGTGTTATGAACCACCTCATTCAAAATCAAATTCCGTTAGATCGATTTACTCCAAAAGGACACGGTGAAACACAATTCAAACTTAAAAATGATACGGAAGAAAACCGTGCCGCAAATCGCAGAGTTGAATTGAAAATCCTAAGTATTTGATACCTATGAGGCGCTTCGTTTTAATTATCGTGCTGTTATTACCTGAATACGTTTCAGCTCAACGTATAAAGTTCAGAGATCTTTTTCCGTTGCTTGCCACTTATTCGCCCGATCGGCAAAAAAATGAACTTAAAGAGTTCATCATGACGGAACTCGATCATCCGAATGCCAATTTGCGCCTTGCAATTTTATATTCTAACAACTACAAAAATGCCGATCCTTTAACTGAGTATTCTTATGCACTGGCAAATGCAAATCAGGCAAAAATTCGTTATCTGAAAGCGAGGCAAGTCGTGGATGCACGCGAGGCAAACCGAAATGAAGAGTACTATGCACCACTTTATAAGATGTTTGATGCCAAGGGAAAACCCGCGATTGAGTTTCCCGTCATTGCGGCCAAAATGAACGAGGCCTACGATTCAGCAAATTTGTTTCTCACCAAAATCCCCCCGATTTACAGCTCATTTACTAAAAGCGTAAACTTTTATGATCAATCAGTAATTATATTTTCCGCCATTACGAAAGAATTTACTTCTTCCGAAGACCTGTACCTGATGTCCAATGAGTCGGTGGATATGCGATTCTCAAAACTCAAGCAGAATTATGACTCTAGCATTATTTATTTGAATAAGTATTTGGCATTGATAAAGGAATACCCAATCAACGGCCATAAACCATCTTACAAGGTAAAGCCCATAGTTACCTATCGTTTGGACGGACTACTGACCAACATCAATTTTTTGACGGATAATATAGAATTGTGGGATTACAGTGAATGGGTGAATCAGGTTCGCAAAAAAGTAAATATTGATGTAACCGATTTACGCAAAAAATTGATCATCGCGAACGAGAAAATGGATGACGCCTCTACCAAGATTGGAAATTCATTTGGGCCTACGTTTCCATTAGTTGTAAAAGTGGATAAGCAATTGGCCTTTCACTTAAACAATTTAGATCGCCAGTCAGTGGCACTTTCATTACTGGAATACAAGTCGCTCAAACAAGAGCTTGATATCCAAAACAAGTCAAAATCTTTAGACACCACTTTTACTAACCACAACGCAGCGGTGATCAGCCAATTGATCTATTCGAATCGGAAGGCAGATACTTTGGTGAGGGACTTTAAAGACCGTGTGACTATTTCGAAGGTGAACAAGCACAAAGATTTTGTAGAGAAATTTTATGGCGGTTTGCCCGGTCTTGAAAAATACGCAATCGCCCAGCAACAGGTCATCAATAACGGCTTTGCAGAGGATCAACAAATACTGCAGAACAACGTGGTTAACCTGAATACCGCAGATCAAATCCTAACAAATAAAGAAGGCGCAATAAAAAGCGGTCGCTTTTCCATCCCACTGATACTACAAACGACCACTCCAGAAGCGCTAGATCAGGGGCTATTGATTACTAAGTTCAACCGCAAAAATCCAGACGGCAGCGCCTATGTGGCTGGTATTTTCAAGCCAGACAAAAAGAAAAACTTAGTTAGCACATATTTGGTAAAAGTAAACCCTGACGGCAAACCTGGTTGGTTTAAGGAAATCAATATTTCCATTGACAGCGCTGTTCAAGCGGACGCCAATTCATTTTTAGGTCCAATTGTGCTGACCCAAGAAGGCAGTGCATTTGTGATCCATTCCGTGCACCTCACGCGCGGGGATGTAGTCAACACATTTGTGTATTTAAATGAAAAGGGAGAAGAGAAGTTGAAAAAAAGATTGGAGAACAAATCGTACCCGAGGGAATTGCTGTACGCAGAAAAAAGTAACTCCTTTGTACTGTTTCTAAAAGGCACTCAAGCAAAAGAAAAATACAATTTACCTGAACCCGTTGACGCGATTGGTGTAAACGTGCTGGGGGAAATCACGTGGAAAAAAGAAGGGCTCGTTTTAACCGGAACACTGAATGACGTGATTAGTCTTTCTGATGGATACTTGTTAGCCGGAAATTATTTTTCCTTAAATGATCAAAACGGTAAAGAGATAAAAACCAAAAGCAGCAGTGGAGAGTGCAGCCCTTACGTAATAAAATTGAGCGAACGGGGCGTCTTGATCTTTTCCAAGCCCATTCCTACCACCACAACTTTCTTTTTACACCGATTGACGAAAATCAATGACATGTCAATTCATTTGTTAGGGCATGCGGAGACCATGGAGGCGGGTTTGGGAAGTTCATTGAAGCCAGCAGAAAAAGTGCTACACATTATGACCAATAAATTGGGTCAACTAATTTTCTCCAACTATTAATGTCAACGAACCTGAGCCAATCTCCATACCTGAAAACAAATTTTAGCCAGTCTGCATTCGGCTACAGCCATCAGTAGGTCTAATGGGCTCAAAGCTGGGAAGATCAAACACGGATTTGCTGCGCCAAAGTCAAACGCTGAAATAAAGTTTGAAATCAAAATATTGGCATTGCCCCCGGTCAAATTTTTTCTTCTCAGGGTCAATTCCATAATTATTTTTGGTTGCGCTATGGCTTGCCGTGGAGCAGCAAAGTATAATGTGGGCTGAAAACGCTGGGAAGTTAATGAAGAAAGAGCAATGCAATTACCAGTTTCCGGTTGCCAGCCACAAAAGGGGAGTATGCGAAAATGTAAGTATATTTGACTTCAGAAATGGTAATTCTTAAATTATAAATCCAAAATTATTATGGCCTTTACACTTCCCGCGCTTCCTTATGCATTCAATGCACTGGAGCCACACATCGATGCACGCACCATGGAAATCCATCACGGCAAACATCACAATGCCTATGTCACTAACCTAAACAATGCGTTGGCCGGCAAGCCAGAAGAAAATTTAAGCATTGAAGAAATCTGCAAGAATATTTCGAAACATCCCATGCCTGTTCGAAACAATGGGGGCGGGCATTATAACCATAGCTTATTCTGGACGATTATGGGGCCGAACGCTGGCGGTATTCCTACGGGTGCTTTAGCAGATGCGATCAACTCTGCCTTCGGGAATTTTGATGAATTCAAAACCAAATTCAATGCTGCGGCCACCACCCGTTTTGGCTCGGGTTGGGCTTGGTTGATAAAGGATGCTGCCGGAAAACTAGTTATTAGTTCAACTCCTAATCAAGACAACCCTTTAATGGACGTTGCTGAAGTGAAAGGTACCCCTATTATTGGATTAGATGTTTGGGAACATGCTTACTATCTTAACTACCAAAACAGACGGCCTGACTATTGTACTGCTTTTTGGAATGTTGTGAATTGGGATGAAGTTGCAAAGCGGTTTGCATAGTTGATAACCCACCATAAAAAAAGGACTGGTATAACGCCAGTCCTTTTTTTGTAGTTAACTAGGAAATCAATTTTCAAGTACTTCCACCTCTACCCGTACATTCCTTCTGGCAAGTTGGCCATCCCCGTCATACAACATCCGATCTCCACCCCACCCTTTCGTCTCAACCCGAAGCCCATCAATGCCCTGGGAAATTAGCCACTCCTTAATGACCTCAGCACGAGCACCCGACAACTCTTTGGCAGAACCTGATTCCGTAACAGCTGCCTTAGGGCTAACATTAAAGAAATCTTTCTCAGGGCCAATAAAAATGATTTTTCCTCTCCCCTTCCCGTTGGTATGTCCATGAAGTTTCAATCGATAGCTAGGATTCTCCTGCATCATTTGTAATAACTTATTCAGTTCATATTTTGATTCTGGGATCATCACAGCCGCATCATTATAAAAATAAACATTATAAAGAGTGGCGATGTCACCTCTTACCATTCGGGAAAGATCAAACTTGATCATGTAAAAATTACCTATGAGATCAATGTCTTCTTGCAGTGTATCTGCTTCGGTGTTCAGATAATTCATTTCATGTTGAATCTTTCGATAACCAAAAGAACTGCCAATCAGGGTAAGCTTACCAGATTTGCTTTTTGGATCGGGCAGCGTCAAATAAGAATTAGCCTTCATCTTCGCCAAAAGTTTACTTCGCTCGGTATCGATCACTTCCACTTCTCCATCCAATACTCTTCCATTAGCCGCATTGTATAAACTAAAAAATGCCTGTGTGTTCTTTAAAGTCTGGGGAAGATAGACAGGATTAGCCTTTGAATTAGCGACAACTTCTGTGACGACTGCGGGTGTTGTAACAACTGGCTCAGTATCTGGAATAATTTTAACAGGCTCACCTTGCTTCTTTTCAATAGGCTCCTCTAACATCTTATCCGCTGGCTGCTCAACTTTCTTTTCAACTTTTACCGCCCCGTCTTTTTTTATAGGCTTTTCGGTGGCTACCACATCAACTTTTTGTTCAGATCCGTCTTTAATAATTCGAACCCAGGCCTCGCCAAAGCCATCTTCTTTTCTGGCAGTGAGCATATTTTCAATTGATTCGGAGAAGTCTGTGTAGTAATCGAGGTACACGTAAATCATTTTGCGTTGGCCGTCAATGCCAAACTTCGCATGTTTACCTGCCTGATTCAGCTTTGCGGCATATTTGATAGCAAATCCTTCTTGATTGAACAAGTAAGCAGCCACCACAACATAGTAGCCCTTTTGTAATTGGCTGGTGTCGATAGCCACAGGAACGGCAATCGAAGAATGTGACAATGCGAATAGAAAAAACGCAATGGTGCAGATTCGTGCCATGTAATTTTTATCGTTTGGTTAATGCAATATTGTATAATTATTAGGATTTGGCAACATTTGAAGGGTTTTATTCCCCTGATCATCAAAATTTGGCATGTAATAATTTTAGCTTTTCTAGCAGAAATCCAAGTCCGTAGCCAGCCAACTGGACTAAAGCAGATGGAATGGTAAGGAACGATACCGCTATGTCGCGGGTCGAAATAAAACAATCAAAGCCGATCAAAAGGAAATAAATAAGAAAGGAAGCCCCAATTACCACAGCCAAATTTAATTTGAATAGACCAACAACGGGTATCACACAGATTCCTATGAAGAACAAAGCGGGAAACCAATGTACCAGTTTTACTTCACCTTTATGCACCTCTCCAATTAATGCCCTTCCCTTTCCAAAGTTAAAAACCTGCTGAAAAAATTGAAGAAGGGTTGCCCTTCGTTTATGGAAGACATATGCTTCTGGTATCAAAACAACTTTCATATCAAGCTTTTTCATCCGAATGCTCAATTCGATGTCTTCAGCAAACCGATCAAAACGAAAGCCACCTGTTTTCTTAAACGTCTTTTTGCTCAACCCCATATTGAAACTTCTAGGCTGATATGCTCCTATCATTTTAGTGCCACCCCGTATTCCACCCGTGGTAAAAAATGAAGACATGGTATACGCCATGGCTTGCTGAAGTGGTGTGAAGTTTTTATGCCCCCTATCTGGGCCGCCCCACGCATCCACCTGTGAACCGTCCAAAAACTTATTGACTGATTCAAAATAGGTGGCCGGCAATATGCAATCACTATCGAAAACCACCAAGTAATCGCCAATTGCTTTTTCAAAGCCAAAATTGCGGCTCGGGCCTGGTCCTGAATTAGCCTTAAAAAAATAGTCAATACGAAGTTTTTCTTGATATTTTTCCACAACCGAGCGACAATCAATAGATGAGCCGTCTTCTATTACAACCACTTCAAAATTCTTATAGGATTGAGAAACCAAGCTGTTGAGCAGCTCGTCCATTTCTTCCGGGCGGTTAAACACCGGTATGATGACGGAATATCTTGGAGCAGTCATTTGTTAGCCTGCAAAATACTACTTCTAGACATTTTTTACGTGCAACGTCCAACTATCATCATAGTAAATACCGCCCGCATCGACCATTTCCCGGACCACGTCAATAAAAAGTTCACGATCTTTTGGTGCCACTTGGATTTCCAGTTCTTCCGGGGACAACGCCCTTTGCGTAAGCAAATACACAATCTGTTCTTGATAGTCAATAATAGCGGTGCTGCTAATTTTCTTTCTCTTTTCTAAGCACACATCGCACACTCTGCACTGTCTCAAACTTTCCTCATCAAAGTATTCTTGTATAACGCACATTCTACATTGATGTGTTTGTTCCGCATAGCGAATAATTGATTCGGTTTTTTTAACGTGAAGCTTTCGCCTCGCCTCCATGGCAATTCTATCAATCGGAAGCCGGTCAGCATCCTGTCGTGGCAAAACAAAAGTGATCCGTGCGTTATCGACAGTTGGCTCATAGTTCAGAAGCTGAAGCTCGTGTAGCTGTTTTAATTCCAATGTCAATTCAGGCAATGACTTTTTTAGCGCGTTGGCCAATTGCGTTTCCGATATCGTTACAAAATCGGAGTACAATTCGCCCCCATACAATCGCAGCGCCATCTTTATGAGTGGGTCAAACCTTGCATGCGCCACTTGGAACTCGTATATCTTTTTTTTGTCGATTGAAAAATGAACACGCGAAGGGCGGTAAAAACTCTCGTTCAATAAAATCAGACCCAACTCTTCCAGTTTCTTTAGTGCGGGATAAACCGCAGAAGGTTTTAAAGAAAACTTTTTGCTGAAAAGTTCCAACTCAAAATCAAAACTCTCTCCTTGGCTACTGCCAACAGCCAACTGAAAATGATTGGCCAACGCTTGATAGATTTTTCTGATATATTCCAAGCTGGGTTGTGACTGCTCCACTTTGTGGCGGAGAGATTGTGCATCCACCTCATGAAAAATAAGGATGGCGTATGATTTTTTTCCGTCTCTTCCCGCGCGTCCGGCTTCTTGGTAGTACGATTCGATATCCTCCGGCAAATCCATGTGGATGACACATCGTACATTAACTTTGTTGATCCCCATGCCAAACGCGTTGGTGGCTACCATAACCCGGCATTGATCCGTTAACCATTCTTTTTGTCGCAGAGAGCGTTCCTGATGGTGTAAACCCGCATGATAAAATGTGGCGCTGATCTTATTCTTTTTTAAAAGCTGCGCAAGTGATTGTGTAGCCTTTCGTGAACGTACATATACGATAGCCGAACCCGGCACCTTACTTAGAATTTCAAGAAGTTTTTTTTCTTTTACTTCAGTGTTCCGCACTACCAGCGAAAGATTACTTCGCGCAAAGCTGATCTGAAAAACGGAAGGGTTTTTCAAGTGAAGTTTATCGATGATATCCTCCTTGACTAGTTTTGTAGCAGACGCAGTTAATGCAATAATGGGTGTATGGGGATACATTTCCCGTAAGGCCGCTATCTGCAAATAAGATGGGCGAAAATCATAACCCCATTGTGAAATGCAGTGAGCCTCATCTACCGCAATCAAGTTCACTTTCATTTTTTTTACTCGTTCCAAAAAGAGCTCTGTTTGAATTCGTTCGGGAGATAGGTACAAAAATTTTTGTTGTCCGTAAACGCAGTTATCGAATAGTATATCGATTTCGCGGTAGCCCAAACCCGAATGAATGGCGATAGCCGGAATGCCTTTTTGCTTTAACTGCTGAACTTGGTCCTGCATCAAGGCAATCAGCGGAGTGATCACCAAACAAATGCCCTCCTGCATCAAAGCCGGCACTTGAAAACAAACTGATTTACCACCTCCCGTTGGCAGTATCGCAACTACGTCTTTTTGATCTACTACCGCCTGAATAATTTCAGCCTGCGGAGAACGAAAAGAGGTGTGACCCCAATATTTTTTGAGAATTTCTTCGGCTGACACTTCGCAAAAGTAAACTACGAAGTAAGAAATACAAAGTACGCAATCCGCGTTTCGGCACCCGCTGAAACTACTTCCCTGCTGATTGTAAAAGCTTGACTCCAATTTCTCCCAAATGTTTTTTGAGAATGCTCTTGTACTGCGGGGAATTTACGTAACCACCGTCCGCTTTAAAGAATTCATCCAACACAGGATACCAATCGCTATTCATGGGCATGGCAAAACCGAATTGTTCTGAAGCCACATCTCCAACCGGATGCCTTTTGATGGGCTTTCTTTGTTGAACGGCCTCAAGGTAAAATGCCAAGTCTAGGTAGGCAAAGCCGTTGGCATCGGAAGTAATCTTTTCAAACGTCTCTTGACTAGTGGCTGTCAATACAATCTTCATTTCGGGGAAATATTTTTTCTTCACCTCCAAAATTCGCTTTTCATTTAACGTGCCCTTGGCCGTAAAAGCAGTAAGCTTGCCAAAAGTAGCTGGCAGGTTTTCCATTTTACTGAGGCTGGCTACGCTATTTTTTGTGATCAAGAAAGCTAAGTTGGTAATGAAAGGCGGGCTAAATTTTACTTCCTTCTTGCGTTCTTCTGTAATGGTAATGTTTCCCAGTCCAAAAACCCCTCCGCGCGAAGCTTTTACTTTGTCATACATACCTTTAAAGTCGGTGCCATCGCCAACAAAATTGGAAGATAACTTTACTCCCTTCTTTTCATTTACGTACTTAACAAAATCATCCATGATGTCCACACACACGCCCTTCAGCTGGTCTCCTTCTTTGTAAACGAAACCAAATGTTTGAACATAGGCTAACGAGATCGAACCCTCCCCTTTTGCTTTAGACTGTGCCCATGAATCTCCCGTGTAGTTTTGGGCCATCAACGTTTGAAAGGAGGCCAGTAAACAAATGACGAAAAACCTGTAATTTTTCATATCGATAAAATTTTAGTGTTCAATGGTAACTAATAAGCATCACAAAAAAATGAGCCGTAATTTTCGCGTACTTCTTACGCTACAATTATCTTAAAATTTCAGCCGAGCGACTTCAAAACGCAATCTTTAGCAACAATTTTCCGTATCACTTTCACAAAAAAGAAAAATATCTGTTTTTCTAAAAATCATCTGATTCAGAATTTCGATAGTGCTACGATTGCCACAAATCAAACGAATGACTTTAGGGGGACATCCTAGCAATTGACTCCGCTCGTCAAAGTCACTATCCTTGGTTAGTACAGTGAAGTCGTTTTTTTTCGCATAATCCCATACGAGCAAATCACTGGCTGAAATACCAGTACAAAACCTAACGTGATTACTGTTAGGAAAAGCAAGCGCTAATAGACCGACCAGCTTAAATGATAAATTGTTATCAATAAGAAGCATCAAGCTGACTGGAGTAAACGTGTATGCTTTTCCGAGTCAGCCGCGTAGTATAGGCAGTTTTTGATATCCTCCTTAGTTAGTTCCGGAAAATCAGAAAGGATTTCTTCCTCTCTCATTCCAGAAGCAAGATAACTTAATACATCATAGACCGTAATTCGCATAGAGCGTATACACGGCTTACCGCTGCGAATTTCCGGATCTATTGTAATTCCGCCATTGTAGAGATTCATTTTATAAAATTATGATTTTTTTACCAACTCAAATCTTTTTTCTCCAAAAAAGCAGCAATTCCCTTTTTGCAATCATCGGTGGCACGGGCATGAGCATTCATTTCAGCGGCATGGGTTAGTGCATCTGAAAGTGGCATAGATTGAACGTACGCGATCAGTCGCTTTGTAAGCATCATCGACTGGCCAGAATTGTTTTTAATCAGTCGCTGCGAAAATTCAAGCACCGAATATTCCAATCTATCTTTTGCAACCACTTGGTTTACCAATCCTAGGCGTAGTGCCTCTTCGCCCTGAACTAATTCTCCGCTCAGGAGCAATTGCTTGGCTTTCTGTTCGCCAATTTTTCGAATCAAGAAAACCGAAACCAAGGCAGGTATAAAACCAATCTTGACTTCGGTGTATCCAAACTTTGCCTCTGGAACAGCAAAAACGAAATCGCAAATGGTGGCCAACCCGCATCCGCCAGCGAGCGCATGACCCTGAACTTGTGCAATGACTACTTTTTTCAATTGATAAATCTGAAGAAAAAGTTCTTTCAAGTGATTAGAATCTGCCACATTTTCGTCAAACGAAAAATTTTGCAGTTGTTGCAAATAAGCTAAATCCGCCCCCGCACAAAAAGACTCACCAGTTGCATTTAACACGATCACTTTTACTGTTTCATCCAATTCCGCTTTCGCGAATGCGACCTTCAATTCGGTAACTAATTCCGCGCTGAGCGCATTTCGCTTCTCAGGGCGATTAAGCGTGATGTAAGCCACACGGTCTTTACTTGAATAGAGAATCAAACCCATAAATTAATCAGTTAATACAAATGCTCCTTTATCCAAAACAGAATGAAACGGGATTTTTCTTTCTTCTGCAAACTTAGCTAACTTCTTGAGATAGCCGCGAGAATTACTACCGTCAGCAATGAGGCACCCAATTCCTTTTCCGTCCAATTCTTTATCTGTTGAAAAAGAATTGCGGCTAACGATTAAATAATCCACCTTCAAATTGGAGGGGAGAATTGACTTTCGATCATTGTTGATCACGATGAACAAACCCTCCCATTGCAATAAAGCTATACCCTGCCGCGTGTCAAGAAAAGGAACCCCTTCCTTTGCGATGACCGTTGCCACGCCACGCAACTGTCGATTGGGACGAATGTGAAAGCGAATTCTTTCTTCATCACCCATCAAAGCCGAATCTGCGATAAAATACGATTGACCGTTTTTGCTGAACTCAAGGGCAGGGTGCCCAGAAATGCTATATACAACAAACTGTTTTTTATTCACGGTGCTTCCAAAATGCTGCCATTGAAAATAGGTGAACAACACGGTTAGAAGTGACGCTATGTATAGCCACCGGATGGAACGAAATTCAAATAGAAAAATGATCGAAACAAGTATGGCCATGAGATTCCAACATTGCAGCGTGGAGATATGAACATCACTGATCAAACTGAATGGAAGTTCTTCTGTGCGAATGACTGTCCAATTGAGGCCATCGATCAACGCTGTCAAAAGCTTACCGATCAAGCCCGCCAAAGGAGAGAAAAAACTAACCGCCAATAACAGAACTCCGCCTATTAGCACTGCGGTGGAAAGTGGGATGACAAATAGATTGGAAATTAAAAAATAGACTGGAAATTGATGAAAATATAACAAGCCCAATGAAAATGTGGCAATCTGCGCAGCAATTGAAACACAGGTAATTTGCCAGACCCAATCGCCCACCCGATTTTCTATTTCCCACAAATTGTAAATGGGTCGCTGCAAATAGACGATTCCTAAT
>Ga0163155_10000278_pt1 | contig 61564 bp, 50 predicted proteins | sample OliLakLV19SP4G1_FD_148611 | JGI IMG/M metagenome (GOLD analysis project Ga0163155, IMG submission 148611) | Freshwater microbial mat bacterial communities from Lake Vanda, McMurdo Dry Valleys, Antarctica - Oligotrophic Lake LV.19.SP4.G1 | ecosystem: Environmental > Aquatic > Freshwater > Lake >... | reverse complement strand
TTTTGATACATTTCTGGTTCCCAAGGCATAACATGACCACAGTCTTTTCGTTTTTCATTCTTTCTTTTGGCCATCCTTTCCATGATTACCAATAAGCCATTCTCTTGCAACGCACCTTTGACATCTGTGAGAATTCCCTTTTGATCTGAAAGTTCATGATATGTATTGATCATCATAATTCGATCGTAATAATTTCTCTTGAGATTTGTTATGTGTTCCTCCCCTCTTAAAAGGATGAAGGTACCGGATATCGGTTTGCCCTTTAATCTTTCATGATGGCTCAATACCTGTGCCCATTCAGTTTTGTTTAAACAGATTGTATCTATATCCTGTAAAGTCCATTCTATGTTGTCATTGAAGGCTGCAATTTGTGCTTCAACGTAGCCATTGCCGCAACCGACACTTGCTATTCGTTCGCCTGGCTTCGCATTTATATAATTCCAAAATTCTAAATAATTTTTTCTTAACTCACTTGAATCTTTTGTAACAAATCCACATCGATAAGGGCGCTCTTTTTTTTGTGAATAGGAATTTGACAACAAGAGAACAATAAATAAACAGGCTAAACTGAGCTTTTTCATAACCAAGGTTTAGGATCGTAAACGTTAAGAGATGATATTTATTTTGGGACTTTTATTGCTCGAAAGTTAAATCAATCAACCTTCTATCTACATCTGTCTTCTTAATTCGTACGACTACTTTATCGCCCAGTCGGTAAATTTTTTTCCGCCTACGACCGATGGCGCGGTAGTTTTTTTCATCAAATTCGTAGAAGTCATCCTTCATATCGGAAAGCCGAGCCATGCCTTCGCACTTAGTCTCTACGATTTCCACAAAAATTCCGAAATCAGTAACGCCCGTGATGATTCCATCAAAAGGCTTGTTCTCGGCCATACTCATGAACTCTACTTGCTTATATTTAATGCTGGCGCGCTCCGCATCGGCTGCCCGCTTTTCGCGTTGGGAAGAATGAATACATTTTTCTTCAAACTCCTTTTTGCTCACGGATTTGCCACCGTCCAAATAATACTGCAAGAGTCGATGCACCATCATATCAGGATACCTGCGAATAGGAGAAGTGAAATGCGTATAGTGATCAAACGCCAAACCAAAATGCGGCTTAGCTTCAGTAGTGTATTTTGCCTTTGCCATGGCACGTACAGCCAGTGACTGTAATACGTTTTGCTCCGGCTTTCCTTCTATGGAATCCATCAGCTTATTCAACGAACGAGAAACATTTTCTTCATCTATTTGCAACGTATGCCCAAACTGCTTAGCAAACACAGCAAAATCTGCTACTTTTTCAGGATTAGGAAAATCATGCGTTCGGTAAACAAACGTATTTTTTTCTTCTCCCTTTTTCATTTTGTACACATACGTAGCTACCGCCCGATTTGCCAGTAACATGAATTCCTCGATGAGTTTATGTGCTTCCTTTCTCACTTTCGGCACCACCATTAGTGGTTTACCTTGTGCATCAAGCTTGAATTTTACTTCAGTGGTTTCAAAATTAACCGCGCCCTTTTTGAATCTTTCCTTGCGGAGGATTTCATGTAGTCCATTGAGGATTTTTATTTCCTCGGCAAAAGTTCCGGCTCCACTTTCAATTACTTCTTGTGCTTGTTCATAGGAAAACCGCTGATCGGAGTGAATGATTGTGCGGCCAAACCATTCGCTGTAAATTTTTCCTTTGCTGTCCATTTCAAAAACAGCCGCAAAAGTCAGTTTATCTTCATGGGGGCGAAGCGAACACAACGCGTTAGATAAACGCTCTGGCAGCATGGGCACTGTTCTATCTACCAGATAAACAGAAGTAGCACGGTCGAACGCATCGTTATCCAGGTCGTTCCCCGGTCTTACATAATGAGTAACATCTGCAATGTGAACGCCTATCTCATAATTTCCATTGGCCGATTTTTGAAAAGAGATAGCATCGTCAAAATCTTTGGCGTCTTCGGGGTCGATGGTAAACGTAAGCACTTCGCGAAAATCTCTGCGCTTCTTTATTTCTTCATTCGTAATCTCTTCTGCAATTTTCTCAGCTTCTCTTAACACATTTTCAGGGAAGCGAAAAGGTAAATCAAACTCTGCCATGATAGAATGTATCTCTGCATTGTTCTCTCCTGTTTTTCCCAGTATTTCAATGACTTTGCCCTCGGCACTTTTATCGCCTTCAGCCCATTTAGTTACTTCAAACAACACCTTATCGTTGGCATTAGCGCCATTGATATTTTCTGGATAAACAAAAAAATCGGTGTAGATTTTTTTGAAGTCAGGAACGATGAACCCAAAGCCTTTTGAAATTTCCATGCGACCTACAAAACGATTGCGGCCACGCTTTACAATTTCTACCACTTTACCTTCGGGGCTCGCTCCATTTTTCTTTCCAAGCAATGAGACTTTCACGGTATCGCCATGAAGAGCAGAGCCTAAATCTCTGGACTGTATGTAAACATCTTTTGATCCCTCCTCGCCTGTAGCCACATATGCGAAACGCGGATTTACGTGATCTACAATTCCCACAACTCCTTTCGCGGTTGCCTTGCTGGTTTTTATTTTGTAGCTGCCATTGCTAAGTTGCCCAATCTTTCCTTCTTCTACCAACAAATCAAGCAGCTTATATAAGTCCTCAATCATTGATTTCTTTTTGACCTGCAGTTTCTTGGCAATTTGTTGGACGCTCCATTCCTTCCCGGCCATTTCATCTAATAATGAAATCAATGAGCCGTACAGTCCCACTTTTTCTTTCTTAACTTTCTTTTCCTTTTTTTCTTGAAATTTCTTTTTGCTCATTCGTTTATAATTTTAATTTTTCCAGAGCCATTCGGTTTCCCCAAAAAGTCGGTAATTCGATTTGATTTTCTTTGATGCGATAGAAAAAACTTACCTGCTTGACAACAACACATCGATAAGGTTTATATTTTTGGAGATACACAAAGAGTTTTGGATGCTTAGAAATAAGATGAAGAACCTCGTCTACTCTATCAATAAAGCTTCTTATTTCTTTTTGGCTCCAGTTTTCTTCTAAATATTGAATAATTTTTTCAAAAGTAGTTTTTGATTCAGGCGACCAAATGAAAGGATAATTCATTCAGCTTTTGGGTACTTTGCTATAATCTCACGCCACACTTCACCGTGAGGGATGCCTTTACCACCATCCAATTCCTTTGTTGCACGAGAAATAGAATCTTGAACATGAACGGGAAGTTCTTCTTCTTTTTCTAAAAAAAGCATCTGATCGATCATTGTTTCCAATTCTAATAGCATTTCTTCATTCTCAAGTTTTGCAATCTTATGTTGAATATTCTCAACGAGACTAGTCCTGTCCATAACCAATGAATTTATCACCTAAATTTACGAAATAAAATTTAGCTTGCTTGAATGATGTTCTGCTCCTCTATTAGATTCAATCCCTTCATTTTCAAATAAAGCTGCGCAATCGCCACCACATCGCCTACACAATACTCCGCTATTTTTTGTAATTGCTTTTCGCGATAGTATGCTTCATTCACCATTGAGCCGTCCATGGTTCCCTTGCTGGAGGGGATGTTAAAAATGGCTGCCAGCAAATCTAGCGAAGTGTAATGTTTGTAATCGCCAAACTTCCAAAGCTCAAGGGTGTCAAGGTGCGGAATTTCCCACGGTTTTTTACCGGCATAATCCAACAGAAACGGCAGTGAAAATCCGTTTATCAATATCCGTCTGCTCATGTAGGGGAAATCAAACTCTTTGCCGTTGTGCGCGCATAGCTTGGTAGATGCGTCCAGCTTTTCGAGCATTGCTTTGAAATCGGTGAGCAATTTTTTTTCATCGTGATCAGCAAAGTATTTTGTCCGCAGTCCAATCTCTCCCTTTTCATTTTTGGTGTACTTGCCTATGGCAATCACAATTATTTTTCCAAACTCTGCGTAGATTCCTGCCTTTTCGTGAAAGAGGTCTTCGTCCGTTTGGTTTTCATCTCGCTTAAAGAAGTTAGCCTTTCGCGCCCATTGGGTTTTTAGTCGTTCGCTTAGTAAAGAGTAGCTCTCTACACAACCAACGGTTTCGATGTCGAGGAAGAGGATGTCTTTTAAGTTCTGATTCACGCGAATCTTGTTTGTATAAAGGTATTAAATTAGGAGTGTAAAACTCCTTCCAGTTGCAATTCTTTAATGAAGGTAATATTTGCTTCACAAATAGAATCGGGCACGAACACAAATTTCTTATCGTGAATTTGTGAACCCACATAATAGCTTACCCAATACTCATTGTTTAAATGAAATACATTCGGGTCAATCGGCTCGATGGCAATGGTGGTTTGCGCAGCTACTGTCTGTAAAAAATGACGGAGGGTGGAGGTGCGCTGTGTTTCGCCATCTTTCTCGCCATATCCCTTGCTAGCGACTAACGTGTTATCGATATCAAATAAATTGTTGTTGATCAAATAGACTTTCCATTCGTAATGGTCGAGGAGATTTTTTTCGCGGGCAACTGCGAGCGTTATGTTTTCTACGGGGGGGATATCAATGTCTTTCTTCATTCACAATAAACAATTTTGGCAAAGGTAAGTTCATTTTGTCCTTTTTTATGCACGGAGTAAGTGAATCAAGGGCATCTCTAAAAACCTTTTTTTTCTTCACCTCAACCCTTTCCCTTCTCCATCTCGATAGCGATCGGGAGAAAAGGACGGCCGAGTTTTTAGAGATGCCCTCAAATTATCTCACTTTTTCGACTCACCCCCTCTCTGCCTTGTAAGAGAGAGGGGAAGGAAATGCTAGCAAAGAAATTTAGAAATTCTTTTTTTATACCTTGTGTGTATGGATAAACGAACCTTTTTAAAAAATACGGCTACCCTAGGGCTGGCTGGGTTACTCCCTACCGAGGCGCTTGGGAAATGGGTCAAGCAATTTGAACATCGTGCGGCAATTGACTTGGCCAGTGATGAAGCATTTTGGGAAGGTGTGCGAAGCGGCTATCGGCTAAAGCCGGATTACATCAATTTAGAAAATGGGTATTATTGTTTCATGCCGCAAGAAACACTCGAACATTTTATCGAGCATGTAAGGGAGGTAAATCACCAAGGCTCACACTACATGCGCACAGTGCAGTGGGAAAATAAAAAAATAGCTGCCGCTAAACTGGCTGCCTTAGTGGGATGTGGCGCAGAAGAATTGATCATCACGCGCAACACAACGGAATCGCTGGACACCATTATAGCGGGGCAAGATTGGAAACCGGGTGATGAAGCGGTGATGGCAGAGCAAGACTACGGTGCGATGTTGGATATGTTTAAACTGGTGGCGAAGCGATATGGTGTAATTAATAAAATCATTTCTGTACCTAATCATCCTACTTCGGACGAAGAGATCGTTAATTTATATGCCAACGCTATTACACCGAAAACAAAATTGTTGATGGTGTGCCACATGGTGAACATTACAGGCCAAATATTGCCGGTACAAAAAATTTGTGATAGGGCACATAGCAAGGGGGTGAAAGTAATGGTAGATGGTGCACATGCTTTGGCCCACATTCAGTTTGCTATTCCCGATTTGCACTGCGACTATTATGGCGCAAGTTTGCATAAATGGTTGAGTGTGCCGCTGGGTGCGGGAATGTTATATGTAAGCAAGAAAAATATTTCAGGAGTGTGGCCAATGTTTGGGGAAGAAGGCAGAAAGCCAGAAGATATTTATAGGCTCAACCATACGGGTACGCATCCTGTGCACACAGATTTAGCAATTGCCGATGCCATCGACTTCCACCAAAAAATTGGTGGAGAAAGAAAGGAAGCGCGCCTTCGCTTTTTACAAAATTATTGGACAGGTAAGGTGCGAGGAGTAAAAAAAGTAGTTGTCAATACACCTGTAGATACAACCCGCTCGTGCGGAATTGCTAATGTTGGAATAGCCGGAATGAAGCCAAGTTTGCTAGCAGAGACGTTGATGAAAAAGTATAAGATATTTACTGTTGCCATTGATGGGGCGAACGTACACGGCTGTAGAATTACACCAAACGTGTATACAACCTTAGGTGAACTGGATGCATTTGTGGAGGCGATTAAAGAATTGGCAGCTTAATTACATTTTATATCCCTCCCTCAGAATTTTCTCGGCAGGTTTGCCTTGTGGCGTAAAATCTATATCGATCATTCGTTTAGGCCCATGCGGGTACCACTTCCAAAAGTAAACACCTGCTAGCCAATTTTTGCCCCATACGGTTTCAAAAAATGCTTTATAGCAATTGGCCTGCACATCAAAAGCAACGGACGCTGTTTGATTTTCCTTCGGCCACACCCATGGCTCTATCGCGGAATTTGCATCGCTTCGATATCCGATTTCTGTAAAGAGAACGGGCCTGTTATATTTTTTATGAATCTGTTCGATAGATGAAAGGTGCGCTTTCCAACCGCCTTTCAAATCTGCGATAGAAGCCTCGCTGCTTTTTGTTAATGGAAAATAGGCTTGAATGCCTATGTAGTCCAAGGCATCCCAAAACATAACTTGTTGATATTCTTCGTGAAAATTTGCTGCATAGGTGAGTTTACCTTTGTACACCTTTCTAACACTGGCAATGACAGCACGCCACTCTTTTTCGCGCAGCGTTTGGTGTAGTTCTGTGCCGATGCAGAGAATCTCAATTTGATTTCGTTCTGCTAATTCTGCATAGTGGAGAATGAACTTTTCATAGAGAAGAAACCACCGTTGCCAAGCTGTATCACTTTTCATCTTGATCTCACCCGGCCAACCCTTGCTCACCCAAAGATGAGGCTTAAGGATCGTTTTGATCCCCGCTTTTCGGGCTAATAGGGTCGTCTTTGAAATCCCTTCGTCAGATTCACCCCACCAGATTCGATCGGATGTGAAGTGGGTTTTTATTTCGGATTCATTGGCGTTGCGCTGAAAGGCAAATGGTGTTTGGGAAATCCAAGTGACGTTGCACTTTTTGAGCGCTGCTATTTCCTTTTCAGTTACTTCTTCCCTACCACCTACCCAACAAACTCCTTTTTGTTTCGAATAGATTTGAGGAAAAGACGATATAGATAAGAAGGTAAAAACAACTAAATGGATTTTTTTCACACTTTAATGTAAAAGAGTCATACCAAAAAGAGAAACAATTTTTTCTTTTAGAATGGATTTGACAACAGCCATATCGATACTTTTTTTAAGTTCTTTCTCCAGTGAGGTGACAGCTTTGTCATCGATTCCGCAAGGAACGATATGCTTGAAATAGGTCAAGTCCACATTCACATTAAAAGCCAAACCGTGCATGGTTACCCATCGACTTGTTTTTACGCCAAGGGCACAAATCTTGCGGGTTGCTTTTTCGTTTTCAAAGTCGATCCACACGCCTGTTAATCCCTTGATACGGCCACTTACAATTTTGAATTCAGCCAATGTTTGAATGACAGATTCTTCCAGCAACCGCATGTATTTGTGGATGTCTGTAAAGAAATTTTCTAAATCGATGATTGGGTAGACAACCAACTGTCCGGGCCCATGATAAGTGATGTCGCCCCCTCTATTGGTCGGATAATACGTTGCCTGAATAGAATGAAGATCTTCTTTTTTTATGAGCAAGTTTTTCTCGCCACCGCTTTTACCAAGAGTGTAGACATGAGGATGCTCGCAAAAGATCAAGTAGTTGGAAGTTGGAAGTTGGAAGTTGGTGGGGAGATCGCGGTTTTGCTTTTTGATTTCCAGATTCTTGTTGAACAATTCCGTTTGATAATCCCAAGATTGTTGGTAGTCAATCAGGCCAAGGTCGATGAATTGGACATGTTTGTTGGTTGAAGTATTCAACATTTGCCCTTTTGTGCGAAGGCCGCTTGAATGTCCTCCTTTACCAAGCGGGGGTAGTTTTTCAATACTTCATCTTCTTTCCATCCATTGGCAAAAAGACCTAAAAGAAATTCAACCGATAGCCGTGTGCCTTTTATAACGGGTTTCCCTGCAAGTATTTCTTTATCTGAAATTATTCTACCTCTCCAGTCCATAACTTTAAAATAAAGAAAAATGTCTACTAGCAACTACTTAAGGTCACTTCAACTTTCCCAATTCCTCCTTTACAAAATCAACCGCTTCAATCGTGTTCGACTCCACCCCATTTTCTTTCGCCAAGTAAAAAGAAATCCAATCAGTAAGGTGGATTAAGTAATAATATTGTTCCAGCAACGATGCTCCTTCCGCAACAATATCAATAATGGGATTCGACTTCTTCTCAAAAAGAGGCCGGCAAATCTCCATCCGTTTTTCCACCCGTTCATGGTCATGATCAGAGTACAAATAAATTACCTGCGCATGCGATAATACTGCCTCTGGGAATTGCCATCCCACAATTTCGTTGTGGTTCATCTCAGGGAACGTGTTGATGTGCGCAAGTTGCTTGGCATTTTCATTGATCTGATTTTGAAAGCGTGTGGCCATGGCTCTTAATCGCTCGTCACAATAAATGATCGGCAATTTTCCTTTCAGTTTTTTAGCAATTAACTCCGCTTCTGATTGGATAGCTTTTTCACCTCTGTTCAAGTATTCGATAGAATTCTCAGTTTCCTTAATAAAAGCAGCACCAATTAAATTAGTATGGTAGAGGGCATACATTAGGGAAATGATCATATAGCCTAAGTTGCCTCTGGCACTTTTCGTTTCGCCTGGTATTTGAATCCACAGCAAGTTATATTCTTTTGCCAACTCCAACATTTTGCCTCCCGATGTAATGCAAATAATATGGGCACGCTTGAGCATTGCTTTACTGATAGCAGCCAAGGTCTCTTCGGTATCACCACTGTACGAACAAGCTATAAATAAAGTATGAGGGCTTACAAACTGCGGAATATTGTAACCCTTTGAAACCGTAATGGGAATGGGTACTCGCCCAAACGTAAGCGACTCCACCAGGTTGGCACCAATGCCCGAACCCCCCATACCAGTAATTAGAATATTTCTGATGTCGCTGCCAGGTCTTACCAAATCAACTGACTGGCCGATCTTTAAGGCACTTGCTAATTGTAACGTAAACCCTTCTATTAGTTTCTTCATTCTTTATTATCTTCGAATTTCAAAGGTAGATTATTTCCCGTGAGCGATAAAATTAAAAAAGGTAAGGAAGGTGAAGACATGGCCGCCCGCTTTCTGATGGACAAGGGCTACGAAATTATTGCGCGCAACTATCGTTACAGGCGATCGGAAATAGACCTCATTGTGAAGAAAGATAACTGGCTCATATTTGTAGAAGTTAAACTGCGGTCTTCCGATCAGTATGGCTACCCTGAAGATTTTGTCGACTACAAAAAGGCAAAGAATATTATTGATGGCGCGGAACAATATACTTTCGATAACAACTGGCAGGGCAATGTTCGGTATGATATTGTCTCCATTCGCCTGCTAAAAGACAAAACGGAAATTATACAGATCGAAGACGCGTTTTATTAAGTACGATAGAAGAATTTCAAGGCGCGAGATGGCTCACGGTTCAAAACGAGAAACTTATTTTGAATAAATCTCTTTTCCCTTTTCGTCCCACTCTTTCCGCAAGTAAGGTTTAAACTCCTTGTCGAATGGTTCTTTTGAATAGGAAATAATTCGCTTGCGTTTCCCGTTGGGATAATTCTCGATCCAATCTCCTACTTTTTCATTGAAGCGATATTCGCCCCGCACGGCCACCACGCCATTTTCATGAAGCATGTAGTAATAGCCTTCCCGTTCATTGTACTCAACGGGCGTTATCTCTTTGATTTTTTTTCGTTCGGCCGGATCGTAATACGTGATCCGTGATTCCTTCGGCCAGCCCTTGTAGTATTTTTCTTTATCCTCCAATAAATCTTGCCGATTGTGCCTCATCCATCTGCCATGCTTGGTTCCTTTGTAAAAAATCCCTTCTTCTACAAGTATATTTCCGGTCAGTTTTTTGTAGGGACCATGAAGAAGCACGCCTTTGGAAGCAACGAATTTTTCAACCTTTAAAATCTCGGCACGCTTGTAATCGTAATAGTAGATGTCGCGGGCGAAGGTGTTTGGCACATCCTGCTTTTTCAGCACGTAAAACAACTCAATCGTTACTTTATCGCCATAGCCCTTGCGGGTAAAGGCTTTTTTAGTTTTAATTCCGTAAAATACTTTTCGCTTTGGTTTCTTCTTTTTGGTGACGATGGGTTCTTCTTCTTTCTCCAATTCTAGCAACGTAAAGGGGCGATCCGTGTCAAACGTAAATTGGCCTTCTTTTACGTTGGGCTCGGGGGCTTGGGCGAAAAGAAGCGAGGCGGAGAAAAAGGCTATTATAGAAAACGTAAACTTCATTGAGACTAGTTAAACGAAGATAGCGCAAAAATATTTTGCCAAGAAAAAAGGGCTTCTGATCGAGAAGCCCTTCTTTTGTTGAAATAGCTATTTCTACCCCACCAACTCCACACTTCTTTTAATAAACGCTGTGAGGTCTGCGCCCGTCAGCATGCTTTGAGAAAGCAGACCTAGGTCATACGCCTGCTTTGCAAGCTTCGTTTTTTGTTCTTCGGTTTCTGCCTTCAATACTTTTTGAATGATGGGGTGATTACCATTGATCGCAACATTGTAATTATCCGGCATTGCACCCATAAAGCTCATGCCACCACCGCCACCGGTTTTGGCCATGTCTTTCATTCTACGCATCCACTCACTCATGGTCACTGTTACCGGCAAATCATCAGGCGAAAGTGATTCAATCGCCAATGTCATGGCTTTGTTGTTGATCGCCTTTTCAAAAACACCCTTCACCGTTTCCTCTTCTTCTTTGCTGAGAATACTTGGGATCGCATCTGTCTTGGTAATCAGCTTGTCAATAATATCGCTATCTACCCTTTTTAATTGCGTCTTCTCTAACTTCTGCTCTAGATTTCCAATGAAGTGACTATCCAACACACCGTCCATCATCAATACATCGTATGCTTTGCTCTTAGCTGTTTGAATAAACGCATCTTGTTTGCCTTTATCATTCGTATAGAGGTAAATCACTTGCCCGTCTTTATCGGTTTGGCTAGGTTTTACTTTATCTGCGTACTCATTGAGTGTAAAATATTGCCCATCGACATTCTTGAGCAACGCAAACTCTTTTGCTTTCTCGTTAAACTTTTCATCGCTGATCATACCGTAGCGAACGAACACGCTGATGTCGTCCCACTTCTTTTCAAATTCCTTGCGGTCTTTGATGAACATGTCGATTAGCTTGTCTGCTACTTTTTTGGTGATGTGTGCACTGATCTTTTTTACGTTTGAATCGCTTTGCAAATAACTGCGTGACACGTTCAAAGGAATATCTGGTGAATCCAACACTCCGTGCAACAGCATCAAGAAATCGGGCACTACATCTTTTACCTCATCGGTGATGAACACTTGACGAGAATACAGTTGAATTTTATTGCGCTGAATTTCAAAATCGTTTTTGATCTTAGGAAAATACAAAACTCCTGTAAGGCTGAATGGATAATCTACGTTCAAATGGATCCAAAACAAAGGATCTTCTGTGAACGGATATAACTCTTTATAAAACTTTAGATAATCTTCGTCCTTCAATTCAAGCGGAGCTTTCGCCCAAATGGGTGAAGTGTTATTGATGATGCGGTCGGTGGTTATTGTTTTGTATTTGGGTTTATCGTCTTTGTCTACACCATCTTCTACACTTTCGTCTTTTGTGCCAAACTTAATCTCGACAGGCAAAAACTTGCAATACTTTTCTAAAATTCCTTTGAGACGATATTCATCTAAAAATTCTTCAGAATCTTTGTTGATGTGCAAGATTACATCTGTGCCACGGGCATCTTTTTTATCGGGACTCAATTCAAACTCGGTAGAACCGTCACACTCCCAACGTGCGCCCTCTGCTCCTTCTTTAAATGACTTTGAAATTATTTCAACTCGATCAGCCACCATGAAGGAAGAGTAAAAACCCAGCCCGAATTTTCCGATGATGTCCTTTGCATCACCTTGGTCTTTAAATTTTTCTACAAACTCAGCCGCACCTGAAAAGGCTATTTGGTTGATGTATTTTTTTATTTCTTCGCCCGTCATGCCCAACCCTTTGTCGCTGACGGTAATCGTGTTGTTCTTTTTGTCAAAGCTCACCTCGATTTTAAGGTCGCCCAATTCGCCATTGAACTCGCCAATAGAGGCCAACTTTTTTAGCTTTTGGGTGGCATCTACCGCGTTGCTCACCAACTCACGCAAAAAGATTTCGTGATCCGAATAGAGGAATTTTTTGATGATGGGGAAAATATTCTCAGTATGGATGGAAATACTGCCCTTTTCTGTCACTTCTGCCATAGTAATTCTGTTTTAAGTGTTTTAATTGCTAGAAGCCCTAGTTTACAATGATTGTTCCAAAAGGGGAAAGTGTCAGGTTGGCAGAAAAAAGATAGGAAATTGATCCCGTTCGCTATCGGGACAGTGGGCCGATTATTATGTTTTAATCGTGAGATGCTTTGCTAAGTCATTAAAATACTTGGGCGACCAGAGTTTGATTCGTTCAGGATCTGAGATAAACCGTTGAATATCTGCCTTCATTCTAGTCATGTTAACGTCTTGTATCCGTTGGGTCAAAAGGCTACGAAATTCCTTTTCCGTAATGTCTGGCTTCGTCCAATCACCGCTATTCTGCGCTCGCAAAACAAAATGATCTAAACTAAGAGGCACTCCTTTCTTGATGTACCATTCTAAACCATACCAATCTCGTCCTTTCACATTTGTTTTCCATTTCCTAAAAAGCAGTGCATGCATTTTCTCGGCAAAAAGAGGGGGCAGTGTAAAACATTTTACATAGAAAGATACAGGACGAATCAATAAGTTATCCACCGTCTCAAAACCAAGTGGTGGCTCTCGATCCAATTCTAATTTTATTTTAACACTTGGCTTTTGTCCGAGTTCATTTTGCGGGATGGTACTTTCAAGCACCAACTCTTTCCAAATGGTATCTGACTTCAAAAAAGCGGATTCGATATTGTTCGTTAGAGTTTTTTTCTTCTCCCGCACAGAAACTTTTATCCCAAGGGCTGCAAATTCAGCTTCGATGACAGGCAAATAAGGATCTAATGTGAATACAGGGTTTACTTGTAGCAATGAAAAATCTAAATCCTCTGAAAAGCGATCCAAGCCATGAAAAATTCGTAGCGCAGAACCTCCATAAAAAGCTGCCTTTTTAAAAAAGCCAGCACGCGAAAGACCTGCCAATGCAATCTCTTGCATAATCTCACGTAGCGCTTGTGCCGCTTCGTCTGTTGTTTGTGGGTTGTATTCAGCAATCCATTCCTTGATCATACTGCAATTGATATAATCCTTCTGCCAAGATTTTGATACTCGCACTTTTTGGTGCGTCCTTCACCCATTTCTTAATTTGATTTACGCTGAGTGTTTGAAGCTTTCCGTCATCTATTCTTAGGTCGTCTCGCAAATAAGAAAGTGCTTGTGCGCTACTTCTGAAGAGTACACCTGCTGTAGAGATTATTTTATCGCACAATGCTTTTTCCGGGCTTGCCATCAGCGCTCTATTCTTGCCGGAAATGTGTACCGATTGAATGCCAAAAGCAAAATAGGGAAGTGGTAATTTAGTGTAGTTGAAAATCCCTACTCGTGTTGAAAATTGGTTAGGTGCTTTAGTAGTCATCGAAGCTATTTCATAAACTCGTTCTGGGATTAACCCGTGGAAAGATAGAGCTGTCTCAAGTGAGATATAACTGGGGCCATATAAATAGTTGGCCAGAAGAAAAGGTTCAGGCTTACCCGCGCTGATTAAAGGCCCCGCGATATACAATCCTTTTTTTTACGGATGTCAGTACCTTTTCTTTTACCAACTCGTTGATCTTATCATTGGGGCGCTTGTAATCTGTAAGCAACGATAAAAGCACGTGGTGTGGCAGCGGGTGCGTGGCATGTTTGCTAATTGCTTTATGGATATCTATCGACATACCGTAAATGTCAAATATTGTATGGATAATCGGAAATAATCCGATTATCTGTGTTAAAAATTACATTTTAGATAAACTCAACGGTAGAGACCAAGCGTTAATGCTGTGGAGCAGAAACACTTTGCGTCCCGTTGCGGACCTGCGGCTTGGCGGTAAAAAAAATCAGCGTAAAAAAAATAGCGTGCAATTTTCAGCAATGTGCACCATAAACCGCGGGGGATTGGTGGCAACTTAAAGCGTGAATGGTTTATTAAAATATTGCTTGTTAAACCATAACTCGAATGCTGGGTCAACAAATTCAAAGGAACTATTTACTTCGTGGATAACATCGTTGTTTATAAGCGAGGTTTTGTTTTTACTAACATTTCGCGGGGTACCGAGTGAATGTCGCTGCATAACGGCATAGCTGGTAAATTGGGTTTCACCTTTTGCTACAGCTTTCAGTAAGTTTAGTTGCGTAGCGCTGATACTTTCTGTTTCCTTTTGATAAAGCGGAGAATTGGCATTGATTAGCTCTTTCAACGCTATGTTTAGCTCGGCAATAGTGGCTCTTTTATGAGTTAAGTTCCATATATAATGTGCTAACTGTTGAACATACCAAGAGTGATTTTTCATGAGCATGGGTATAGCCTCAGCCGTTTTTTCATCAATCTGTTTTCCGGTGGCTTCAAAACCTTTGCGAATAAAGGGCAGCCATTTCTTTGTTTCAATTTTTTGCAACAGCATGATATCGCCAAAGCGATAAAACGGCTTGGACGGGTTATTGAAAATATCGGACATCATGTGCCGCTTGCTACCATAAAGACAATACGTGACACTTTTATGCCTTTGCCAACTAGCCCGAAGCCTTTTCTCAAAAAGAAGGTAATTATGGAAGGACGAAAGATTTTGGAATTCATCTAAGCAGATTATAAATTTCACACCCTTCTTTTTTGCAATTGTTTCTGGTAAGTTTAGTACTTCTTCAGCATTCTTTTTTAATTCCTCCCAATCGAAGTTCAAACTAAAATCGGCATTGGGGTCTACGCCTAAACTCAGTTTTGGAATCAGCTGCTTAAAAAAATCCTTCCCGCTACTCATCCATTCCTGCCATCTGGCAGAAGATGCCTTGATTGTTTCGCGCGCAAAAGTTTCTAAAAAGTCCACTTCGCTGCCTACTGAAAACAGATCAATAACTACTGTTTTTACGTCTTTGTCTTTCTTATTAACATCATTGATTACCTTTTCTACCAGCGAGGATTTCCCCCATCTTCTAGGTGAAATGATGGTTGTGTTAATGCCGTTTAACAAATTACTTTGCAGTTTTGCTGTTTCTACTTCTCTGTTAGTAAAAGCATGGCTGCTCACAGTAGTTCCATAAATAAATGGGGAATCTTTCATAATCTTATCCGCTGCTTTAATTTATACTAAATGGTATAATACTTAAAGGTATAAAAATTATACTTTACAACCTTTACTATTGTTGAAATTATACCTCTTTAAGATATGCAAGAAATTGTCGAACGCATTCTTTCACGCAATTAATAAGCAGCTAGAATGTGGACAGCTAAGATACAATACATACTGTTGACAAGCATGTTTTGGATGGAACGAATGAATCGTTAATAGTAAACAATCTGCCTCAAAATGACCGAAGCCGGTTTTTTGTTTGCAAAGACAATTTGCTTTGTCCAGTTGCCTTCGGCATCGTATTCATACTCACGCTTCTCCCGAGATTGTAGATTCCCACTCATGCCATAAGTGAACGACTCTTCTAAATTGCGATGTGAGTCATATCGAAATTTTATTTTGGTGGTGACCATGTTGTTCTTCAACACAACCAACCCAATTTGATGGTTTTGGGCATCGTATTCATAGCGTGTGATTGTCTGTTCATTTTTCGATGGAAAGCGTTGAACCGTTTCAATTACATTACCTTGCTCATTATATTGATGGCTAACTTGGCTTTCAACGGCCTCTCCGCTAAAAGTGTAGTTGTCAGTGTTATTTTCTGTGGCATCAAAAATACGCTCTTCTGTTTTTGCAAAGCCATTGCTGGCTCCTTGGTAAATGGTCAGGATTCGATTTCCGTTTCGATCAAAATGAGCTTTCGTTTTAGAAACACATTTCCCATCCGTATCAAATTCACTTGTTTCGATCAGCTGGCCTTGAGAGTTGTATTCGTTGATCTGTTTGTGAAAAAGAACTTCCTCAGGTTGGAATTTTTTACACTCAATTACGCTATCCTTTTCATCGTATCGCCAGGTCATTTTCGATTCCAGCTTGCCTCTTCCATTGAATTTTTTCTCTACCGTTAACAACCCTTTGCGATTAAAAACCGAGTTCGTCACAAATGAATTTTCAGAGATCGCATCCTTGTGACTAATCTGGCGGTCATCGCTAATGGGATCATGGATGGACTCGACTATTTCTTTAATTTTTTTGTGGGAAGACTCACTCGCCAAAACATTTCCGTGTTTTTTCTTTTCGCAAGAAAAAAGAAACACAACGATTAGTGGTATCCATACGTGCTTCATACCCAACTGATGAATGACAAGAATACTCAAAAAACAATTTCGAAGATAATTTACGCTGAGCCAAACACCTTTTCGACAGAAATTTGGGTTGATTCTACATGGCCGGCCATAAAAAAAACCCGAGCTGTTAGTCTACGGGTTTCTTTTGAAAATATTGGAAGAACTAATCCCCCGCCAAAACAGGCGTACTTTTCTCCTGCGCCAGTTCAATCTCTTCACCGTCCTTGTTCAAAAACTTGTATTCAGTAATGGCCAACGAAGAATCTTTGATTAACTCTACCGGATGCTTGTATTTAAAATACCACTTCACGCGCTTTGAGATAAAGCCTTTGGTATAGTAGGCAAACAAGAACGGATGCAACGCTAACACCAGTTTTTTCTCGTTTTGTTTTTCGAACAAATGCTGGATGTGGTCTTCAATTTTATCGGTTACCAAAATAGAGGCTTCGATCTTGCCAGATCCATTACACGTAGGGCAAACTTCTTTGGTGGCAATGTTCATCTGCGGGCGCACGCGCTCGCGAGTGATCTGCATCAAACCAAATTTTGACAAAGGCAGAATGGTATGCTTCGCTTTGTCGGCCTCCATTTCCTCCTTCACTTTGTTGTAGATGAGCTTTTTGTTTTCAAGCCCGCGCATATCAATAAAGTCTACTACAATAATGCCGCCCATATCGCGCAAGCGCAGTTGGCGTGCTACCTCTTTGGCCGCTTCTAAGTTTACAGAAAGAGCAGTTGTTTCTTGACTTTCTTCGCGGTTGGATTTGTTTCCGCTGTTTACATCAATCACGTGAAGTGCTTCGGTGTGCTCGATGATCAAATAGCCACCAGCTCGCAAACTTACCGTTTGCCCGAAGGCCGATTTGATTTGCTTTTCAACACCTAAGTGTTCAAATACTTTTACTTTGCCCGAGTAGAGTTTTACAATCTTTTCTTTGTCCGGAGCGATGTTGTGGATGTAGCTTTTTACTTCATCAAAAATCTTCTTGTCGTCTACCCACACGCTATCAAACGATTCGTTCAATACATCGCGGAGGATTGAGGATGTTTTGTTCAGCTCACCAATCACTTTATCGCGCGGGTTGGCATCTACCATGCGGGCAATTCCATCGTCCCACATTTTAACAAGACTGCGCATGTCTTTATCCAACTCGGCCACTTCTTTGCCTTCGGCTACCGTGCGAATAATGGCCCCAAAATTTTCGGGTTTGATAGATTGTATGAGACGCTGCAAGCGCTTGCGCTCATCGCTGCTGGAAATCCGTTTGGAAATGCTCACCCCGGATGAAAAGGGTACCAAAACCAGGTATCGCCCGGCTAGGGAAATCTCGCACGAAAGTCGCGGGCCTTTGGTAGAGATCGGTTCTTTTACAACCTGTACCGGAATCAATTGAACCTTGGCAAGCTGCTGGCCAATTTTGCCATGCTTGTCAATGTCTTTCTCTAGCTGAAATTTGTCCAGCTTTCCTCCGGTGATCTTCTTCCCACGGACTAGTTTAGTGAATTTTAGCAGCGAGCTAAACTGAGCTCCCAGATCGAGGTAATGGAGAAAGGCGTCTTTCTCATACCCGATATCAATAAAGGCTGCATTCAAACCCGGCACTATTTTCTTTACAGTGCCTAGGTATATATCACCCACTACAAACTTGCTTCCGTCCTGTTCTTCATGAAACTCGGCAAGTTGTTTGTCTTTTAGAAGGGCTATGCGACATCCGTCCTGAGTAGCACTAATAATTAGTTCATTGCTCAAAGGAATAGGATATAATATTTTTTTACATGGATTTGGGCTGCGCAAGAATAAGCGCAGCCGTCTATCTATTTTTTCTTATGACGGTTTTTTCTCAAACGCTTCTTGCGCTTGTGAGTAGCCATTTTGTGAGCTTTTCTTTTTTTACCACTGGGCATAATGCTTTTTGGTTTTTGTCCTGATTGTTACGTCAGCACGGGTTTAACATTTATTTATTTAAATCTTTCAGATAACTATCTACCGTTGCCTGCACGGCCGGATCATTATCCAACTTCTTTACTCTTTCAAACTGCTGGCGTGCTTTCTTTTTATTTCCTGTGTTCAAATAAGCTACTCCCAACAACAAATTTCCCTGAATATGATCAGGGTTCACAGCAATCAATTCTTTTAGGCGATCGATGGCTTTATCATTCTGCCCCGACTGCACGGAGAGCATACCCATGTTATAGAGCGCAAATTCGTTCTTCGGATCTTCGGCCAGCACCTCGCGCATCATCTGTATGCCTTGCATGGGCGAAGATGAACTCAAGTACGTCATGGCCATCTTGATTTTTGCCTTCAGGTTTTTTGGATCGGCTTCTACCGCCTTTCCCAGCCATTCGCGGGCTTTTTCGGCCATTGCTTTTTGTTTCTCTGGCTGAAGGGCAAAGGTGTACGCCTCGTAGTAGCTGTTTCCAGCCCTTAGTGAACTTTCAGTTGTTTTAAAGAACGTTGCTGCTTGCTCGCCATACCATGCCGCGCTATCAAATTGACCGGCTTGCGTGTATAGGCTTCGCAAAGAGTCGGCAAAGATAGCATTTTTTTGATTTGCCGAACTTGGTAAGTATTGGGCTCTCAAGCTTTTGATCGCGTTTGTTAAAGCAAGAGGTACATTACTGTGCCCAGCCGATGGTATTGTTTTGCCCGATTGAGTAGAATCGACTGCTTTTAACTGACTTTCATTTTCTACTACCGCCTTAGGCAATAAAAAAACGAGCCAGATGACAATGGCGCAGGCAGCTATTAGAATGATTCGGGTCTTTGCCATTGAGTTGTTGGTTGGTAGTCACTAGTTGTTAGAGGCTTTAACTAGCAACTAAAAACTAATAACTATCAACTATTTTTCCGCGAGCTGCTTTACTTTATCGCTGTTCTTGATTTTGTTAACGAAAATCTTGGCAGGCTTAAAGCTAGGGATGTAGTGTTCTTCAATCACGATGGCCGTATTGCGTGAAATGTTGCGGGCAATTTTTTTCTTTCTCTTTTTGTTGATGAAACTTCCAAAGCCTCGAACATATATATTGTTCCCGGCAGCCATGTTACTCTTTACGATATTGAAAAATGCTTCCACTGCTGCGGAAACATCCGCTTTGTCGATACCGGTTTTGTCAGCAATTTGATTTATTACGTCAGCTTTTGTCACAGGAATAGGTTTTGATTTCTAGTTTTTTCGGGATCGCAAATTTAGGAGCAGTTAGTTCAAATCCAAAATTAATTTACTGACTATCAACAAAGTGGGGAGATAATTTCCTGTAAAGTGTCCACTGAATCGATTGAATGCAGTTTTTTGTTGGCTTACTTTGTTTTTTTGCAAAAGATGAATAAAACTCTTTTTGGGAAGAAGATCGTTGGATGGTATGAGGAAAATAAAAGGAGCTTGCCTTGGCGCGATACCCTTGATCCCTACAAAATTTGGCTTTCGGAAATTATTTTGCAACAAACACGTGTATCGCAGGGCTTGCCCTACTATGAGCGGTTTGTAAAAACCTTCCCAACTATTTTTGATTTGGCAAAGGCTCCCGTGTCAAGCGTACTCAGGCTTTGGCAAGGATTGGGTTATTATTCCAGGGCCAGAAATTTACATGCATGCGCCAAAAGTGTTGTCGATGATTTTGGAGGGAAGTTCCCATCCACTTTTGAAGAACTAAAAAAACTAAAGGGCATTGGTCCCTACACGGCAGCAGCCATTGCTTCCATCGCTTTTAAAGAATCCGTGGCGGTGGTAGACGGAAATGTGTATCGGGTGCTAGCGCGTGTTTTTGGTATCGATTTGGACATTGCAAGCACAGAAGGCAAGGTATTTTTCTTTGACAAGGCGAACGAACTGATTTCAACACATGAGCCCGATCTTTTTAACCAAGCGATGATGGAGTTTGGTGCCTTGCATTGCCTGCCGCAAAATCCAAAGTGCGAGGAGTGCATTTTTGCGAAAGCTTGCGTGGCTAACCAAAGGGGTTTGCAAAAAGAACTTCCCGTCAAGTTGAAGAAAACAAAAGTCCGAAAAAGGTATTTGTATTATTTCATCATTGGCCACAACAGTAAGATATTGATGAAGGAGCGCGGGGCGAAGGATATATGGCAAGGGCTCTATGATTTTTATTTGGTTGAAACGAAGCGCAACAAAAAAATTGAAAATTTATTGAAGGAGAATCAGGGGTTAGGGGGCTTTCAACCGACCGCGCATAGTAAAACTATCAAACACATTCTTTCGCACCAGCAGTTGATGGTGAGATTTGTTCAGTTGGAAGTTAAATCAAAGACAAACTTTACCCAATTGGCGAAGACATTGAATATGAAGGCGTATTCTAACAAGCAAATCGAAAGTCTACCAAAGCCCATTTTGATTGGGAAATATTTGAGAACATTATAAGTCTCACTGTCAGACTGAGCCTGTCGAAGTTTATTTGGAAGCACCAATAATCCGTTTTCGACAAGCTCAAACTGACACCATGTTACATCTTGCCTAACTCCAATAAAGTTAATTACGAGCATCTTTAAAAACCTAAGATTACTGTCATACTGAGACTGTCGAAGCCGATTTGGAAACTCCATTAATTCGTTTTCGACAAGCTTAAACTGACATCATGTTACATCTTGCGTAACTCCAGTAAAGTTAACTACGAGCATCTTTAAAAACCTAAGATTACTGCTAGACTGAGCCTGTCGAAGTCTCAACGTGACACCATTTTTAGAGAGACTCGTACGATTTATGGTAAGAGGCTGAACGGCTAGATAAAGTTTCGGCCATGCTTGTCTGGCGCGAGCCGATTGGCATGTGTGTGGGTTGAGCGGGCCGCCAAAAAACGCTTCGCTAGAAATTTGGTATTTTTGCTGTCCCAACAGAAAATCCAAACCAAAATTATGTCAGGCGTTAACAAAGTCATTTTAGTAGGCCGTTTAGGCAAAGACCCAGAAATAAGAAATTTAGAAAATGGAGCCACCGTAGCCAATTTTACCATGGCCACCTCCGAAACCTATAAAGACAAAATCACAGGCGAGCGCAAAGAGATCGTTGAATGGCATAATGTGGCGCTGTGGCGCGGACTGGCTGATATTGCCGCTAAATATTTGCACAAAGGTGATCAGGTTTACATTGAAGGAAAGCTCCGCACACGCAGCTGGGAAAAAGATAATGTGACCCGCAACACGACCGAAATTGTGGGCGACAACATGACTCTGTTGGGAAATAAACCAAGTGGGGGAACACCTCCAGACTCAAGCCCGCCCACTTCTACCAATTTTGCCTCTATCGACCCAGGGCTGGCCAATGATACCACCGATGACTTGCCTTTCTAATATTCAGTAAGTATTTCACCCTTGGAAACCGCACTCACGCTAGACGAGCCTCCCAGTTTTTTATTGGCGGATATTCTGTCAGCACCTAATTACTTTTACATTTTCAGTTTTTTGGTAATAGCCGTTTTGCTGTTTTTGTCTGCAATAATATCTGCTTCAGAGGTTGCTTTTTTTTCGTTGCGGGCCGATGATTTAGATCGTTGCCGCGAATCAGAAATTTCAGAAGAAAAAAAAATTATAGCACTTCTAAAAAAACCTCGACTGCTGCTTGCCACGATTGTGATCATGAATAATTTTGTGAACGTGGCCGTTGTAACTATTTCTACATTTTTAATGTGGGAGATGACTGGCACGCGCAAACCAACGGAGACGATTGTTGGTATCGTTACATTCGGGGCTACGTTCGCCATTACTTTTTTTGGTGAGATCATCCCCAAAGTATATGCAGCACGCCACAACTGGACGTTTGCAAAGCGCATGGCCGGTATTTGGGGAGTGTTGGAAAATGTTTGGCGGCCGATTTCGTTTTTATTGTTGGCATTGAGCAGCGTGGTGGAGCGAAGAATAGAAAAAAAGGGCTACAGTACTACCGTGGAAGAGCTAAATCAAGCGCTGGAACTCACAACAGACAATAACGAGACAAGCATTGAGGAAAAAGGGATTCTCAAGGGAATCGTGAACTTTGGTACACTCACCGTGAGGCGCGTGATGAAATCTAGGATGGACGTGTCAGCAGTAGACGTTGAGTTAAACTTCAAAGAATTAATGGAGCAAGTAAACAAGTCGGGCTTTTCACGAATACCCGTTTATAAAGAATCGATTGATCACGTGCAGGGTATTTTATACATCAAAGATTTGCTGCCGTTTTTAGATGAAAGCGAAAATTTCAAATGGCAAAAATTGTTGCGCCCCGGATTTTTTGTTCCTGAAACCAAACGCCTGGATTCGCTTCTAAAAGATTTTCAAAGCAAGCGCGTACACATGGCGTTGGTGGTAGATGAGTATGGCGGCACTTCGGGATTGGTGACATTGGAAGACTTGATCGAAGAAATTATTGGTGATATCAACGATGAATTTGATGAAGTTAATTTAGATTTCCAGAAGATTGATGATAAAACTTTTCTTTTTGAGGGAAGAACCTCGGTGCATGATTTATGCAAGGCAGTGCAGGCCGATCCTACTTTTTTTGACGAAGTAAAAGGCGAGAGCGAATCGGTTGGCGGATTGATTTTGGAACTGCATGGCGCGCTGCCCAAGATTGGCGACCAAATTAAGTTTGAGAATTTCACCTTCACGATTTTGACGGTGGATCAGCGGAAGATCAATAAGGTGCGGGTAACCATTGAAGAGATTGTGAAAGATGAGGATTGATCAAAAGTCAATAATAGATAGTCGATGGACGATAACTTTTTGCCTAGCCATTGTTTGTCTTTCAACTTTTTGTTCTTGTACAAGAAATTACCAGCCAAAGCCAAAAGGATACAATCGATTGATTCTTCCAGAAGAAAAATATCGACTCCTACCGGATACGCTGCCTTATCAATTTGAATATTCCACCGCTGCCAAGTTGCTGCGCGATTCTTCTTGGATGAGTGAAAAGCATTGGATTGAAGTCTACTATCCAACACTGAAGGCGAATATCCATATCACCTATAAGCGGGTAGAAAACCGTGAGCAATTGTTGAAAGAGTTTTTAGAGGATGCTTATAGGCTTACTTCCAAGCAGCAAATTAAAGCCTATGGCATTGATGAAGTAAAAGTGGTTACGCCAAAGGGCAAAACCGCTATGATTGCTGAGATTAGTGGGGAAGTACCGAGTCAATTTCAATTTACGATGACCGACTCTACTTCAAACTTCTTGCGCGGTGCGTTGTACTTTAATACGAGAGTTCAAAATGACTCACTTGAGCCAGCGATCGACTTCATGAAAAAGGAAGTGATGCATTTGATCAATACAGTGGAGTGGAAGCGCAATTAGGCGATTCGATAATTCGTTGATTAGTGTGGTTAGATAATGAAATGATTTTTCTTTATTTTTGAATTGAAAACTCAAATGATTACAAAAGAAAAGTTGATCCAAACAATAAATGATCTTCCCGACTCATTTTCCATAGATGACTTCTTTGATCGGATTGTGTTGTTGCAAAAAATAGAAATAGGATTAGAACAATCAAAATCTGGTAATATTCATTCGACACAAGAGGCCAAGATCAAACTTGAGAAATGGCTGTCGAAATAAAATGGACAACACTTGCGCTACAAGACATTGAGAACATCGCAGGCTTTATAGCCAAAGACTCAGCTCGATACGCTAGCATTCAGGCTGAGCGATTTTTCGAACGGGTTACAATTCTTGAAACCCAAACAGAAATAGGAGGAATCGTACCAGAGTTAGGCCAGCAATTTATCCGTCAGTTATTCGAGGGGAACTACAGCATAATTTATGAGGTCACTTCGCCTAAGCGAATTACCGTCTTGACGATCCATCACCGAAGCAGGCTGCTTTCCAACAATCCGTTATTCGAAAAATAATAAACTTGCCTAATTTGCACCGCTTCAATTGAAATGTCTTTCTTCGATACATCCCTTGAGTTTTTAAAAGGCGTGGGGCCGCAGCGCGCGGCAATGCTTCAAAAAGAATTGAAGCTCTTTACGTTTGGCGACCTAATTCAACATTACCCGTTTCGCTACGAAGACCGTACGCGTTTTTATTCAATCGCAGAGGTAGACGAAACAATGCCCTATGTGCAAATCAAAGGAACGATTACCGACATTGAATTGATTGGAGATAAATTCAAAAGAAGATTAGTTGCTTATTTTGCCGATGACAAAGGGGAGATTGAGCTAGTTTGGTTTCAAGGAATCAATTGGGTGATGCAAAAAGTGAAACCCAATGTTGAATATGTTGTTTTTGGGAAGCCAGCGCGCTACGGAAGTAAGCTGTCCATCGCACATCCTGAAATAGAATTGCTAACAGAGAAAAGTGGAAAAGGCGGATACCTTCAACCCGTTTATCCGCTCAGCGAAAAGCTTCGCACACGGCATATCGACAATAAATTTATCATCAAACTACAGCAAGACGTATTGAAAGGGGCGATCAATCACATTCGCGAAACGCTGCCCAACTCACTACTTGAGCAGCAAAAATTAATTGGTAAGAAAGAATCCGTTATCAACATCCATTTCCCCAAAAATAACGAATGGTTGGCCAATGCGCAGCGCAGGTTAAAATTTGAAGAGCTTTTTTTCATCCAGTTGCGGCTTATCAAAATGAAATTGGTGCGGCAAGGGAAATTTAAGGGGATCGTTTTTAAGGATACTGCCATTCTCACGCAGTTTTATAAAGAACATTTACCTTTTGATTTAACCGAGGCACAGAAGCGGGTAGTACGGGAAATCTATGCCGACATGAAATCTGGAAGGCAAATGAACCGCTTATTGCAAGGTGATGTGGGGAGCGGAAAAACTATTGTCGGCTTTATTTCTATTTTGCTAGTAATCGGTGGAGATGCCCAAGCAACCCTGATGGCACCGACTGAAATATTGGCGCAACAGCATTACACCAACTTAAAAAAGTATGCCGATAAGATGGGCCTTTCTATTGCGCTGCTCACCGGATCGGTCAAGAAAAGTGCACGCAAACCCATCCATGAGCAACTCGCTAATGGTTCATTAAAAATTTTAATTGGAACCCACGCCCTGCTGGAGGAGGAAGTAAAATTTAATAACCTAGGCTTGGCCATCATTGATGAGCAACACCGCTTTGGCGTAGCACAGCGTTCAAAACTTTGGCAAAAAAATATAGACTTCTATCCGCATGTATTGGTGATGACGGCCACACCCATACCTCGCACGTTGGCGATGACACTCTACGGAGATTTAGAAATTTCAGTGATCGATGAGTTGCCGAAAGGACGTAAGCCCATTAAAACTACTCATCGACATGACTCGCACCGTTTGCAAGTAAATGGAGTTATTAAAACTCAAATTGATACTGGTAGACAGGTGTACATAGTGTACCCGCTGATTGAAGAGTCTGAAAAGCTAGATCTCAAACATTTGATGGATGGCTATGAAAGTATTTCGCGGGCGTTTCCAGAAATACCGATCAGCATTTTACACGGGCAAATGAAACCTGAAGCCAAAGATTTTGAAATGGCGCGCTTTGTAAAGGGAGAAACGAAGATCATGGTGGCCACTACGGTGATTGAGGTGGGTGTAGATGTGCCCAATGCTTCGGTGATGATCATTGAAAGTGCGCAACGATTTGGATTGTCGCAACTCCATCAGTTGCGTGGACGCGTGGGCAGAGGTGCAGAGCAATCTTATTGCATCTTAATGACGGATCATAAATTGGGTGCAGAATCCAAAACACGCATCGAAACCATGGTGCGCACCAACAATGGATTTGAAATTGCTGAAACTGACTTAAAGTTGCGTGGCCCAGGAGACTTAATGGGCACTCAACAAAGTGGTGCACTGGACCTGCTCATTGCTGACTTAGGTAAAGATGGTGAGCTTTTGAAGCAGGCACGTGATTTGGCAATAGAGATATTGGAAAAAGACCCCCTTTTGCAACAACCTGAAAATACCATGATTCTTCATCAAGTTGAGTCGATGAAGAAGACGGCTGTTAATTGGAGCAGGATCAGTTGATTGAACGAGGTGTTTTTGACCTTCCCAAAATCAACTAACTTTGAAGATGTTGAACGTATGAAGAACTTCCTCTACTCTACTGTTGCGATATTATTTTTATCGCATGGTGCTTTCTCACAAAAAGGCAACTCTTTTCTCACCCATTATTCGCCCAAAGATGAAAGAATTGATTTTCGAAGCTCTGGCATGGTCCAGGATAGCAATGGCTTAATCTATTTCACAAGTAAAAAAGGCGTTCTGGAATTTGATGGCAATAATTGGCAGCTGATTTCTACACCTAGCGCAGTTTACACAATTTCATTGCTCAACAACGAAGTGTATGTAGGCGGTATTTTTGGTTTTGGAAAGCTGATTTCCAATGAGCGCAGTCAACGCATATTTCAATCGCTCTCAACCGCTCCGCAGGTTTTTTCCAGTGCTGCTGCTGCTGGAAAAATTTACGCTTGCTCGGAGGAATTGCTGTTAGTGATTGATGAAGATAAAATACAAAAAGAAATACGGCCAAATGAAGATGACCACTTTCTTGGACTGCTGGAAGTTCATGGACATATTTTTATCAAAACTGCCGCGCTGGGGCTCATGCAAGTTGAGGCTGATAAAATTGTGACGCCAACATACAAACTTCCCGCAGATTCTGAAATCATTTTTTCTTCTTCGTACCCGAAAACGGGAGATGTTATATTGGGTACAGATGATAATAGGCTTTTTAGCTTAAAAGCAAACGGGGCTCCACTGGAAATAAAATTTATCGATCAAGGATTATTGTCACAAAACCGATTGGTAAGCGCGGCTTGGGTGAACGAAAACTTGATTGCTTGCGGAACGTTGCTAGGCGGTGTGATATTGGTGAACGCCCAGACTGGTGCGACAGAAGACATTATCAACTACGATCAAGGCCTTCCCGATAACGAGGTGTTTGCTATGTTGGGAGATCAGCATGACGGTGTTTGGGTTGCGCATGAATATGGTTTTACCCGCATTGCTCCTTCCATTCCATTTCGCTCCTTCAACCACTACCCCGGACTATCCGGGAATTTGTTGTGCGTTAAGGCGCTGAAAAATCAACTATATGTTGGCACAACCTTGGGTCTTTTTCAGCTGGTAAAGGAAGTTTCATCAATGGCCACGAAGTATGCTTCGGTAACAGAAGGAGTGCAAGGACAAAGCACTCACATACGAAGAGGGCTCTTTGGATTTTTGAAAAGACGAACAAAAGAAACTCTGCCCGCTACTACCCTAGTGAAGCCCCCGATTTCTGTTTACAAATCAGTCAGCAGCCTAGAAAGGTTTTCGTATAAACGAGTAGAAGGCATCAGCGGCAAAGTCTCCCAACTGATTGAAGTGAATGGACAATTAGTTGCCGCGGGACTCGCGGGTGTTTTTGAGATCAATAACTTAAAGGCTCGATCAATTTTACCGCAATCGGTCCATGCAGTATTTTTTGCACAAACAATCCAGCAACTTTTGGTCAGTACTTATCAGGATGACTTGAAAGTATTTACACCCGGCAGCTGGAAAGAGACCCAATTGCTAGATACGCTTCGCGATAACTTCAGTTATATTTTTGAAGACGAGATTCAAAATATTTGGCTTTGCGGTCGCGAAAAAGTATATCGTGTTGAAACTGTGGATGGCCAAATCTCGGATGTGGCTTCCTTTCCAATAAGTAATCCGTCATTGGATCAAATGGTGGGCGTGGCCTATGGAAATGATGTTTACTTAGCAAATTCGGGAGAGTTCAAAATTTTTGACAGAAAGGAATCTTTTGTAAAGTATGATTCTTTTCCAGGACCTCATCGATACTTTGCCTCTGCGGGATACTTCTGGTTTAATGATGGCACGCAATGGCGCACGGTTGATAAGAGACTAAAAGAACTAAAACTTCAATGGCTGGGACTCTTTCCTAATTTGCGCTTTCTTGCACCTGACGAGAATGCTCAGAACCTTTGGGTTATCACGGCCAACAATGAATTATACAAATTCTCTGGTACACAGGCTCCTGCCCAGGACAAACGATTTCCGTTACTGTTAAGGCATGTGAGCGGTCAGGAAATAAAAATTGTTCAAGGCAAGCAGGTAACACTTGATCAGCCTGAGACTGAATTTTCATTTGATTTTATTCAGCCTGATTATGTAAGCAACCAAGCGATGCAATATCGATATCAGGTAAAAGGACTCACCAGCACATGGACATCGTGGTCGAATTCTAATCACATTGCCAGCTTTCCTTTTCTCCCCCCTGGAAGTTATCAATTAGCTATTCAATCGCGCGATTTGTTGGGTAACGAATCAAAGATTGAACTCATTTCCTTTAAAGTTTTAGCTCCTTTTTGGAACCGTTGGTGGTTTTACGCATTGGAGTTTGTCTTTTTTGCCTTCTTGGTTTTTATATCCGTCAAGGTGAGTGGGTCAAATATCAAGTACAAATACCTGAGCGATATTTTATCGCTGCTATCGGTGATCATCTTTATTCAATTTATCAGTACTGCCATAAACTCAATTGTTACGATAAAAAGCACACCTGTCGTTCAATTCTTCATACAAGTGTCGATTGCTTTATTAGTTTTTCCCGCGGAATTATATTTCAGAAAATTTATGGATGCAGCCGCAAAGGGAAAAATTCAGATTAAATCTAAGAGGTTAAAGCAACCAGAAAATCTATAAAAAAATGGATCAAAAAATAATTGACCTTTTCGATGAGTACACACACAAACCACTTTCACGGGAAGAATTTTTAAAAAAGCTGGTGGCACTTACCGGAAGCACTGCGGCCGCCATTTCCGTTCTCCCGTTGTTGGAGGTAAACTATGCTCATGCGGCAACAATCCCCGATGGTGATGAACAGCTGTTTACCGAGCGTGTTACCTACTTAGGTGAAGGATGTGAAATGAAAGCCTATGTCGCTCGGCCCATCAAGCAAACCAAATATCCGGTGGTAATGATTATTCACGAAAATCGCGGGCTGAATCCGCACATCGAGGACGTTACAAGACGAATGGCGCTCGAAGGATTTCTGGCAATCGCGCCAGATGCCCTTTCACCCGAGGAAGGTACGCCAACTGATCCCGACAAAGCACGTGAGCTATTCGCAAAACTCGATGCCGTTAAAAATCTATCTAACTTTGTCAAGGGGTTTGACTATGCGAAGACCCGCAAAGACACAACTTCAAAATTTGGAGCCATCGGTTTTTGTTGGGGCGGTGCATTGTCAAATCAACTCGCTGTGAACATGCCAGACCTAAGAGTTGCCGTACCCTTCTATGGCCGCCAACCAGAAGCTGCCGATGTGCCAAAAATCAAGGCCTTCGTGCAATTGCACTATGGCGGCATGGACGAACGGGTAAATCAAGGAATACCCGCCTATGAAGAGGCCCTTAAGAATGCCGGCACTCGGTATGAGGTGTTTGTGTACGAAGGTGCTCAGCATGCATTTCATAACGATACTGCTCCTACCCGTTATAATGAAGCAGCCGCAAAATTGGCTTGGAGCCGCGCGGTGGGTTTATTTAAAAAACAATTGAATTAGCTATGAAGAAATCTATTTTCAAATTATTGGCACGAATCAATAAAATTGCATTGCCTAGTTATAGTAAGAAAGATATCACTAAGCTCTCCAAATTTGATCAGGCTATTGTCGGATACAGATATTGGGTGACGTGCAATTCTTTAAGCTAATTCCGGTTTGCCATGAAGATAGCGAGAAGATAAATTTTCCGCATTTTTATTGGTATCAACGGCCAGTTAGAACCAAGCGCTTTCAGCGTAAGACTTTCAGTTTTTAAAAATGTAGCGGCCGCAAACCTGCCTATCGCAGGACGCGCAAAATCTGAATGCTTTGGAATTTTATATTCTGCACCTGCCTGCCGGCCATAGCTTCTAGGCTAAAGCCTGAAGTGTTTTGCTGTAAGACCAGTTTGTCAGGGTGGGTTAAGATATTCTCTACTACTGTGTTTATCCTGAAAGCATCCCTGTAGTATTTCCAAATGCCTCAAGATTTGTGGCTTTTGTTTACATGATCTGCCACACAACAGAATATTTTCTAGTGGATGATTTTATACTTATTCCGCTCTACCGAATATGAAACCAACCGACAAGGCAGTTAGGCGTCATTGCCGACAACAAAATTGTATTGAAGATAAGGCTGGCTGTACTTTTTTATTTTCTTCTGGTATTTTAAGAAGTCCATCTATTCTATTTTTTCTCTTTACCGGTGCAGGGATTGAGCGTATGTTTGAACCCGAAATGGTTCCTATAACTATCGGGTGTGCGTGAGGTGGCGAGTAGTGAAAGCCTGCCTGTCCGGTAGGCCCACAAGCCGCCCAAAAATTATTTTGATTGAAGGTGTTTCGGCACCCACCATTTTTCTAAAAAGGAAAAACCAAATTCGAGCGTGAGTGCAAGCGCGGCTGCGGGAATGGCTCCGCGCAAAATCAATTCGGTGCTGTTGAGGGCAAGGCCGGTAACAATAAATTCGCCTAGGCCACCTGCACCAATAAATGCGGCAAGTGTGGCAGTGCCCACGTTGATCACCGCTGCCGTACGGATGCCCGCGAGGAGAGTGGGCATAGCCAACGGAAATTCTACGAGCTTCAATTTTTGAAAACGGTTCATGCCAATACCATTGGCAACGGTTTTTAAAAGCGGGTCTATCGACTGCAAGCCGGTGAGTGTATTGCGTAAAATGGGTAGCAGCGCATATATAAACAAAGCAACTATGGCGGGAAAGGTGCCTATACCAAAGACGGGTATGAGAATGGCGAGCAGTGCAATGGAAGGAATGGTTTGAAGTAAGCTGGTAAAGTACAAGACGGAAGCAGAAATGCGCGGACGCCAATGCAACCAGACGCCCAACGGCACGGCTACCAAAATGGCTATGAACAATGCGGAGAACGTGAGAAGCAAATGCGTGGCAGTTTTGCTAAGCACATCTGCGGTGATAGAAGCGGTTTTGATTTTGGTGGACGCAATGGAAAGTTCGCTGATCAAAAATTGGGTAGCCACTTCGGCAAATGTTTTTTTCTGGTAGAGCACCGCTGCGTTCATGGCTTGCATGTTGGACTCAGAGATTTTTCCATCGAGTTTTGTTAAGATTTTTTTTATGCGGTCGTCTACACTTTTTGAATAGAGCGAAGTTGCTTCGTAGGATGGAAAAAAGTTTCGGTCGTCTCGCAGAACAGTGAGGTTGTATTTCGGAATTTCGCCATCGGTGGAGTAAGCATCCGTGACATCTATCTTCTGTTGTGCGAGTGCTTGGTAGGCAAGGCCGTGCTCAAGCCCCACGGCTGGTTGCGGCAGTGAATAGTTTGCTTTGAGATTGTCCCATCCATCTTGTCGCTTGAGAAATTCGTAACTCAATCCTACTCTAAGCGAAGGATTTTTGATGAGATCAGTTATGGTGGTGAGGCCGAACTGCTCACTCAATTCCTTTCGGCAGACGAGTGCATAGGAATTATTAAATCCATAGGGTACACCAATCTCCAGATTGAATTTTTTTTGCAGAGCAGAATTGATTTCGGAATAGTTCAGTTGAGATTGCTTTAAAATCTCTGAAGAGATTGTGCCGCTGTACTCGGGATAGACGTCAATGGCGTTGTTTCGCAAGGCTTCGAAACAAACCAGCGTGCCTCCCAAATTATATTTTCGTTGAACGGTATAGCCTTCGCTTTCAAAAAGTTGAGAAATAATCTCGCTAAGGATGTAGCCTTCATTAAAATGCTTCGAGCCCACGCGGATGTTTTGCGCGAAACTTGTGACCGAAGAGAAAATTAGTATAGCGGTTAATAGCTTTCTCATGAGAGTGATGCATCAATCAAGTCTTTTACTGCTTGGGTGGCAGGTTGGCTCAACACTTTTTCGGTAGTATCGAATTGTTGGACTTCCCCCTTGTCCAAAACTACGATGTAGTCGGCAAGTTTTTTCGCTTCGCGCATATCGTGCGTCACTAGCAAAATGGTTCGCGGTTCTACTTGTTGCAACTTTAAAATCTCGTGCTGAATTTCTTGTCGGGTGATGGGGTCCAATGCACCCAGTGGTTCGTCCATTAACAAAATCGGTGGATTCAAAAATAGGGCACGACAAATGCCCACGCGCTGCTGCTCACCTCCGGATAATTCGTACGAATATTTCTTCTTAAATGATTCCGGCAGGCTAACTAATGCCATTAACTCATTTATTCTATCTCGGGAATTGATTTTTGTAGATGTAATTCTTCCGGCAATTGAAATATTTTCGGCAATTGTCAGATGAGGGAACAACCCGGTGCCTTGCACCATGTAGCCCATCCGTAACCGAATTGCGTTGACTTGTTCGTAGTCAAAGGCTTCTCCAAAAATAGTTACTTGGCCAGAAGTCGGAAGGACTAAGCCGTTTAGTGTTTTTAATAAAGTTGACTTTCCGCTTCCGCTCTTTCCAATGATGGCGGTGGCTTTTTTCTCTTCAAAGGAAACGGATACATTGTTGAGCACTGTCTGCCCATTGTACGAATGACTTACACGGTTTAACTCAACAGTTTTCACAACAAGCAAGATAGGGGGATAACAGCAAATGCCAATAACTTAAGCTATCTATACATTACCGAAGAGGCGCTAAGGGTGCAAAGGTGAACGCTCCGTCTGTTTGTTCTATTGATCTGAAACTTTAATTCCCAAAAATCCATATCTTGACTCGCTAAATAAAGTTTTTATGCAAAATCCATTTTCATTGGAAGGCAAGGTGGCCTTGATCACAGGCGCCTCAAAAGGTATTGGTCAGGCTATTGCGGAGTTCTATGCTGCCGCGGGCGCAAAAGTGGTAGTCAGCAGTCGAAAGCAAGATGCGGTAGACGCAGTGGCTGGCGAAATTAAGGCAAAAGGTTTTGAAGCCACAGCCATTGCTTGCCACATGGGCGATATGGCCGATGTGGGTCGATTGGCGGAAGCAACAATTGCCAAATATGGCACCATTGATATTTTGGTAAACAATGCGGCCGTTAATCCAGTATTCGGTCCTGTAGTAGATACAAGTTTAGAAGCTTTTGATAAAATTATCGCGGTGAATGTCAAAGGCCCTTTTGAACTGGCCAAGAAAGTTTATCCTATACTGAAAGCAAAAAAATCTGGAAGTGTAATCAACATTAGCTCAATCGGTGGCTTGCGGCCGGAACATGGGCTTGGTATTTACAGCATGAGTAAAGCTGCGTTAATTTCACTGACAAAAGTTTTTGCCAAAGAGTGGGGCGATGACAACATTCGTGCGAACGTAATTTGCCCGGGGCTGATCAAAACAAAATTTAGCGAAGCGCTTTGGAGCAACGACAAAGTAATGGCCATGATGATGAAAGTGTTGCCTATCAAACGTGTGGGCACTCCTGAAGAGATTGCCGCACTGGCACTTTACCTCGCTGCAGATTCTTCTGCCTATTGCACGGGAAGCGTGTTTACGGTTGATGGAGGATTTACGATTTAATCGATAACCCGAGGTCAACAATCCATACAAGGGCAAGACAGCGGCATATACTATCAACTATGGCTTTCTCACTACTTTATACCTGGCACGTTCGTAGGCTAGGCTGGCTTAGTTCTTTTTCTTTTTGAAGAAGTTATTCAGTTTGTTTTGCAGTGCATCTTTCAACGGAGCTGCCTTTGTGGTATCTATTTTTGTAGAGTCTTTCTTGGCACCTCCGCCTAAAATATCACCTAAAATGTCCTTGGCGGGAGAACCTTTGATTACGTCTTGCAGCACTTCCTTTCCCTTTTCTTTTGCTGCGTTCGTCACCGCCTCTTTCACTTGCTCCTTTTGTTCTTTCATTAGCAAAGTGATTTTTGGTGAACTGAATAGTCCCGTCAATCCGATTGTGACCGGAATTTCAGAGGTCGAATTTTGTGACCCCGTTTGTTGGTTAAGGAATCCTTGAAATTGTGACCCCAATTGACCTACGGGCACCATCATTCTGAGACTGTAATCAATAGATTTATCCAATCCGCTGCTGCCGCTGATCGTTGTCACATAATTTCCAAACTTTACATTGAAGGGTTGCACACTCATTCTGCCATCTTTAATTGATGCAGACATGAGTACATCTTGCAAGGTCACGTTGTCGGTGTTGTTGAGCTTTGTTAAAGAAGTAATGCTTGATACTAGATTTGATTTGGTCAAAGTTGCCGCTGCAATTTTAATCAACCCAGCACCCGCCACGGTATTCATTTTTGGCATCATGTCTTGACCCAACTCTCCGTTGATTTTGAAATCCGTTCCGAACTTACCACTCACAAGCCCAGCAATGGGCGCATACGTCTTGATAACTGAAAAAGAGTTGGCGGCTTGTTGAATGGACAGGTTCTCAATTTTCAATGCCAAATCATAGGTAGGATGATTTACGTCTTTGGTATTGTAAGACCCGCTCACGCCAAATGCTCCTCCGAGCATATTGAACTTGACTCCACTTAAATTGGCGATACCATCTTTTAACACCACATCGCCATTTGCGTTGGTCATGGTATACTCCATCATCTTTACTGTTTTGATATCAGAGTGTAATACAAAATCAATGTTTTGAGGAATGGGGATCAGACCAAAAGAGGCCGTGTCTTTCTTTACAGGTTCTTTTGATTCAGTCATGAACTCGTTCAAGTCAAATAAATTCGAATTGAAATTTACATTTCCTTTGATTGTCTCCTTCCCGAAAACAAAACCAATGTAATTACTAACCGATCCATCCACACTAAAATCACTTTTGCCAATGGTACCACTCGTATTTTTCAATTCAATTTTTTGTGGATTAAAAGAAGCTTCAGCCTGGGAGATGCCAACAGCATACGGCAGCGTTTTGGAACTAAACTTAAAGTCCTTTAATGAAGCCGAACCGCTCGTTGGTAATTTATCATACCGTTTTGCATTGACATCGGAGAATTTACCTTTGGTTTCAATATCGGCTTTTACCTTACCGGATAAGGTCATCCCTTCCAAAGGAAAGATTTTAGTCATTTTTTCAATGTCAATTCCGCCCTTGGCTTTAATATCCCACGTATAATCATCTAAATTTTGTAACATAACATCAGCAGTGAATTTTTCTCCCTCCATCAGCATATTAAAATCATTTATGCGAATGATGGTTTCGGCCATTTTACCCGTAGTGTTTTTAACAGTCGATGTAAAGCGCAAATCTTCTAGCGGCAAGGGGAACTGAGAGGCCTTAACATAGCCACCCGTTAGCGACATGGTTACATCAACTGCTGGAATAACTTTCCTAATACTATCATAAACTCCGTTCGCCTTTGCATTTACTTCAAAGGTTCCTTTCATTTCAAGTCCTTGCATTGGCACTATCTTCATCAACTCCGCCAAATTCAATTTTGCTTTTACCTCTGCATTCATGCGATAATCTTTTAAGTTCTCAATCAGCATGCGCGCATCCACAGGGTTAGCGCCTAGATCAAGGTGTAGTTTTTTTAAATCAACAACAGTATTAGCAATCACTCCGGTCTTATTGTCGATGACCAAATCCATGTTGATGTTATTGACTGGGGTAGGAAGATCAGGGTATTTAAACATTGCATCTTTAACAATCAAACCAACATTGAAAGCAGGCATTTGCTTTTCGTTGTAGGTGCCTTTTACAAAACCATTAAAAATGAGATCTCCTTTGGTTTCGATTTTTGCAAAATCCTTTGTGTAAACTCCCGGAACCAACGACAATAAACTCTTAAATGTGTTTTCAGGGCTTGAAAATAAAATGTCCATATCGTAGGCATTCTCATTTAGTTTTACCCAACCATTTGCACTTAATACAAAGTCATTGAGGGTGGATTTGTTCTCTTTAAAGGTGTACTTAGTATAAGCTTCACTCACACCAATAATGGCATCCACAACCGCGTGCTTGTTACTTAAAAATTCGGTTCCTCCGTAGGCCACAGTAAGAGAGTCTGCCGTGGTCTTTGTCTTTAGTTCAAATTCCAGTTCATTAAAATCTCCACTGCCACTATGATCAAGGTCTTTTATAGACATAAAGTAGACAAGCGATTCATCGTCATAAACCAACTCACCATTTACCACTTCCCAATGATCAATCCCAAAAGAAAACTGGCTAGGCTCTTGAGTTTGTTGTTTCACCGTGTCCGTGGATGGAATAGCAATGTCATAATTGGCTCGACCGTCTTTCAACACTTTCACATTTATTCGGGGATGAATCAACGTGACTCCCTTAATGCGCAGTTGGTTTCCAAAAATAATATCTTTCAAATTTATCTCTACTTGAAATTCATCAACTACAAACAGATGAATACCTTCAAATGGCGCGCGGTTGAAAACTCCCAATTCCTTCACCTCCACAGTCATGTTTGGAAAGTTACTGAATACAGAAAGGCTAAAATTATTGACATCAAAAACAACATCCGCATTCACGCTTTTGGCGATCTCCTTGTCAATGGCAGCTTTGATATCGTCCTTAAAAATGATCGGCAGCACGATGGCCGAAGCAATGAGCACCACCAGAAAAATACCAACACCGACCAACATTCTTTTTACAATTTTCATAGGTAAATCATTTGAGATTCAAAATTAACAAATCAGAAAGGAAAGGAAGTTAAATTCCTCTATGACAACGAAAGGGAATCAAAAGTATTTTAACATCAGGGTAACAATGATCTTTTTCAGTTTAGAATTGAAGGGCGGATAAAGAAAACTGATGGACGAAAAACGGCTCATCTGTTTCAGAATGGGTTTTTGATTTGAGAATTCTAGAAAACCATAATACCCGTGCGACTTGCCTATTCCACTGTTGTTCACCCCTCCGAAGGGCAAGTTGGCATGGGCAAACTGGATCACACATTCATTGATACAAACAGAGCCCGCAGAGGTTGCCGAAACAAGTTTATTCTTGAAGGCGTTGCTATGACTGAATACATATAGCGCCAATGGTTTTGGTTTGCCATTGATCAGCTCAATTACTTCTTCTTCGTTCGAATAGCTAATAACCGGGAGAATCGGGCCAAAAATCTCCTCTTCCATGATTCTGGAGTTAGTAGAAACATTGGACAAAATAATGGGATGGATAAAATTGGCATGTGCATTTACCTTCCCGCCCATTTCAATTGTCGCACCTCCCGAAACCGCATCGGACATCAGTTCATTCAGCCTGTTAAAATGTTTTTGATTGACAATCCGTGCATAACTAGAGCTATTCTCGTCAATCTTTCCATTTTCACCAAACAAGTTCAGTACTTCTTCTTTCAGCGCGCTAATAAATTTTTCTTTTACATTTTCATCTACGAGAATATAATCTGGCGCAATACAAGTTTGTCCGTTGTTTAAAAACTTACCAAAGGCAATTCGCTTGGCAGCATCGCCAATGATGGCAGAAGAATCAATGACGGTCGGAGATTTGCCGCCTAGCTCTAACGTGACCGAGGTTAAATGTTCGGCAGCAGCTTTCATCACAATTTTTCCCACCGTTGGGCTGCCGGTAAAAAAGATGTGATCAAAAGGTAGTTTTAAAAGATCAGAAGACACCCCTACACCTCCCTGAATAACTTTTACCACTTCTTCTTTAAAAAACTCCGCCATTAGTTCCTCAATAAGCGCAGATGTGTTTGGTGTCATTTCAGACGGTTTGATAATGGCGGTGTTACCCGCTGCCAAGCAAGAAATAAGCGGCCCTAAACACAAGCTGAATGGATAGTTCCATGGCGCTATAATCAAGCAAACACCTTTGGGCTCAAAAACAATTTTTGATCGAGTCCCCAAATAGGTCAATGGCGCATCCACCTTTTGCGGAGCGGTCCATTGATCCAAATTTTCAATTGCCTTGCGAATTTCACTGAGCACTGGGTATATTTCTGACAGATCAACTTCAAGCAAAGGCTTTCCAAAATCGCGATGGATGGCCTGACCTATCTTTTCGCGATTTGCCAAAATAAAGTCAGAGAATTGGCGCAGCATTTTTTTCCGTTCCTTTATTGGCTGCAGCCGCTGGGCAAGGCTTTGCTGCTGTTGCTTGCGGAAGAATTCAATGATCTCTTCTTTTTCTACCCAAGGTGATTCTTTTTTCATTTTTGAAAGCTTTTTCACAAGTTATTCAAAATTTGGAAATGCGGAGTTCAACTTTTTTTGCTACGCGCTTGTGTAGTGTTACCAAATTGTTACTTTTATGGTAACAATTCGGTAACATTGGCGTAACATGGTTAGGTATCTCGTATTTTTCCTCGTTTTTATCCCAATAATGGGACTTTCGCAGGAAAATCTATTGCCAAAGTTTATCGAATCAGCTCCTCAAGCTGACGCGCGCTTGATTCAATCCAAAATCGACAATTTCGTTTTCATCCAAAAGGGGAAAATGAAAGAAGCTAGGGACGAGGTGAATTTCCTAAAGTCGTTGGTAAATGAAGCGCACAAAAAATTTCTAAAATCGTATAAAGCGTACTCTCGGTTTGACGAGCAATTTGAAACAGGCCATTATGATTGTTTGACAGGTACTGCTTTTTTTAGCTTGATTTTGCAGGCGCTAGAAATCGAATACAAAATTATTGAAACGAACTATCACATCTTTTTATTGATTGACACCAAAAAAGGGAAGGTGTTATTGGAGACAACTGATCGGCTTTTTGGATTTAAGACCGACCCCAACGAAGTGGAAAAGTGTTTAGCTCAATATGGGCAAAATCAACTTAACACAAATTCTTCACAGCAATTGCACTATCGCTACCAAGTAAGCCTTTTTAGAGAAGTAGCGCCCACACAGTTAACGGGATTACTTTATTTCAATCAGGCAGTGGTTGCGTATAACAATCATCAATGGGAAACTTGCGTAGAACGATTGGGAAAGGCCCGCTACATTTATGACAACCCACGGGTGGAGGAATTGACTCAAATTTTGGCTACATCTATTTCATTGAGTAACCTAGCAGACAAGGAAAAACAGAAGTTGTTGATCCATTTAGGCCAATTTGCTTCTCATCTACCGCTCTTGGCAATTCGTTAATTTGCCAATACTCGCAATTCCACGCGCCTGTTCATGTTATGTGAAGCTTCGGTAGTTTCGCGACTAATTGGGGACGTGCCACCGAATGCCTTTGTCTTGATCCTTGCCTTGTCCGATCCTTTTGAGATCAAATAGGATTTTACGGCATCCACCCTTCGCTGCGAAAGCTCCATATTTAACTTAGGATCACCCTTGACATCTGTGTGGCCCTCTAGTTGAATAACTATTTGCGGGTTGTCTTTCAACATCTTTACCACTTCATCCAGCTCTTCGTGCGATTGGGGTGAAATACTGGCAGTGCCCACGGTAAAAATTAGGTTGTCCAAGAGCATGGTGTTACCGACTCGGTGCGTGGTCTCGGCATTTTTTGCCACGCTGCCCGGCAATGTCAATTCAATATCTCTAGTAACCCTCCTATCTTTTGCTTCTGCAGGATCTAGTAAATATTTGGAAGGAGCGTAGCCCGGTGCCTCTATTTTCAAGGAGTACTTCTCACCTTCAAAGAGTGGAAAAAGAAAAGATGATCCGTTGAGAAAGCCTACAACATTTCCGTAGGGTTCGCTCTGGTAAGAAATTTTCGCCACCACAGATTCTTTGGTAGTAGCATTGATAATTTTGCCTTGGGCATAAATCAGCGTATCTGCTTCTTGCGCATACCCCGTGATCGCCCCAGCGGAAACGCAAATTGTCAAAATGAATTTAATCATATTACTAAAGCTTAATGATCTTAAATTCTACTCTCCGGTTTTTACTGTTACCTGCCTTTGTGTTGGTGTTGTCAAGGGGCTTTGTTTCCCCGAAGAATGTGGTGGTTACCCGCTCTTTACCAATGCCTTTTTGAATAAGGTAGTTGGTAACTGATTTTGCTCTTCGCTCAGACAATTTCATGTTGTAATCATTAGGGCCAACGCTATCAGTGTGGCCGGCAATTTCTACTTGCATAGCTGCTCTTTCATTCATCAACCCAACGATGCGATTGAGTTCGGGAAACGACTCAACGGAGAGTTGCGAAGAATTGAAAGCAAAGAAAATGTTATTTAACGGGATCTTCGCATTTTCGGCAACGGGAGTGACTTCGATTGGCTGTACTTCCACAGGCTGGCCATCAACGGGTTTTGCATCCGCCAATGCTCCATCTATTGGAGCCAATTTTACATCTTGGCCAACAGGGCCATAGGCAACTTTTCTTAAATCAAGGTTTTGGCTAGATGAAAGGTGATCTTTTGCCTCCGCCCGCACCCCATACATTTTACCTACCGGAAGTTGAATCTCATATTCTCCTGTTACCGGATTCGATTGCGCTACCCCAACCTCTTTGCCGTCTGGTAAACTTTCATAAATGATTTTTGCCCCAATCGGCTTCCCGGTTTTAGCATCTATTAGTTTACCCTTTACCAAAATGACGGGATCAGGTAACATGAAAGCGGGTAGCTTCAACCGAAAAATATCCACATTGTTTTCAGCTACGCCTTTTGAAAAGTAAGCGTACTCGCTGGTGGAGGGAATATTGAAAAACAGATCATCGAATTTTGAATTTACCTCTGAGCCCAGATTTTCGGGCTCACTCCATTTTGCCCAAGTATCATCGAGCCTAACGCTCCGGTAGATGTCCGAGCCGCCATACCCGCTAAATCCCTTTGACGAAAAATAAAGTGTTTTGTCATCTGCGGCCAAAAAAGGCGATGCTTCTTCAGATGCCGTGTTGATGGTTTTCCCCAAATTCAGCGGCTCTGTCCAGACCGAGTCATTTTTAGGAAAACTCACATACAAATCCCTATCTCCATTGCCGTCTTCTCTTTCAATTGACATCAATAATGCTTTGCGGGTATTAGCCAAAAAGTAGTGTGACTTTTCATTGTAGTTATAATCGTTCTCAATTTTGACAGGCTTCGGTGCCGTCCACTCGCCATTTACATTATTGCTGATGGACATACCTGCCAGCATTTTTTTGCCGTTGTCGATATATTGGTTGCCCAGCACCATAATGGCGGCTTTGCCATCGGGTGTTACGGTTGTGATTGCATTAATGAAATTGGGGTATTCATTATTGAATTTAGGTCCCATGTTTTGAGCCAACGCCCATTTGCCATTGGCATCCAAAGTGGAATACCAAATGTCCTCTTTGTCGTTAATGCCACCCACGTTACCCGGATGGTTTCTTCGGCTGAAATAAAGGGTTTTGCCATCGGGAGATAAGATTCCATTTAAATCGTTGTATTCACTGTTTACATTGTTGTCTAGTCGTTCCGAGATAATACCCTTAGCCATTAGCTCGGGAATGTTGACGATGGCGGTAATTGGAAGCTTGGAGTCAGCAACGGCCACGGCATCAATCGAAAAATAATCTGCCAGTGCGGCTCCATCAAAATCAAGACGCAGGGCGCTTACTTTGTACGCGGTCTTTTCAATAACAATATTCTTCATTCTCCCCTTGAGAGGGATGGTTTGAGGGTTCAGCGTCTGCACGAGGTATTCTTTTCCGGCTTCATCGTACAAAAAAACCTTCCACAAGCCGCTGGGGTTATTTGATTCGGCTACCGCAATTTGTTGAATCTGCATAGGGCGCTCAAAACCTAGTTTAATGAATTCCTTTCGTTTTGGCCGATCGGGCGTCCAAGCATTGGGGTTCTGGCCTGTCGCAGGTAGCACGTTTGGCTTGCCTAATATCTGCTGTGCGGAATACTGTATGGGAGTCAGCTCACTCGAAAAGTCGATTACCTTGGAGGCCCATTGCACTGTCTGGGCTGTGGCCGTAATGCCAAAAGTCAAAGATAAAGACAGAAATATTACATTTTTGCAAGTAGGGCTCATATAGTGTTTAGTAAGCATAGACACAGCATATAAAAGGTTAAACTTAGCTAAAAATTGAAAATTCAAGAAAAAGGAGGGAAAAAAGAATTGGATGATGCGGCTGCTATTCCATGGAAGCTTTGTTAAACAGCAAAAAACCTACATGAAGCAATAGACCAAGCTGCCTGTTTTTGTCGTCATAGTAATTCAAGCTTAAACTTATAGGGCCAACTGTGCTATGGGCTACCAAGCCGGCTGTTGCGGCAAAATAGATTTTTGTAATGTCTTGATTTAGCTTTGCTTTTTGATCGATGCCATTTGAAATTCCAACAAAAGGCTTAAAAGCATATGCTTCCAATCGAAGATCCAAATTTTTACGAATTGAAAAGACGTTTCTCCAGCCTCCCGCTAGGTAATTAAAAGCCCTGAAATTTTGAAGAAGCAAGGTTCGGCTATCCTGCATGGGATTGAATGCGGGAGCATAAATAATGGTACTAAAGTAATTTGAAAAGGTGGGTTGATTAGACAGTACGCCCTCGAGGTAATAACCTGAGCTATACATGCCAGTTTTAAAATACTGCTCGAGTGAAATTTTTGCTTGTACCCACGTTCGGTCACTACTGGTCAAATTTTGAATCAGCGAAGTACTTCCGGGCGTCAATTCTTCATTTAGGTCAAACGCGTTAATAGAAAACGAATAGGCCCGCCCCTGTGAAGCATATTGTTTTCGATTCAATGAATTAGACGACAGATTTATGCCAGCACGGGAGCCCGTCATTTTAAGCGCATCCAAGGTGTCAGTAGAGATCAACACATCACCATCAATAAATTTGTCGTTGTTACTAATGAATGCCCCGTGCAGCACCAACTTGTATTGGTCTCCAATGGGGAAGCCAATATTTACTCCATACCGCCTATCGAGTCGGTCTAGCACGGTTGGCGTAAATTTTCTTTGGATGATGTCATCGCCTTGCAGGAAACTCCAACTGTTGAAAATGGCCTCAGGCTCTACATAAAATTGGCCTAAAAGCGGAAAATTGAATCGGGTTTTTAACAAGGCCGATTTGTAAAAATTACCTGCCATGAATTCTGCCGTAAAGTGAGTGAGTGCTCGGTTGAAGTGGTAATAATTGATCCCTAAAAAAATGCTATTGATATTTCTAGTGGCAATGATCCCGCCAAAATTGACCTGAAAATTGTTGTGAGGTCTTTTTGTCAATTTGAAATCAAAACGAGCATTTGTGTTGTAGTTAAAGCTTGGGAAAATATTGTTAAAGAAAGGGTCTGAAACCAATTTGCAATATCCCGTTTTGATATCTTCATAGAAAAGTGGACGTCTCCCGCTTTTAAAAAAACGATTGAGGTAAATTTGTTGACTCTTTTTAAAACCTTCAAACCTAATATTATCCACCACAAAAGGTGGCGCCTTGCTATTGAACTGATTGCGGATTTCCGCTACCTGCTCGCGCGACTTTCTCGCGGTTACCTTTGACTTTATTTCTGCCATTTGCCTTAAAGTTTGTTGGTATCCACTGTCAATTATCGCCTTTGCTTTTGAGAACTCAAAAACCGAATAGCTTTGCAAGTCAGACTGGATGTAAATTCCATTCGGTGGCACATCGCTAGGGTTTGATTTATCCAGCAGCATATAAAGCAAGGATCTGGATATTAATTTTTCGTCTTCCCCGTACGGATAGCTGTCGTACACTTTCGAAGAAACGTTTGATCCGATAATCACGCCAGGGTTAAATTCCTTTTCAGCTACATCTACCGGGAAATTGTTGTAGACTCCTCCGTCAAAGAGGTATTTCCCATCTATGCGAATAGGATTGTAAAAGAAGGGAGCCGTTTGGGTAGTTCGCAAGGCATCGCTCAAGACTCCTTTGCGCAGTACGATCTCTGACTGGGTAAAGATGTCAGCAGCCATTACACGAAAGGGTATCATCAAACTATCAAAATTGTTTTTTGAGATGGCCGATGGCCGCGCCAACTTTTCTGCCAAAGCAAAATTCAGAGACAGGTCGCTGGCAATGCTGGTATTGATAGAAAAACTCAACGTGGAATCGAGCGATAAATTCAGCCTTAGAAAAGAGGCATCGTTATCCTTTTTAAAATAGTAGTAATCACGCCCTTGCTCTGGCCTTCCATTTACCCAATCTAAAAATTCTCTGGAAAGAGCGATCTCTTCTATTTGCGATGGGCTCATTCCCGCAGCGTAACAACCCGCCACTATACCCCCCATGGAAGTCCCAATCAAATAATCAACAGGGATGTCATTTTCCTCTAAAGCTTTTAACACCCCAATGTGCGCTAGTCCTTTTGCGCCACCTCCGCTGAGCACCACGGCAACCTTTTGGGAGTAGGTAAATGTAGTTGAGATCAAAAAAACAACAACGCCAAGCCACGCTTTAATCACACCACCAAATTTTTATAAAAAAAGATAGAGAAGTAGCCTTTTACCTGCAACTTAATTGCTCGCCATTATTATCTCACTTTTTATCAATGGATAAGGAATTAAATTCAATCTATTGGTAAACGCTTTTAGCACTTCTTCAAACTCCTCACAATAAGCGTCTTTCACGGGTTGCGAAGGGGGAAGCTCCACCTGAAGGGCATCTATCTGTACTCCATTTCGCCAAAAGCGATAACAAAGATGAGGCCCCGTTGCAAGTCCCGTGCTGCCTACATATCCAATGGTCTGGCCTTGCTTTACGCGGGAGCCAGCTGCGATACCTGATGCAATCTTTGACATGTGTAAATAGCCTGTGGTGTACGTTGCATTGTGTCGCACTTTCACATAGTTGCCATTGTTGGTGGTGTACCTAGCCTCCTCTACTGTCCCCTCACCAACACTTCGGATGGGGGTGCCTGTGGGTGCAGCAAAGTCAGTTCCAAGATGGGGCCTAAACACTTTTGCCACAGGATGAAAGCGATTCAAGTTATAGCGCGAACTAATTCGGGTAAATTCAATCGGATACTTTAAAAGCGCCTTGCGCAAGCTGTTGCCTTCCGCATCAAAATAATCCACTCCTTCCCCTTGATCAAATGGAAAGGCAAAGTAGCCTTTTTCAAAATGCTCAAAATAAATTCCTAAAATCTTTCCAATACCTATTGGCTTTCCCTCCACCAAATTTTCTTCATAAATCAATTTAAATTGATCTCCTTTTTGCAAGCGCTGAAAGTCTACTTGCCAGCCAAAAATGTCCACAAACTTATTGGTAAGTTCATTGGAAATATTCATTTCTTTGATTGTTTCGGATAAAGAATACTCGATTCTGCCAGAAATCGTTTTTTCAACCGTGACAACTTCACGCTGGCACATTTCTACTTGCAACGAGTCTTTTAAATAGAACACGACATAATCGATGTTATTGGGCTCATAGATGAGCGCGCGCGCTGTCTTCAAAGAATCATTTTCGTAAATGAGTGTGTATTTTTTTTGAGTGCCCACTTTTCTAAAATCAAAAATAGGGCGGGGCAATGAATTTAATTGCGCAAATACGGGTGGGGCAACATAAACGCTACCGAACAAATCAAAGAAGCGTTCGTTTCTTTTTACTTCATCTTCTATGATTCCTAAACCATCCACTTGCATTCCATAAACGACCAGTGGCTGAATTTCTCGTTCAACGCACATCGAATCAACACTGTGGAGGTTGGTATCAGCCTTTCCAAAGAGGTTAAGATGCGAAACGAAGAAAAATAATACTGCCAGAGTCGAGCAAATGGCCAGAAAAAAAATAGTGTTTCTTGAAATTGGAGGTAGAATCAAATTAAATCGATTAAAGTCACTACAAGATTAAAGGAAAAAGACATTTAAAAAAAACGGCTAACACTGTGAAGCATGGCCTTAAAATTTGCTTTTACCCTCATCTAAAAATTTTACAAAATTTTCAGCACTTAAGTCATAGTGTTTAGGAGAAACCAATACGCGTTCATCAACGCCAACTAAAACGTAAAAGGGTTGCGCGTTATTGTTGAGTTTCGCAATCTGCAAATCAGCATTTTGTTTACCAATTGTCTTTTTCACTTTCTTGTCGTACGATGAGGTATACCATTCACTTTCGGGCAATTCAGTTTTATCATCCACATAAAGTGCTACCACTACATAATCATTTTTTAATCGCTGCAAAACCTGTGGATCGCTCCACACGCGCGCTTCCATCTCTCTACAATTGGTGCACCCATGTCCGGTAAAATCCATAAAAAGTGGTTTGTTTTGTTGGCGCGCGCACGCAATTGCCTGTTTGTAATCGAAGTAACCGTTAATGCCATGCGGTAGATGAAGAAACTCAGCATATTTGGGCACCTCACAGATTTCATTTTGATTTTTCTCCTTACCGGCAGAGACCAAATCAAAATCGTGTGTGGACATCGGAGGAAGGTAACCCGCCAAGGCTTTCAGCGGGGCGCCCCACATTCCAGGAATTAGGTAAATCAAAAAAGTAAAAGTTCCAATTGCTAACGAAACGCGAAGCACACTTACCGTTTTGTCTTCGGCATCTTTACCCGTATCGCCAGGCAGCCTAAAACCTTTCATCAAGTAAATACCAATCAGCGCCACGATTACAATCCAAATAGCGAGGTTCACTTCTCGATCTAAAATCCGCCAGTGAAATGCCTGATCTGCAATGCTTAAAAATTTAAAAGCTAAAGCTATCTCCACGAAACCCAGTACAACTTTTACGGTGTTCAACCAGCCTCCTGATTTCGGCAATGACTTCAACCATCCGGGAAAAAAGGCAAACAACGTAAACGGAATCGCGAAAGCAGATGCAAAGGCAAACATCCCCAAAATGGGTTTGATACGTTCACCGCCAGCGGAGGAAACTAAAATGCTTCCAACTAGAGGGCCAGTACAAGAAAAAGAAACCAGCACTAACGTAAACGCCATGAAAAATACGCCAAGCAATCCTCCCTTCTCGGCTTGTTGATCTACTTTGTTGATGATTGATCCCGGTAAGGTGATTTCAAATAATCCCAAGAAAGAAAGGCCGAATACTATGAACACAGCAAAGAAAATCAAATTGGGAATCCATTCGGTTGAAAGGTGATTCGCTGTTTCGGGGCCCATCAGCGGAGCGAGTACCGCGCCAATGAGCGAGTAAATCACAATGATGGAAAGGCCATAAATCAATGCTTGAAATTTTGTTCCTCGGCCTGTGAAAAAACTTACTGTCATGGGAATCATCGGGAAAACGCAAGGAGTGAGTAACGCAGCCAAGCCTGCGAGAAAAGCCAACAACATGAATCCCCACAGCGATTTACTTTTTGATTGCTCCATCACTAAGTCAGGATCGAGAATGGGACCTGTAAAAGTTCCAAGTTCGAAGTTTTTGGTTTTGAGTTTTGAGGAATCTGAAGGATCGTTGTTAGTTGTTGGTTGTTGGTCGTTGGTCGTTCCCTGCTGGTCTTGATCTTTTAACTCTGAACTTTCGACTTTCGACTTTGAACTTTCGACTTTTATTTTGTCAAAAACAAAATCTCCATTTACGGGCACGCATTGCCCGGTTAGATCGGTACAGACCTGTGATTCATATTCGCCAGAAATTCTGAGCGGTGACGAAAGAATTTTTATTCGTTGACGGAATTCTGCTGTGCTTTTAAATATTTTTAAGTCGCATTCAAAAATCTTATCGTGTTTGTCCAGCGGATTGATGGCTTTGACTTTGCCTACCAACTGAAAGCTGTCATCAGGAACGAAAATAAAATCTGTTTTTATGGGGCCATCTTCGCAGTCAAACTCGGAGGAGTACATGTACCAACTATTATCGATGGTGGCTTTGAAAAGAAGGTCAATTTCATCACCAACGTTCACTTGCGTTGGCGCTTCCGTTGTCCATTTGGCCGGGGTGAGCACTTGCGCAAACGAAGTGAAGCCAATACCAATAAACACTAAAATTCTAATCAAAAACATCTTTTTGTGGCTAATTCGGAAGTAAAAGTAACGAAGGATCGGGACATTGGTTGGAACAAGGTCTTTGGTAGATGCTGGCGCAAACAAAAATATTCTGTAATTTTAAAACGACTTCCGCAACTAATTGTTAATTGACGCGTAATCAGTCGAAAACAAACTAACCCCAATCCAATGAAACGTAAATTTATTTTTTCTTTAATGGCAGTATCTTGTTCTTTCTTTGTTCAAGCACAAACGGCCGATGAAATTATTGCCAAGTATTTTGAGAATACCGGAGGACTAGATAAGTGGAAAGCACTTCAAGGAATGAAGACGACCGCAAAAGTCAATCAGCAGGGTATGGAAATACCTCTTGAGATTATTCAATTGAAGGACGGAAGGCAGGCTACTAAAGTTACCTTTCAAGGAAAGGATATTATGACAGGTGTTTATGATGGTAAAACGCTCTGGTCTACTAATTTCATGACTATGAAAGCTGAAAAAAGTGATGCTGAAGCAACCGAAAATTTCAAGCTTGATATTGGTGAGTTTCCAGATCCTTTTTTGACGTACAAAGAGCGCGGTCTCAAGATAGAATTGCTAGGTAAGGAAAAGGTTGAAGGCACTGAGACATTCAAAATTAAATTGACAAAAAAACCCATTAAGGTAGATGGAAAGGAAACTGAAAATGTTGTCTTTTATTATTTTGATGCCGAAAATTTTGTTCCCTTGATGTTTGAATCAGAAGTTAAATCGGGTGAAAACAAGGGTATCATTGCCCAAAGTAAGATGAGTGATTATCAGGAAGTAAATGGACTTATGATTCCATTTTCATTAGCCCAGGGCGCAAAGGGCGGTCCAAGCCAACCTCCTCTTACTATTACCAAGGTTGAACTTAACCCTACAATTGACGCAAAGTTGCTTGCTTATCCTGAGGGCAAATAAAATAAATTGGTCATTTAAATAGTTTAAATAGAGAATACTTCAAACTCAATTTGAAGTATTCTTTTTTTCAAGCCTGTAGAAAGTTTCACAAATTTTAAATTCAAAATAACCAACATGAAGAAGCATTATCTGTTAGTTGCCTCTCTTATTCTTATCACTACCAGCGCAGCATTAAGCCAAGATGCCGAGGCGATATCAAAAGGCAAAGAATTGTTTGGCGATTTGAGAGCCCGGCATATAGGCCCTGCGTTAATGAGTGGCCGTATCACTGACATGGAGTTACACCCGACAAATGACCGTGTAATTTTCGCTGGAACTGCCGGTGGTGGAGTGTGGAAAAGCAGCAATGGTGGCGCAACCTTCAATCCTATTTTTGATGAGCATTGTCAATCTATTGGTGCGGTAGAAATTGATCCGTCCAATCCGGACAATGTGATTTGGGTTGGCACAGGAGAAACTTGGACGCGCAATAGCGTTTCGGTAGGCGATGGTTTATATAAAACTGTTGATGGTGGCACCAACTGGATCAAAATGGGCTTTGAAAAATCAGAGCGCATAGCGGGTGTACAGGTCAACCCAAAAAATCCTGATGAAGTTTATGTGGCGGCACTCGGTCCACTTTGGAGCGATAGCGAAGAACGCGGTCTTTACAAGACTATGGACGGGGGGAAAACCTGGAATAAGATTTTGTTTGTTGATAAAACTACCGGCTGTAGCGATTTAACACTTGACCCAAAGGACCCAAATATTGTTTATGCAAGTTTTTGGGAATTCAGAAGACAGCCTTGGGCATTTAGTTCAGGTGGAGTAAACAGCGCATTATACAAATCAACGGATGCAGGTAAGACGTTCAATAAAATACATAACGGTTTCCCGAAAGGAAAACTAGGCAGATTGGCCATAGCAGTAGCTCCTTCCAACTCCAACATTCTCTATACTGTAATTGAATCAGAGCAAGACAAAGACAAGGGTTTGTACCGTAGTGATGATGCTGGCGCGAGCTGGAAACAGTTAAATAATGATTTCGGAATTGTAGTACGTCCATTTTACTTTTCAAGAATAGAAGTAGATCCAAGAAATTCTGATGTGATTGTAAAAGGCGGGTTGTCTGGTTCAATTTCAAGAGATGGCGGAAAGACATTTAAAAGCCTTGGCCCCTTGCACTCAGATGTGCACGATATTGTGTTTGACATCAAAAACTCAGACAGAATGTTTGCTGCTACCGATGGCGGTATTTATCGTTCGTGGGATGGCGGAACCACGTTAGAGATGGTTGAGAACATGCCTGTATGCCAATTCTATCACGTAAGTGTTGATAATGAAGAGCCTTACAACGTATATGGCGGCTTGCAAGACAATGGCTCTTGGGTGGGCCCATCAAGGTCGCCCGGTGGTGTGGAAGCGCGCGATTGGAAGCGTATAGGCGTGGGCGATGGATACCGAGCATATCCGCATCCAACAAAAAAATTGATTTACTCGGAAATGCAAGGTGCAGAAAATGTGTGGCGCTTTGATGTAGAGAAAGACCAAGCGAAAACAGTACAGCCATTGGCCGGTAAAGGCGACCCTAAGTTGCGTTTCAATTGGAATGCCGCAATGGCCATCAGTGCAAGTAAGCCAGATCGCTTCTACATGGGCAGCCAGTTCGTTCATCGCTCTGAAGACATGGGCGAAACGTGGGCAAAAATTTCTCCAGACCTAACAACCAACGATCCAAAAAAGCAAGATCAAGAAAGTTCGGGTGGCCTTTCCCGTGATAACTCTGGTGCAGAAAACCATTGTACTGTTTTCACGATTGCCGAGTCTCCGTTAGATGAAAATATTGTTTGGGCAGGTACCGATGATGGCAACTTACAACTTACTAAGGATGGTGGAAAGACTTGGGTGAATGTAGCCGCCAATGTTCCGGGTTTACCAAAAGGGACTATGGTTTATCATATTGAGGCAAGTGTGTTTGGTAAAGGAAATGCGTATGCCGTTTTCACGGGATACCAAACAGGCGACAAGGGCACCTACATCTATAAAACGACCGACTTTGGCGTTACTTGGAAATCCATTGTCACCCCTGATATCTATGGTTTCGCCAGAAACATTCAAGAAGATTATGAAAATGAGAACTTGTTGTTTGTGGGAACGGAGTTTGGCTTGTATATAACCTTGACGGGTGGAAAAAGCTGGTATAAGTTTACCAACAACATGCCTCCTGCCAACGTTCACTTCCTTGAACTACATAAGAAGACCAACGACTTAGTAATTGCTACACACGGTCGTGGTATGATTATCATTGATGATATCAGCCCGCTCAGGCAATTGACTGAAGAGAACATGAACAAAGACCTTCACTTCTTTACGATGAAGCCTACGTCAATTTCTGAAGCGAACGGTTTTGGTGGTGGAAGCACCGAAACTCAATTTGTAGGAGAGAATCCTACTCGTGCTGCTAGAATAACCTATTACTTGAAAAAGAGGCACACTTTAGGGAAGATGATGTTGGAAATTCAAGATGCTAATGGAAACAAAATTACAGAACTTGGTTCAGGAAAATCAAAAGGAATTAACATTGTAGAGTGGAATTATAACACTAAGCCACCTAAAATGGCTGCTGCCAAAACGTTTGCCTTTGGTGGATTTACCTCTCCCCGTGTACCAGCAGGAACGTACAAAGTAATTATCACAAAAGGCAAAGAGACTTATACCAATGATTTAGTGGTTCAATACGACCCAAAGTCTTCTATTTCTTTGGCCGATAGAAAATTGCAAGAGGAGGCCACTAAGAAGTTATTCAACATGGCAGAAGAGCTGGCCTACATGGTTTATACCTTAGATGAATACGTAAAAATTTCAGAAGGTGTGAAAGCTAAAGATGCTAAAGGAGCAAAAATTGCAACTCCATTTATTGGCGAACTTACTACATTGAAAGAAAAGTTAGTAGTAACAAAAGGCGATAATTATGTAGGTGCAGCTGAGCCGCAGTTGAGGGAGAAAATGGCCGAGCTATATGCGAAAGTTGCCGACAGCTATTACAAACCCAATCAGGCAGAGCTTTCAAATTTAGAGGCCATGGAGAGCAGATTCAATGATGGTAAAGCCGAGTTCAAAAAGATAAAGGAAAAGAATCTTCCTAAAATCACAGCCTTCCAATCTAAAGATGGTGCGCTAGAGCCGTTAATATTGAAAACATTTGAAGAGTTTAAGAGAGAGCCTTAGACATCGATAATTGTAACAGAAAACCCGAACTCACCTTCGGGTTTTTTTATGGCCTGTACTAATTGACTCTTATGCTTTGCTTGGCAAAATTAACTGTTTTCTCAATTCGTTTTTGTCGTGTGTCTGGGAGTTTGGCATTTTGAATCCATTCTAAAATTCCCAGCTTGGTCAATTTTGGAAATGTATCAAAGTTTTTCCAACCTGCCTTAGTTTTTTTGAATGCAGCGTCAAGATCTTCCGGAATAAGAATTTGATCAACTTCATTGAGCGCATCCCACGTGCCTGAATTTTTTTTTCCAATTCAACCTTGTCTTGCTCGGCTTTTTCCATCAGCCCAAGTTCGGTCAACTTTGCCACTTTATTTTGTTAATTCCGCTCCAGGTATTTTTCGGATTACGCTTAAAGAAAAAATGGTAATAGATGTTGTTATCTCGTTTGTTTGGTTTTCTATCTACCCAGCCGAAGCAAAGAGCCTGATCCACGGCTTCAGGATAATATACGCTGGGTGTTCCGGAATCTTTCCTTTAGATAATCTGCCAAACACTTTTTCCCACGGTGTAATTCTTAGCAAGCCAATTGCGCCAAGCTTTTCCATCTTTGGCATAAAATGTTTTTATAACATCCTTTGCTTCCACACTAGAAATCTATTTTGAATAGTGTTTGTAAAATGCCACAATCGTTTCTATACCAATCAAAAAATTCTTAATGCCGTAGTGTTCGTTTGGCGAATGGAGTGCATCGGTATCTAGGCCGAAGCCCATTAACACCGTGTCAAGACCAAGTTCTTTTTTGAACAAGGCCACGATAGGAATGCTGCCTCCGTCCCGAGTAGGAATAGGAGTTTTGCCCCATACTTCTTCAAACGCGAGACTTGCTGCTTTAAATGCTTTGGAATCAGTGGGCGTAACAGCGGGTTCACCACCGTGGTGTGCAGTTACTTTTACTTTTACTGATTTAGGGGCGATAGAAATAAAATGCTTCGTAAACAATTCAGTGATCTCAGCAGGACTTTGATTCGGAACTAACCGCATGGAGATTTTTGCGGAAGCCTTGGAAGGTAAAACTGTTTTTGCTCCTTCGCCTGTGTAGCCGCCCCAAATTCCGTTTACATCTAATGTAGGGCGTGTGCCGGTGCGCTCTAGTGTGGTGTAGCCTTCCTCTCCTTGGATTTCGTTGATGCCCAATTCTTTTTTGTATTCACCTAAATCGAATGGTGCTTTGTTCAATGCTTCCCGATCAGCAGTAGAAAGGTCTGCTACGTTATCATAAAAATTCGGAATGGTTACACGACCGTTTTCATCGTGCATAGAGGCAATCATTTTACTTAACACGTTAGCGGGATTTGCTACGGCCCCACCATAAACCCCTGAATGCAAATCGCGATTAGGACCCGTTACCTCCACTTCCATGTAACTCAATCCACGCAATCCAGCGGTAATAGATGGCTGATCCAACGAAATCAACGAAGTATCGGAAATCAAAATCACATCCGCCTTGAGTTTGGCTTTGTTTTCTTTTACAAATGTGCCGAGGTTATCAGAGCCTACCTCTTCTTCTCCCTCAATCATAAACTTAACATTGCAGGAAAGAAGGCTGTGCTTCATCAAAATTTCAAATGCTTTAATGTGCATATAAAATTGTCCTTTGTCATCGCATGCACCGCGAGCATAAATTTTTCCATCGCGCACAGTTGGCTCGAAAGGAGGAGTCTTCCATAACTCAAGCGGGTCGGGTGGTTGTACATCGTAGTGTCCGTACACTAACACGGTAGGTTTTGAAGGATCAATTATCTTCTCACCAAAAACAATTGGATGGCCTTTGGTTTCGCAAAGCTCTACTTTCTCTGCGCCAGCATCTTTTAATTTTTGTGCCACGTACTCGGCCGCCCTGCGCACATCCGGTTTGTGTCTGCTGTCGGCACTTACAGATGGGATGCGAAGCAATTCAAAAAGTTCAGATAGAAAGCGTTCTTGATTGGATTGGATGTATTGGTGGATCATAGGTTAAAAGAAAATTATGAATAGGTCAGAAGGGCAAGGTAATCTCTAGCGCCATGTAGTATGCGATGAATCAAAATTTTTTCATTCCTGACTCTATAAAAAATTAGGTACGGTGAAACTAAGAGATGTCGATAGCCCAGAAGCCTCAACCGATTTTCACGAGCCGCCCTTCCAACCATTGGATTAATAGAGAGATTTTCAAACGCAAACTCGAAAAGCTGAGTCATCTTTTCTGCTGCCGTCAGACTATCTTCACTGATGTATTCAATGATTTCTAAAAAGTCCTCTTCGGCTTGTGGCAAAAGTCTAACTTCTGTTCTTTTTTTCATTAATCCTCTTACGTGCTTCTTTCATCACCTCGCGAACGTGCTTTCCTTTTTCCCCTCTTTCTTCTTGTGCTTGAGCAACCGCCAGTTTTAAAAACAAATCCATTTTAAGTTGGAGACTGCGGTAATGTTGTATAGACATCACCACCAAATCACCTTCACCATTTTTAGTAATGTAAATTGGCTCGTTACTTTCATGTGCCAAGGCTGATAGTTGATTTGACTTGTTACGTAAGTCTGAAATAGGTTTGATAATAGCCATATATCAAAATTAAGTCAGAATTATGATAAACCAATAGGCAACAGCAAATTTTCTTTAAATTGATGAAAATTAGTTTTGCGAGATTATTGTAAGGGCATCTCTAAACACCCTTGTTTTCTTCACCGCAACCCTTTCCCTTCTTCAAAAGAGAAGGGTGAGCAAAGTTTTTAGAGATGCCCATAAGTTGACATTGAATTGATAAATGCCGTTTATATTAAATAATACATTTGTATTTTGAAAACCGACAAGCAACTTCGATTGCCACTGTTTTGAAGTTGATGCACACCTTATATTGGGTGTTAAACCGTGGAAGAAATGCACATCTTGGTGTATCTCGCCAAACAGGAATTATGGGTAGACCCACAACATCCTCACTGGGTGTTTTTAAAAATGAAGTCGTATTTCATATTTTGGCGTTCTTTCAACCGATTTCACTACTGACCGTTAGGTAACTTTCACATTTTTTTTTAAAATAGTTGGTAAGAATCCCCCAAAGCTTCTTCTAGCTCGTTAAATTTATTTCCTAAAAAAGTCTGTTTAAGAAATATGCAGGAAGTGAACGACCAGAAACACCAAGGATTATATCGCGAAGAGTTTGAGAAGGACTCATGCGGGGTAGGCTTTATTGCCAACATCAAAGGAAGAAAATCCCACCAAGTAATCACCGATGCGCTGACTATGCTGGAACGCATGGCGCACAGGGGCGCCTGTGGGTGCGAGCCAAACACAGGCGATGGTGCCGGTATTTTAATTCAAGTACCGCATGAATTTTTGCTGGGAGAATGCAGTCGCCTTGGATTTAAGTTGCCTGCGTTTGGAAGCTATGGCGTGGGCCTGGTATTTTTTCCGCGCGATGCCAAAGTACGCGAAGAATGTCGCACGGTTTTGAATCGCCAAATCAAAAAAATGAAAATGGGATTGCTCGGTTATCGGGTGCTTCCTACCAACAACAAAGAGCTGGGCGAAACCGCGTTGAATGCTGAACCCGTAATGGAGCAAGTTTTCATTATACGCGGTGATGCTGGCGCAAATACGGATGATTTTGAACGCAAACTTTTTGTGCTAAGAAAATACGCAACCCACCTGATTACAGAGTCTGTCAAAGGTGTTGAGGGGCAATTTTATTTTTCTTCGCTCTCGCACAAAACCATTTCCTACAAAGGCATGCTCACTTCGGGGCAGTTGCGCTACTACTTCCCTGATTTGGAAAATGAAGAAGTGGTTTCTGCGCTGGCGGTTATTCACTCACGTTTTTCAACCAACACATTTCCTTCGTGGCGATTGGCGCAACCGTTTCGCTTTATCGCGCACAATGGAGAGATCAACACCGTGCAGGGGAATATTAACTGGCTAAAGTCAAAAGAAGCGTTTTTCTCTTCGCCTTATTTTACACGCCAAGAGTTGAACATGATTTTGCCGATCTGCAATCCAAAACAATCCGATTCTTCCAATCTGGACAACGTAATCGAACTCTTGGTGCATGCCGGGAGGCCGTTGCCCCACGCTATGATGATGCTCATTCCTGAAGCATGGGATGGCAACGAGGCGATGACACAAGAGAAAAAAGATTTTTACGAATACCACGCAAACTTGATGGAGCCGTGGGATGGTCCCGCTTCTATCACCTTTACCGATGGAAAAATTGTTGGGGCAACGCTCGACAGAAATGGGCTTCGTCCTTCACGCTTTGTAGTCACCGATGATGATTTTGTAGTGATGGCTTCCGAAGTGGGTGTGATTGATATTGATCCCGCCAAGGTAATTTCAAAAGGCCGCCTTCAGCCGGGCAAAATGTTTGTGGTTGATTTAGAACAAGGTCGCATCATCAGTGACGATGAACTGAAGAAAGACATCTGTAGTAAACAACCCTATGGGAAATGGTTGAAAGAAAATAAAGTGAGGTTAATCGATCTGCCAGAACCGGGAGGAAGTTTCCATAAGTATGATCCGATCACTTTCCTAAAGAGACAGATTTCCTTCGGGTATACGACTGAAGACCTTCGGGTGATCTTAACCCAAATGTGTGAAACCGGAAAAGAGGCACTCGGCTCAATGGGCAATGATACTCCGCTGGCGGTTCTATCGCGGCAAGCGCAACATTTGTCGAGTTACTTTAAACAACTTTTTGCTCAAGTAACGAACCCCCCAATCGATCCGATTCGCGAGAGGTTGGTAATGTCACTTGCTTCACATGTGGGGGGCTCTTTAAATTTGTTGGAAGAATCTCCGGAGCATTGCATCACGCTTGAACTGCCCACACCGATTTTATCGAACAATGAATTAGAAAAGATCAGATACATCGATCACGGTCACTTACAAACAAAAACGATATACACGTATTTCAAGGCAGATGGCCAACCCGGTTCTCTTGAAAAAGGATTGAACCGTGTTTGTCAATATGTGACCGATGCGATTGAAGACGGTTTTACCATCATCATTCTCTCCGACAGAAGTTTTGATAGCGGCCATGCACAGATACCTTCCTTATTAGCGGTAGCGGCCGTGCATCACGATCTGATTCAAAAGGGTCTTCGCGGAAAAATTGGTTTGTTGGTAGAAGCCGGAGATGTATGGGAAACTCACCACTATGCAACATTGGTTGGATATGGAGCCTCGGGCATTAATCCGTACCTAGTCTATCAAACCATTCACGACATGAAAAAGCGCAATCTGTTCAGTGAAGAACTCACCGAAGAGAAAGCAATCTATCATTATAAAAAGGCTGTGGCCGGAGAATTGCTGAAGGTGATGAGCAAGATGGGCATTAGTACATTGCAATCGTATCACGGTGCACAGATTTTTGAAGCACTCGGCATTCATCAAGATGTAACTGAAAATTATTTTACCGGAACGGTTTCTCGCATCGGTGGTTTAAAGTTGGATGACATCGCTCGCGAATCATTGGCAAAGCATTCACTGGCTTTTCCTAAAACAGCAAACTCCAATCCTAGATTAGAGGTGGGAGGTATTTACCAATGGAAGCAACGGGGTGAGGCGCATTTGTTCAATCCGCAAACCATTCACTTGCTTCAGCAATCCACCAAAGCAAAAGATTATCAATTATTTAAGAAATATTCATCGCTCATCAACGAGCAAAGCGAAAAAGCAATTACCCTTCGCAGTTTGTTGAAATTCAAAAAGGCAAAACCAATTCCTTTAAGTGAAGTAGAATCCAAAGAAAGTATTTTCAAACGTTTTGCCACGGGCGCCATGTCTTTTGGGTCAATCTCGCACGAGGCGCATAGTACGCTTGCTATCGCGATGAACCGCATCGGTGGCAAAAGCAATTGTGGAGAAGGAGGAGAAGATGAAATTCGTTTTGTAAAAAAGGCGAATGGCGATTGGGAGAACTCCGCGATCAAACAAGTTGCCTCCGGAAGATTTGGTGTAACAAGTCATTATTTGACCAACGCGAAAGAACTTCAAATAAAAATGGCGCAGGGTGCAAAGCCCGGTGAGGGCGGCCAGTTGCCCGGATATAAAGTGGACGATTGGATTGGTCGGGTGAGACACTCCACCCCAGGTGTGGGATTAATTTCTCCGCCACCGCACCATGATATTTATTCGATTGAAGATTTAGCGCAACTGATTTTTGATTTGAAGAACGCCAATCGCGAGGCGCGCATCAGCGTGAAGTTGGTTTCGGAAGCAGGTGTTGGCACCATCGCGTCAGGTGTGGCAAAAGCACATGCCGATGTGATTTTAATTTCGGGGCATGATGGCGGAACTGGGGCATCGCCAGTAAGTTCTATCCGACATGCTGGTTTACCGTGGGAGTTAGGCCTGGCAGAAGCACATCAAACATTAGTAAGAAACAAATTACGTGGCCGTGTGGTGTTGCAAACAGACGGGCAAATTCGCACCGGAAAAGATTTGGCAATCGCTGCGCTGCTTGGCGCGGAAGAGTGGGGCGTGGCAACTGCAGCTTTGGTTACTACCGGTTGTATCATGATGCGCAAGTGTCATTTGAATACCTGTCCAGTTGGAGTGGCCACACAAAACAAAGAATTGCGCGCACTCTTTACAGGGAAACCGGAGTATGTTGTTAATCTTTTTGAATTTCTGGCAGAAGAGCTTCGCGAGATTATGGCGGAACTTGGCTTTAGAAAAGTGAGTGAGATGGTAGGGCAAACAGATTTCCTAGAAGTTAATCACGAAGAAGAGCATTGGAAAAATAGTCATTTGGATTTATCTCCCTTGATATTTAAAGAACCGATGAACCTTGATGTGGCCTTGTTCAAACAGGAAGAGCAAGATCATGGAATTGAAAATGTGCTCGATCGAACGTTGATTGCCAGAGCTCAGGCATCTTTAAAAAATGTGGAAGTCGTACAAGATAGTTTTTCCATCTCAAATCAGGATAGAGCCGTTGGCGCGATGCTCTCCAATGAGATTTCAAAAATCTATGGTGGCCCCGGGTTGCCAAAGGATACCATTCAATACAAGTTTACCGGAACAGCAGGGCAGAGTTTCGGTGCGTTTACCACGGGCGGTGTAACCTTTGAGTTGGAGGGCGATGCGAATGATTATTTTGGCAAAGGTCTTTCGGGAGGCAAACTCATTTTGTATCCCAATAAAAAAGCAACTTACAATGCGGCCAAGAATATTATTTTAGGTAACGTAGCATTTTTCGGAGCAACTTCTGGCGAAAGCTACATCAACGGGATGGCAGGCGAACGTTTTGCCGTGCGTAACTCCGGAGTAAGCGTAGTGGTAGAGGGTGTGGGCGATCATGGCTGTGAATACATGACAGGAGGCACGGTAGTTATTTTAGGTGATACCGGACGAAATTTTGCAGCAGGTATGAGCGGTGGTGTGGCCTATGTATGGGACGTAAACAAAACGTTTGTAAAAAACTGCAACATGGAAATGGTGCTGTTGGATACATTGGAAAATGAGGATGAAGCATTGCTAAAGCAACTGATTTTATCTCATCATGAATTTACACAGAGCAAATTGGCGGCACATATTTTAAGCTATTGGCAAACGGCATTTCAACAATTCGTAAAAGTGATGCCTGTTGATTACAAAGCGGTGCTAGAGAAAAAGAAAGTTAGTCAATTAGCTGATTTGAAAATTTGAAAATGCTAGATGTGTTTGCGTGAGGGATTGAAGTGGAAAGCCTCCCGAGGTTGCGCTCGGGATAAACTTCGCGCGTTGGAAAGCTTCGGGAGCTTGAAACGAAAAGCCCGACCCGCTCGCCAGCCGTAGCTTCTGCGAAGGCGGGCGAAGGGACACGCCCAAAAAAGAAAAAGTAAGAGATGAGGTGATGGGTACGCCAACAGGATTTTTAGAGTTTGAAAGAGGAATGGTATTGTAAGAGGTGAATTTTTTTTAAAGTAGGGTGAATTTCGACCGCTTAGCAAAATGGAAAAATTAATGAATTGATTACAGGAATGGTTGTTAAACTATCAACCAGCAACTACTCACTAACAACTTAAAAGTATGGGTAAGCCAATAGGATTTTTAGAGTTTGAAAGAGGAATGGTATTGTAAGAGGTGAATTTTTTTTAAAGTAGGGTGAATTTCGACCGCTTAGCAAAATGGAAAAATTAAAGAATTGATTACAGGCGTGGAATAGTTGTTAAACTAACAACCAACAACTACTCACCAACAACTTAAAAGCATGAGTAAACCAACAGGATTTTTAGAGTTTGAAAGAGAATTGCCAAAAAAGCGCGATCCGAAAGAACGCGTTAATGATTACAATGAAGTTGATGCAGCCATTGATACAAAGATTGGCGTGAAGCAGGCATCGCGTTGTATGGATTGCGGCACACCATTTTGTCATTCCGGTTGCCCGTTGGGAAATATTATTCCGGAGTTTAACGATGCTGTTTACCAAAGTAATTGGAAACTGGCCTATGAAATTCTAATCTCAACCAATAATTTTCCTGAGTTCACCGGAAGAATTTGTCCGGCACCGTGTGAGACATCGTGCGTTCTTGGTATCAACAAACCAGCGGTTGCGATTGAGTACATTGAGAAGATGATTATAGAAAAGGCTTTTGAGGAAGGATATGTAAAGCCTAGAATTCCGATCACCACTTCTAATAAGAAAGTAGCCATCATTGGATCGGGACCGGCTGGGTTAGCTGCGGCTGCGCAACTAAACTATGCGGGTCACCACGTAACTGTTTTTGAACGAGCCGATGAAGCAGGTGGATTATTGCGCTATGGTATTCCTGATTTCAAGTTAGATAAACAGGTGTTGGATAGGCGAATTAATCTGATGAAGGAAGAGGGAATTAAATTTCAATTGAGTGCTTCTATTGGCGAAACCATTTCTGTTCAGCAACTGCAAGATGAGTTTGATGCTGTCGTGTTGTGCATGGGCTCTACCGTTCCTCGAGACCTTCCCATCCCCGGAAGGGAATTGAAAGGCGTTCACTTTGCCATGGATTTTTTAACACAACAAAACAGTAGGGTGAGTGGAAAGAAAGTCGATAAAGAAGAAATCTGGGCTACGCATAAAAATGTGATTGTGATTGGCGGAGGCGATACTGGTTCGGATTGTGTGGGCACGAGCAATCGTCATCATGCAAAGTCAGTTACGCAAATAGAAATTTTATCAAAGCCACCGAGAGATAGAACCGAGGCGATGCCTTGGCCGAGTTGGCCGATGATTTTGCGCACGTCCACTTCGCACGAAGAAGGCTGCGAACGCAAATGGTCGATTGTTTCAAAAGAATTTGTCAGTGATGAAAATGGCAACCTTACGGGATTAAAAATTGCTGAAGTAGAAGTTAAGTCAGTACCCGGAAAAGCACCCTCATTTGTTGAGATACCGGGAACCGAGAAAATAA
>Ga0163155_10000273_pt1 | contig 61918 bp, 52 predicted proteins | sample OliLakLV19SP4G1_FD_148611 | JGI IMG/M metagenome (GOLD analysis project Ga0163155, IMG submission 148611) | Freshwater microbial mat bacterial communities from Lake Vanda, McMurdo Dry Valleys, Antarctica - Oligotrophic Lake LV.19.SP4.G1 | ecosystem: Environmental > Aquatic > Freshwater > Lake >... | reverse complement strand
AATCTTTAGCGAAGGAGGGCTTGCCCTCAGAATCTTTTTCGTAAGAGAGCCTGATTTCAGAATCTTTAGCGAAGGAGGGCTTGCCCTCAGAATCTTTTTCGTAAGAGAGCCTGATTTCAGAATCTTTTTCGAAGGAGGGCTTGCCCTCAGAATCTTTTTCGTAAGAGAGCCTGATTTCAGAATTTTTTTCGAAGGAGGGCTTGCCCTCTGCTTCTTTTTCGGAGGAGTACTTGCCTTCAGAGTTTTCTTCGAAAGAGGACTTGACTTCTTTAATTTGCTCTTTGGGCTCACCGAAGAGGGTCGTTTGGCCGTCTTCTTTAACGGTTGGTTCATCCTCACTAGTTTTTTTTTTCCCCGATAGCTATCGGGGTCGGTACCCTTTCCGTTTCCTGTCGCCTCGCTATCATCTGCGTCTTCAGCAGAAGTGTCTTCGGGTTCTTCTGGTGGCTTGAGCTTAGTCACTTTGAATTGCGATAGTCTATTGCCCAAGGCCTTCCAACCTTTTACGTCTACAACCTCCTCCAAATTTACCAACTCAGTTTCTTTTTCCTTCCCCTTGCCCTTTACCAACTCAATTTCAATCTCGGGCGAATCGGCCGTGCTTACATACTCCAACCGCGAGCCAATGCCTTCTGAAATAAATCCAAATTCTTTATCCAACGAATTGGTTTCGATCAAGAATCGCTTCACAAAATACTGCTTGCTTTCGCCATCCACATAAACAGCCGTAATTGGCTTTTTGGGATTGAACTTCTCCACTAAAATTGTCTTCTCTGGTTCATACCTGTTGGTTACATCGAAATTGGTGATTTTGTAATTGCCACTGGTGGTGATCACAATAACCTGGTCATCACCATCAAACTTGTTTACATACTTGCCACGTTCGTCCTTGTTCAATCTTCCCGAAGCCTGATCAAACCATAGTTTCAAGCCGCTTAGCGTAGAGCCCATGCCCTCTTTAAAATCAACTTTACGCACGGCATATTTTGTAATAGTGTTTCCACGCACACCCCTCCCCTTGACTTCCATTTCTGAAAAATCAAAGTCAAAAGTCTTCTTGCGCGCTGTGCTAGACTGGCTCAATTTTACCTCCACAATCTCCGCCTCGCCATTGGGATTGGCACTTAGATAATGCACTTTGCTATTAGGGTTGCCCTGATCTAAATCATATTCTTTATCGCGCGTAATCGCTGGCATGGCAAACCGTTTGGCAAAGGTGGCGCCACTTTTTCCATCGCTGTAAATGAGGTTATAAATCATCCGCTCATCTCCTTTCCTCCAAATACCTATATGCAAAATATCTTTGCCCATAAACACTTTTTCGTTGATGCGACTGACTTTTGCTTTTCCATCTCTGCGAATGACGATCACATCATCCAACTCAGAGCAATCAGCAATGAACTCGTCTTTCTTTAAAGCCCAACCAATAAAACCATCTTGGCGATTCACATACAGTTTTTGGTTGTTGGCAATTACCTCCGTAGCCGCTACCGATTGAAAACTCTTGATTTCTGTTTTGCGCTCACGCCCTTTGCCATATCTATCTAACAAGTTTTGATAGTAGGCAATGGCATAATCGGTCAGATGCTTTAAATGATACAACGTTTCTTTCAACTCCTTCTCCAAATCTCGCATCACCTCATCGGCCTTGAATGAATCGAATTTAGAAATTCGCTTAATGCGGATTTCCAACAAGCGGAGGATATCATCCCGGGTAATCTCGCGGTAGAATTGTTTTTTGTACGGCTTCAATCCCTTATCTACCGTGGTGATTACTTCTTCAAAGGTTTCTATTTCTTCAATGGCGCGGTAGATTCTCTTTTCGATAAATATCTTTTCCAGCGAGGAGAATAAAATTTTCTCCATCAACTCACTCTTCCTGATTTCTAGCTCCTGCTTAAGCAGTTTTGCCGTTTGCTCGGTGTTGTATTTCAAAATATCATTCACCTTCATGAACTGCGGCTTGTCGGCCACAATCACACAGGCGTTGGGCGAAATAGAAACTTCGCAATCTGTAAATGCGTACAACGCATCAATGGCCACCTCAGGCGAAATTCCTGCCTGCAAACTCACGTTGATCTCCACATCCCTGGCAGTATTATCTACCACTTGTTTTACTTTGATCTTTCCCTTTTCGCTTGCTTTCACAATCGATTCCATCAAAGAAGCGGTAGTAGTGCCAAACGGAATCTCCTTAATGAGGAGTGTTTTTCTATCTTCTATCTCAATCTTCGCTCGTACTTTTATCTTACCTCCCCGAATACCCTGATCGTATTCAGTAAAATCGCCAATACCACCTGTGGGAAAATCAGGGAAAATTTTGGGGTTCTTACCTTTCAAAACATCGATTGAGGCTTTGATCAACTCACAAAAATTATGGGGGAGTATTTTAGTGGAAAGACCTACCGCAATACCTTCCACCCCCTGTGCCAACAGCAATGGAAACTTTACCGGAAGCGTGACAGGTTCTTTCTTTCTTCCATCATACGATAGTTGCCATTCGGTAGTCTGTGGATTGTACACTACATCCAATGCAAACTTGGATAGGCGTGCTTCGATGTAACGAGGCGCTGCAGCACTGTCGCCTGTACGCACATCGCCCCAGTTACCTTGGGTATCAAATAAAATTTCCTTTTGTCCGATGTTGACAATCGCTTCGCCAATAGCTGCATCGCCATGCGGATGGTATTGCATGGTGCTTCCAATTACGTTCGCCACTTTATTGAACCGACCGTCATCCATCTCTTTGATGGCGTGAGCAATCCTGCGCTGCACGGGTTTCAATCCATCTTCGATGCGTGGCACGGCACGTTCTAAAATTACATACGAAGCATAATCTAAAAACCAATTTTCGTACATCCCATCAATCGCAATGGAGTGCACGTTTCCGTCTTTATCTGTTGTCTCGTTGGGTATTTGCTTTTTAGCCATTTCCTGTCGTTCAATTAATATCTAAATTTTTATTCAACTGTCTCTTCTGTATCTACCACTACTTCTTCCTTTTCAATTTTATCCAACTCAATCCGGAGATTCTCGATAATAAATTCTTGCCGGCTCGGTGTATTTTTGCCCATGTAAAACTCGAGTAACTTTGCCAAATGACTTTCTTTGTTCAGCAATACCGGCTGCAGTCGGATATTTTCGCCAATGAAAGTCCCAAACTCATCGGGGGAAATTTCTCCCAATCCTTTGAAGCGCGTGATCTCCGGCTTGCTTCCTAGCTTGTTCACTGCTGCTTGCTTTTCTTCTTCGCTGTAGCAGTAGATTGTTTCCTTCTTATTGCGAACGCGGAAAAGTGGAGTCTCCAACACATACACATGGTTGGCTTTTACTAAATCAGGAAAAAATTGCAAGAAAAAGGTCATCAACAACAATCGTATGTGCATCCCGTCCACATCGGCATCGGTAGCAATGATTACTTTGTTGTAGCGCAAGCCGTCCAATCCGTCTTCAATATTCAACGCATGTTGCAACAGGTTGAACTCTTCATTCTCATACACTACTTTTTTCGTGAGCGAATAGCAGTTAAGTGGCTTACCGCGCAAACTGAAAACCGCCTGCAACTCTACATTGCGTGACTTGGTGATCGATCCGCTGGCTGAATCGCCCTCGGTAATAAAAATCATCGACTCGCTTCCCTTCTCCCCTTTTTCATCATCGAAATGAAAACGACAATCGCGCAGTTTTTTATTGTGAAGATTTGCCTTTTTTGCGCGCTCGTTTGCGAGTTTTTTTATTCCGGCAATTTCTTTGCGCTCGCGTTCAGATTGGAGGATCCTTTTCTGAAGTGCTTCGGCAGCGGTGGGGTTTTTGTGGAGATAGATTTCCAACTCTTTAGACACAAAATCACCCACGAAGTTTTTTACGCTTTGTCCACCTTCGGGCGCCATGTTGATGGAACCCAACTTCGTTTTCGTCTGGGATTCAAAGATAGGCTCTTGCACACGAATGGCAATCGCGCCAATGATACTGGCACGGATATCGGCAGCATCAAAATCTTTTTTGTAAAAATCGCGCGCACCGCGCACCAATCCTTCGCGAAAAGCAGCCAAGTGCGTTCCGCCTTGGGTGGTGTTCTGCCCATTCACATACGAATAGTACTCCTCTCCATATTGATTGCCATGGGTAAGGGCAACTTCAATATCATCGCTTTTAAAATGAATGATTGGGTAACGGATTTCTTCGGGGTCTGATTTCTGTTTCAGCAAATCCAGCAAACCATCTTTTGAATAAAATTTCCGTCCATTGTAGTTGACGATTAGTCCTGCATTCAAAAACGCATAGTTCCACATCAGGTCATCCAAATATTCAGGAATGAAATGATAGTTCTTAAACATCGTGTTGTCCGGCTCAAACTCCACCAACGTTCCATTCTTCTCGTCCGACTTTCCGATCTTTGGATCACTGACCAACACACCTTTCTTGAACTCTGCCAATTTGGTTTGGCCTTCGCGGAAAGCTTGTACTTTAAAAAAGTTGGAGAGTGCGTTCACCGCTTTGGTACCCACGCCATTCAAGCCTACAGATTTTTGAAAAGCCCCTGAATCGTATTTAGCGCCTGTATTTATTTTTGAAACTACGTCTACTACTTTGCCCAGCGGAATACCGCGACCATAATCGCGCACCATCACATGCTGGTCGGTGATTTTTACATCAATCGCTTTGCCATAACCCATCATGTGTTCGTCAATGCAGTTGTCAACTACCTCTTTAACCAACACATAAATGCCATCATCTTTGGCCGAGCCATCGCCCAGTTTGCCAATGTACATACCCGGGCGCAGGCGGATGTGCTCGCGCCAATCGAGCGATCTTATACTGGATTCATCGTAACTTGCTTCCTTCGCCATAGTTGTTCGAAACTTAAAATAGTTTAATCGCGCAAAGATGAAAAAATTATTGGGTCAGGCTTACTAGTTAAAAAAATATCAGAAGTTCGAAGAAAATAATCTTTTTTGAGACTCTTAGGAAACTAGATCCTGCCAGACGGACAAAAAAAAATAAGCCAAAAGGGAGTAATCAGTTGATTTTCAAGTCTTAAAAAGATAAGAATCAAACTGACTGTTTAGAAAATATTTTTTTTGAAACGGAGTAGATAGGCCAACCGATCGACCAAATCAGCATGAGAATGACGCTTCCATAGATTATTGAGCCAATGGCCTCAAAATCAAATTTCTCCGAACTGTTGTAAAGCGCTACGAAGTTAATGCCGATAATCAGAAAAACATTGAAGGTGACGATCAGGCCGTAAAACCACGACCTAAAATCCGGTTTGGAGGTAAATAACTTGTTGATGACGAACACAAACAGATTTAAAATACCAGCCACGGCTACCACGGTGTAAAAAACACCATCGCGCGAAATGGATAGGGATGTGTCTTCTGACTCAATGACCGTGACTGTTTCGGGCAAGGAGGCGTAATTGTACATAAACACGCCCAAAAATATAATCAATGAAACAAACCAGATTGCTTTAATTACCTTTAATGCCATGTGCTACCTTTGTGGTACAAATTAACTGCAAATACCTTGAACTATCGCACTCTTTACTTCGCCTCCCTCCTATTTTTTATTTTGGCCAGTTGCGGAAAGCCATTGCCTTCTATCGAAAAGATTGATTTAGAAAAATGGAAAAACGACAAATGGGGTTGTTTGAAAGATCGTTCAAAAGCATTGCCCGAACTGGTCAATCAAAAAGAAAAATTAAAAGGGCTTTCGCAGGACGATATTGTTAAACTTTTGGGTCGGCCTGACACAAATGAGTTGTACAAACGAAATCAAAAATTCTTCTACTATTATTTGACACCCGGAGAAAAGTGTGGAAGGGATACCGTAACCCAACGACTCTCTCTCCGGTTTAATGCGATGGGGTTTGCGAAGGAAGTTTTGGTTGAGTGATGATAGAGGTTATAAAAAAATCTGGGCTTGTGAACCGATTAGGGGAAAAAGTTTCAGTGTTCATTATGATTGGCTTTTCCACGCTATTGACTAATTGCGGTATAATTGCTGGAGGTTCAAATTATAATGCCCATGTTATTGTCAACGATCGGCCAAAGGCAAAAATCATTTACCAAGGGGTAGCTATGGGTATAAAAAACGCATCATTTTCAATAAAAAGGAGTCATGCTGATAAATTTGCCTTCACATTGCGAGAAGAAGGTTGCCCTGACCAAACTTATAATTATCGTTCAAAATCTTTTAGAGGATGGGCCCTCGCGGGAAGTCTTTTCACTTGGGGCTGGACAGGTGTCGCTGTTGACTTTATTGCAGGGTCTTTATGGAAACCTAGTCTTCAGGAGAAAGGGATTTTCAAAACCGATTATAAAAACTTTGTTTACTCGGTTAGTTATAACGAGTGCCAAAAAACAGAAATCAATTTTGAAAACCTTTATTTGATCGATATAGTATACCTAAAAGATGGCCGTATTTTAAAAGGTGTTATTGTTGAGCAGGTACCGAGCGTGAGTATCAAAATACAAATTACAGATGGTAGTGTTCTCACTTTCAAAGTTTCTGAAATTGAAAAAATGGAGCGACAATAAGAATGAATAAAAGCTCGATTTAGGTTCAACTATGCAGGGCATTCCTTTGAAAATATTGCTTTTTACTCTTTGCCTTTTCAATATTTGCCCATAGTATGTTTACTACTGCTTCTTTTTTTTTGTGATTAAATGGATAAAGTAGCGAGGGCTTGAAGTAGAACTTATCTCCAAATAGTTCTTTGGCATATAAATCAACTTTGTAAACGCCTCCCACCGAAACAAGATTGACATCTTTAATATTCTCCAATGGAATTACCAAATCGTGACCTTTTTGGACAACGTACATGAACTCGTCATCAAACTCAACGTGGTAAACTCGTTGGTTTACTTTGAACCAAATAAAAATGAAATAACACCAGTAAACTGGCATCAAAAGATTACTCAGATGCCCCTCCCCCAAATAAGTTAAGTATCCAGCAACTAAAAAGGCAATCGCTATTGCAGAGAGAATAGAAGCCACCCCATATCTATAAAAGTTCAGATACCGCGTAGACAAATTTCTAATCCTTGATTTTGGTTTTTCAGATGCCATTTGAAATTCTACCTTTGCCAACAAAAGTAAATAACTTTGGCTATGCAAAAAATTGCAGTGATTGGATCCGGAACAATGGGAAACGGAATTGCTCATGTTTTCGCACAAAATGGGTTCACCGTGTCCATCATAGATATTTCTGAAGATGCGCTGAAAAAAGCGTTGTCCACAATTGAAAAAAATCTTTCTCGCCAGGTAGAAAAAGGAATTATTACTGCCGATGTGAAAAGTCAAACACTTCGCAACCTTTCTACCACCACCTTCATGACGGAAGGGCTTAAGGATATTGATCTAGTAGTGGAAGCTGCTACCGAAAATATCGATCTTAAATTGAAGATATTTAAAGACCTAGACGAGCACACCAAGCCGGGCACCATTCTAGCGTCCAATACATCTTCCATCTCCATCACCAAAATAGCATCCGTAACAAAAAGCCCCGGGCATGTCATTGGTATGCACTTTATGAATCCAGTGCCCATTATGAAATTGGTTGAGATTATACGAGGATACAGCACCAGCGATTCTACCACTCAAACAATTATGGAGCTTTCCAAAAAACTTGGAAAGATGCCTGTGGAAGTAAATGACTATCCAGGCTTTGTTGCAAACCGGATTTTAATGCCCATGATCAACGAAGCAATCTATTCATTATATGAAGGTGTGGCAGGAGTGCAAGAGATCGACACGGTAATGAAGCTTGGCATGGCGCACCCCATGGGACCGCTTCAATTGGCCGACTTCATTGGTTTGGATGTTTGCCTTTCGATTTTACGCGTATTGCACGATGGTTTTGGCAACCCAAAATATGCCCCTTGCCCACTGCTGGTAAACATGGTTCAAGCGGGTCACAAAGGAATTAAGACCGGAAATGGGTTTTACAAATACACGCCCGGTAGCAAAGAACTCATCGTTTCGGACCGGTTCAAAAAATAGATGGGCTTGTGTAGAAAAAATCCTCTCTTTTCAAAAAGTTTTACTTCTTCAGCAAATCCCGTATCTCCGTCAACAATTGAATATCCGCTGGCGGAGGCGCGGGCGCATCGGGAGGAACGCCCTCTTTCTTTTTGGTAGCTGCATTCATGCCTTTGATGATCAAAAACAATACGAACGATATTACGGTAAAAGAAATTACTGAAGAAACAAATTTCCCCAAAAGCATTCCACCGGGCTTCCAAGATGCGATATCTGCGGCCCCAGCAGCCTGCAAGGCAGGTTGAAGAATAATAGGAGTGATAATATCTGCCACCAATGAATTTACAATAGCTCCAAAAGCACCGCCAATAATAACACCAACGGCTAGGTCGACCACGTTGCCGCGCATTACAAAATCTTTAAATTCTTTAATCATAAAATCAAACGTTTAAGTAATATTTGGGTGAAAATACCATTTTATAGAATTTATGGAAAAATTACATTTGCAATCAACTTTACCCAATGTTACCTGAATACCTGTCTTCCGCAATTGAAAGCTCCTCAAGGGTAATTATATTCTCATTGGATAAGAATTATCGCTATACAGCTTTTTCTTCCTCGCATTTTCAAACCATGAAAAAAATATGGGGAGTGGAAATTGAACTGGGTGCTAATCTGGTAGAAATTCTGGACAGGATCAATAAAACAGATGCCGAAAAGGCAAAAGCCAATTTCGATCGTGCATTGAGCGGGGAGAGTTTTACCACGATTGAGGAATACGGAGACGAACAAATTCATCGGATTTTTTGGGAAGACCGCTACGACCCCATTTATGATCTGGAAAGAAGAGTCATTGGCGTTGTGGTGTTGGTACTTGAGGTTTCTGACCGAATGGAGCTGCTAAATAAGGTGAGCGAAACAAATCAACGGCTCTCGCTAGCATTGAATGCTGCTCAAATTGGTATTTGGGAATGGAACATGATCACCAACGAAATAATATGGTCAGATGAGGTTCTGGAAATCTATAATTTAGACAAATCCTACGGTCAACTTTCGTTTGAAAAATACCTGACGTATGTACATTTGGATGATCTGGAAAAGCTCAAAGCAGATATCGCTACGAGTCTCAAAAACAATAGTCAATACGATACTGTGCACCGAGTGATCTTGCCCAATGGAACACTGCGCTGGATTTCAGGCACCGGGAAAGTAATTACAGAAGATGGACATCCAGTAAAAATGATTGGCACGGTGGTCGATATTACCCAGCGAAAACAAATGGAGGAGGCCAATCGCGTTCAAGAACAAGCTTTAGAGCATCGGGATTTCATGCTGTCGGCTCTTGCGGAGGCCACCAGTCAACTTGCCATAGAGCCCGATATTTGGATTGGTCTTCAAAAAGCATTGGAGATACTTGGTACCAATACCGGTGTTGATAGAGTGTACGTTTTTCAGAATAAAATACAACCCGATGGAGTGTATAGCAGTATTAAATTAGAATGGAATTCGGGAGTGGCGGCACCTCAAATAGCCAATGCCGATTTACAGAATTTTCAATTTGCAGCTGCACCCTCTTTGTATCAATGCTTAGTTGAAAATAGAGCCTTCAAAAAACATGTTCGAGATATTGTGGAAGCTGATTTTAGAGAAGTAATGAAGAATCAGCAGATCAAATCAGTCATCATGCTGCCCGTTCAGGTGCAAAATCAGTTTTGGGGTTTTATAGGAATCGATGAGTGTAAAACTGAACGACAAATAACGGAAGCTGAATACTCGATCATAAAATCATTTGCCATTACCGTAGGAGCCTTGCTTGAACAAAAACAATTTGAAAAAGAAAACAAAGATTGGCAGACCCGCTACGAGCTAGTGACCCGTTCGGCTGGCCAAATTGTATACGATTACTATGTACCTTCCGGCAAAATAATTTGGAGTGATAACTTATTAAAAGAGGTAGGATGCCCTCAATCTGAAATTGATACAGTAGAGAAATGGAAAAGCCTTGTTCACCCAGACGATCGTCAAGCAGCATTCGATCTGCGGGATAAGGCAGCAGAAGCACTCAGCGAATACGATGTTACGTACCGATTTTTTAGTAAGAAAAAGGGTTACTTACATATGCGAGACCGTGGCTTTTTTATGGCCAATAATCTCGGCAAAGCCTATCGTATGCTGGGCGTTATGCAAAACATAACGAATGAAAAAATTGCCGAAGAGGATCTGCGCGAGAGCGAAAGTAGATTCCGCACGCTTCAGGAAGCATCTTTTGGAGGTATTGGCCTTCATTACCAAGGTAAAATTCTAGATGCCAACAAAGGGCTAACTGATTTGACGGGGTACAGTAATGAAGAGTTAATAGGTATGAACGGCTTGCAACTGGTTGCTCCCGAATGTCTTGATGAAGTCAAAGCAAAAATTACAGCCGGGTACGATGTGCCCTACGATGTAATCGGGATACGAAAAGATGGATCCAGATACAACTTGGAAATCCACGGAAAAAATATTCCCCATCAAGGGAAAATTATTCGGGTAACCGAATTCAGGGATATTACCGATCGAAAACAAAACGAGCAAAAAATCCTAGAACAAAACAATAAGTTAACCCTCATTGCAGACGACTTAAAGAGAAAAAATGAGCAGTTGGATGAGTTCACCCAAATCGTGTCGCACAACCTTCGTTCACCTGTGAGCAATATTATCAGCTTACTAGACTTCTATGAAAAAAGCAGTGATGAAAAGGAGAAGATCAGCTTCATTACAATGCTTCGCGAGGCTAGCACGAAAATGTCCAACAGCCTACACGAACTCAACGAGGTACTAAAGATCAAAGAAAATAAAGACATTGCCCACCAAGAGTTGTTGTTTGAAAACGTGTTGGCCAACGTGAAGCAGCAACTTAATATACAAATTGCCGATTCGAAAGTTGTAATTAACACTGATTTTTTGCGGGCTCCGCTGATCAGTTATCCGAACATTTACCTCGAAAGTATTTTTATGAATCTTTTAAGTAACGCCATTAAATATCGATCGCCCAACCGCACGCCTGAAATCAGCTTTTCCACCCACCAAGAAAATGGAGAAATTTTAATGAAGGTGAAAGACAACGGGCTAGGAATTGACTTAAAAAAATACGGCCATCATGTTTTTAAACTCAGAAAAACTTTTCATAAACACCCCGAAAGTCGTGGGATAGGCCTTTTCATGATTAAAAATCAAATAGAAGCACTCGGTGGGGAAATATTTATTGAGAGTGTTGAAAACGTTGGAACCACCTTTACTGTTAAGTTCGTCAAGAACTAAAATAATAACGCGATACTATGCCTGTAATAGCTTTAGTTGATGATGACTCCATTTTTCAGTTTACTGCCACGCGCATGCTTGAATCCGCAAAATTGGCTAGAAACATTTTACATTTCGAAAATGGCGGTGAGGCACTTACTTACCTAAAGGAAAATTCACTCATCGCTGAAAGCCTGCCAGACTATCTGTTCCTCGACATCAATATGCCCTTTGTGGATGGATGGATGTTCCTGGAAGAATTCACTTCGTTAAAAAATAGCTTAGCGAAGCAGATCCGTATCTTTATGGTCAGTTCATCCATTGATCCAAGAGATTTAAATAGGGCTAGGGAATTCGAGGAGGTAATTGACTTTGTCGTGAAGCCTATTACCGTTGAGCGGTTTTCAGAATTGCTCAAAACTGGATGATCAACGTTGAACCTTGAATTGGTTTTTTAAACCTCTAAAGCTCACTAATTCCGTAGTGGCGTTACCGATAAACATCTTGGCCTCTACTTTAATAGGAACCTGATTTCTATCCGCTGAAATCCAAGCTGTGACCGAGTTCTCACCGCGGAAGAGAGTGTTGTCTGGCATAATTGGCACAAGTTTGTGGCATCCGATCTTACCTAAATCGGTTTTTACCACTTCTTTACCATGGTACAATATTTTAAAAACATACGCTTTATCCTCAAAGAATCCTGATACGGTGATTGTGTCCTTAAGCTTGTACTTAGAAAAATCAATTACCCTTAAATACATAAAGCCAGCCACTACATCTCGCACTTGATCGGGGGTAGTGTATATCTTTGGTTCGCCAAATACGCCAGTTTTCGTGTCAGCTACGCGCACAGCAGCTTCATCTTTGGCATGATCGTACTTAACAAGTTCATTTAATCGATAAGACCCCTCGCTGATCTTTCGGTATGATTCATGGGTCACCAGCTCGGATGTGTCAATAAAAGAGCCCCAATTGTTATTGACCTTTGATACCCAAGTGGCCAAACCAAGTGTTTCCATGTAGGCGTCTACCTTAAAACAAGAGCGGTTGCCTTTAGAATAAAGCCTTTTGTCTATCACTGCCGAACCCTTGCCGGCACTTATGCCCCACAGATACATTTTGTAGTCGCACCGTTCGCCCACTCCAAAAGCTTTGTTGGAGGCTGTTGGTGTCTTTTCATCTTGCACAAACGCTAAGCACACAGACAAGGCTAGAAGTAACAGGATCAACCGCATGGTACAAAATTATTGTTTTACTGATAGAAAGACAAAGCCTGTGCCAACCTACACCGAAACCCCGTTATCGCGCAAGGCTTCATTTAGTGAAGTCTTCTTGTCAGTGCTCTCTTTGCGCGTGCCGATGATCAGCGCACACGGAACTTGAAATTCGCCCGCGGCAAACTTTTTGGGAATAGTGCCCGGTATCACCACAGACCGGGGCGGCACAAAACTTTTGTATTCGATGGGCTTGCTGCCCGTTACATCAATGATTTTTGAACTGGCTGTCAGCACCACATTTGCGCCAAGCACGGCTTCTTTGCCAACCCGGACACCCTCCACAATAATGCAACGAGAACCAATAAAGGCGTTGTCTTCAATGATCACGGGTGCCGCTTGCACCGGTTCCAGCACGCCACCAATTCCTACCCCTCCACTCAAGTGAACGTTCTTTCCAATCTGCGCACAACTGCCAACAGTAGCCCATGTATCCACCATGGTACCTTCATCTACATAGGCTCCGATGTTCACATAAGACGGCATCAAGATCACGCCTTTGTTCAAAAAGGAACCGTGCCGCGCGATGGCATGTGGCACCACCCGAACGCCTAATTCTTTATAGTTTCTCTTCAATGCGATTTTATCGTGGAACTCAAAAGGACCCACCTCAATTGTCTCCATTTGTTGAATTGGGAAGTACAAGATCACGGCCTTTTTCACCCACTCATTTACGATCCATTTTTCGCCTCCGCTTTGTGGGTCGGGATGAGCCACTCGCAGACTTCCTTTATCCAATTTTTCTACCACTTCGCGGATCGCCTTTTGGGTTTCTGAATCCTTCAAAAGTTCGCGGTTGTTCCAAGCGTTTTCAATCCGTTCTTGCAGTTGCATTTTATGAGTTACTTTTAATCAAAATTTCCACCCTCTTAATTCCATTTGCCAATCGGGCTGCAAGAAATGAAAAAACGGAGAATAGTCATTGCCTCAGTCCTAAAACCCGTAGATGACACGCGCGCTTTCGAGAAAATGGCGGCCTCTTTGGCCAGCAAAAATCAGGAGGTCTTCTTGATAGGTCAACCGAGTCAAAATAAAGAAACGAACAGCGACTCCATCCATTTTTTGCCGCTTAAAAAATTCCAGCGATTGAGTTTAGCACGATCGCTGGCTCCGATTAAAATCGCCCAAAAGATATATCAAGTAAAACCTGAGATACTGATAGTCAATACCCATGAATTGCTGATAGTTGCGGTACTGAACAGAATATTATTTGGCACGCAAATCATCTACGATATACAAGAAAATTATTGGCGAAACATTCTCTTTACCAATGCTTTTCCATTTCTTCTGCGACCGATAATTGCCGCTTGGGTTCGGCTAAAAGAGAAGGTCACTTCCCCCCTCTTTCAGGGCTACTTGTTGGCCGAGAAAGGGTACGAAAAAGAAATCAAGTTTGTGGGAAAGAAATATTCCGTCATCGAGAACAAAGTGCGACTGCCGATCGGTTTCAGCCGTCAACCCATCTCAGAAAAAGTAAAACTCATTTTTACCGGAACGCTAGCCGAAAGCACTGGCGTTTTTAAGGCCATCGACTTGGCCAAAAGGCTTCACGAATTGGAACCCAAAATAGAGCTGTCGATCATCGGGCATTGCGCTCAAATAAAGGCACAAACAGACATCCAAAAAGCGATCGAGAACTACTCATTTATCAGCCTGATGGGTGGCGCGGAACTGGTGCCCCATGCACAGATTTTGGAGGGTATTTCTACCGCGAATTTTGGTATCGTTTCCTATCCCATTTCACCGCATGTTGAAAATTCAATCCCCACCAAACTATATGAATATTTAAGCTGTCGTTTGCCGATTCTATTACAAAACCATTTGCCCTGGACGCAATTTTGCCAACAATACGATGGGGCAATTGCGCTCGACTTTAACTGTTTTGAAGCGAAAGAAATTCTTCGATCCATGACTGCTAAAACCTTCTATTCAAAAATTCAGGACCATGCTACCGAGCTCACCTGGGCATCGGAAGAAGCCGTGTTTTTGGCAGTCATTCAAAAACTTTGATTACCCGATTTTTCATAAACTGCCTTAAAATATTTTTTAGGCCTCCCTAAAAAATGTATCTTTGAAGCATGATTAGCTTAACGGAAGAAAACTATCTCAAGTCGATTTACCACCTATCAAAGGCCGGTATGGAATCCGTGACCACCAATGATCTGGCGGAAGCCATGAACACCAAAGCTGCCTCCGTTACCGACATGATTAAGAAGCTGTCGGTAAAAGAATTTATATCGTACGAAAAGTATTATGGTGTCAATATTACCGCCAAGGGCAAAACGGTTGCTCTTTCGGTGATCCGCAAACATCGGCTATGGGAAACATTCTTGGTTCAGAAATTAGCTTTTTCTTGGGACGAAGTGCATGAAGTAGCTGAACAGCTTGAGCACATTCAGTCTAAAAGATTAATTGAAAAGTTAGATGAATACCTTGGATTTCCAAAAGTGGATCCACATGGAGACCCCATTCCGGACGGAAACGGAAAAATAAAAGCTTTACAGCAGGTCGTTTTGTCAACACTCCACCCTGGTTCAGAAAGCCTAATAGTGGCCGTAAAAGATTCCGATTCCCAACTTCTCAAGTACCTAGACAAAATAGGCGCCAGACCGGGCAAAAAAATCAAAGTACTAGAGCGCGAAGAATACGATGGGTCAATGGAGGTGAGCATCAACGCGCAGCGATTCTTCCTTTCCAAAGAGGTTTCTGAGAATATATTAGTCACGGCTTAGCATGAACGAAGCTACTACAAAAAGAAAGTCACTCAGCGAAGTGCACGCTTCTGTAGATGCAACCAACCGCAAAGGCTGGCGCAAGCTATTTGCCTTTATGGGACCCGCCTATCTGGTAAGTGTAGGCTACATGGATCCAGGCAACTGGGCTACGGACATTGCCGGGGGAAGTCAGTTTGGATATTCACTTATTTGGGTGCTGCTGATGTCTAACCTGATGGCATTGCTATTACAAAGCCTCAGCGCACGACTAGGTGTAGTGCGTCAACTTGATCTGGCACAAGCATCACGCAGTGAATATCGGCCTGCAATAAATTACTCTCTGTGGTTTATGGCCGAGATTGCCATAGCTGCTTGCGACTTGGCCGAAGTTCTTGGAATGGCTATTGGCCTGCAACTACTTTTTGATTTGCCTTTGGTCTGGGGTGTTTCCCTGACAGTGTTAGACACGCTAATAATTCTTGTATTACAAAGCTATGGCATGCGTAAAATGGAGGCTTTTATCATTGCCCTTGTAGTGATTATTGGCGGTGCTTTTTTTGTTGAAATGATTTTGGCTAAACCCGACATGAGTGATCTGCTTGTTGGATTCATTCCTTCACTGCCTAATGATACTGCGCTTTACATAGCCATCGGAATTATTGGAGCCACGGTAATGCCACATAATCTTTACCTGCATTCTTCACTTGTGCAAACACGTAGAATCGATTCGTCAACAGATAAAGGAATTTGGTCTGCCATAAAATATAATTTCATCGATTCAGCCATTGCCCTGAACGCTGCATTTTTTGTCAACGCTGCTATCCTCGTGCTGGCCGCCTCCACTTTCTTTAAGGCCGGCATGTTTGAAGTGGCCGAAATTCAGGATGCGCATAAACTCCTCGCTCCGCTTCTTGGTTCTGAATTAGCGCCTATTTTGTTTGGCGTTGCACTGGTTGCCGCGGGGCAGAGTTCAACAATCACGGGAACGTTGGCCGGACAAATTGTAATGGAGGGCTATTTAAATTTAAGGATAGCACCTTGGTTACGAAGATTAATCACGCGTTTGATAGCAATCATCCCAGCATACCTTGTTATAATAATCTATGGTGAGAGTGAAACCGGAGCGCTGTTAGTGCTGAGTCAGGTGGTACTCAGTCTTCAATTGGGGTTTGCTGTTATTCCGTTGATCCACTTTACCAGCGACAAAAGCAAGATGGGAATTTTTGCCAATAAGCTTTGGGTTCAAATACTGGCCTGGGCAATTGCGCTTATTATTGTTGGGTTGAATGTAAAATTGGTGATTCAAGAAGTAACGGGCTGGCTAAGTGCAGCCGGAGATAATGCCTGGATTATTTGGGTAACGGTAATTCCCGTTTGTATAACAGCGGCACTACTATTGGTTTACATTACCTTCAAACCCTTAATTGATAAAAGAAGTATCGAAAGATCGTCCCGCATTCCGCATGGAACGGCTGTAACATTAACTGATTTGGTCAACCCTATCTACAAACAAATTGCCATTACGATTGACTTTACAGATGTAGATGCCATTGCGATACAAAATGCCATTTCACAAGGTGGCAGTGAGGCTCGATATCTGCTCATTCACATTGTTGAAAGTGCAGGTGCAATGGTTTATGGAAGTTCTATTGCCGATAAAGAATCGAGCATAGACAAAGAGGCGTTGAATAAATATGTTCGGCAACTTACTGAAATGGGTTATCGCGCTGAGATGAAAATCGGATACGGAAATCCAAAAAGAAAAATTCCAGTCATGGTAAAGGAGTTCAATGCCGATTTATTGGTGATGGGCGCCCACGGTCATAATCTGATAAAGGATTTAATATTCGGAACCACCGTTGATACGGTGCGGCACCGGGTTAAAATACCTGTGTTGATTGTTAGAGAAAAGTCGTAATGCGGGACCTACTTAGTTATTGGGAATTGGGAATTGGGAGTTGGGGCTTAGGGTTGAATTGATGATCTTGAAATTATATTTTAATGAATAGATCTAAAAGTTTACTGAATCGAAACGATACCAAGAAGAAAGTTGCCTTGAAAAATACCATCCTGAAGAAATCCTCTTTGTCAAATGGAAAGAAAATTGCCTACCGTATCATTGATGCGTGGTACTAAGAAAGTAACGAATTTAAATCAAACCTTTGAACACTAATTTTATCAAAGAAGATACCATCATTGCCCTAGCTACTCCGCAAGGCGTAAGTGCATTGGCCATCATCCGGTTGTCGGGCAAAGATTGCATTGAGCTAACTCAAAAGATTTTTAGGGGAAAAGATTTGACACAACAACCATCACACACACTTCATTTTGGTACGTTGATGGACCAAGACAAGCCCATTGACGAAGTATTGGTTTCGATTTTTAAGGAAGGTAACTCTTTTACCAAAGAAAACTCGGTAGAGATTTCGTGCCACGGTTCGATGGTGATTGTCAAGGCGATCATCAAACTCTTTTTGAGGCAAGGCGTACGATTGGCCGAACCGGGTGAGTTTACCAAACGGGCTTTCTTCAACGGCAGATTTGATTTGGCACAAGCTGAAGCTGTGGCCGATTTGATCCATGCCGAAACCGACAACGCGCGACAGGCAGCGCTCAACCAAATGCGCGGTGGTTTCTCCAAAGAAATTCAACACCTGCGCGATGAGTTAATCCATTTTGCTTCACTGATCGAATTGGAATTGGATTTTGGGGAAGAAGATGTAGAGTTTGCCAAGCGCGATGATCTGAGAAAATTAATTATTCGAATTCAATCCTACCTTCAATCACTGATTGAATCGTTTGACCAAGGTAACGTGATCAAAAATGGTGTGCCAATTGTGATTGCCGGAAAGCCGAATGCAGGAAAGTCAACATTATTGAATGCATTGCTCAACGAAGAAAAAGCCATCGTTTCAGAAATTGCCGGCACCACTCGCGATGTGATTGAGGACGAGGTGACCCTAGGAGGAATTCGCTTTCGATTTATGGATACGGCAGGCCTTCGCGAGACGGCAGATGTGGTGGAAGCAATTGGTGTAAAACGCACACACGAAACAATGAAAAAGGCCTCTTTGATTTTATATCTCTTTGACTTGTCAAGCACCACGTTGGCCGACATGAGCGAAGAAGAGCAGAACATCCAATCGGTAGGCGTCCCCTACTTGAAAATTGGGAACAAGATCGACAAAGCCGATGAATCGCTTTTGAAAGAATTGAGTCCGGATTTCATTTTAATATCTGCTGGCAGCAAAACAAATATTTCATTACTCAAAGAAAAGCTGTTATCACGCTTTCAGGTAACCGAAATCAAGCAAGGCGATGTAGTTGTCACCAACTTGCGCCACTACCAAAACCTGGTGCAGACGAACCAGTCGCTGAACAAAGTTTTGCAAGGGATGGATGAAGGGGCGACAGGGGATTTTATCGCCATGGACATCCGGCAGTCGTTGCATTACTTGGGCGAGATCACTGGGACTATCACGTCCGATGATTTACTCGCTAATATTTTTTCCAAGTTTTGCATAGGAAAGTAGTACAGATATAAGGGAGAGTGTGCGACCCTTGATCACTTCATTTCTTGACGGTATGATCAGTGAAATCTAGTTCACGATCATTATTTAGTTTTCTCATGTAAATGACTGAAAACCAAAGCGCGTGATGGTCAGATTTTTGCGAAACGAATTGCTAACCAGCGAAAAATTGTGATCACTGATAAACGAAATAAGGTGGTCAACCACCACGGAATCTCCACTTCACCCGCCATAAGCTATATGCAGTGTTGGCTGACGTATTTATTGTAGCAGCGCTATTTTTTCGTTTACTTTATCAATCAAGTCGTGATATTTCGTAGGAACATTGTCTTTCTTTTGGTCTAACAGCCAAAATTTTCTAACACCATTAAAGTTATACTCTAAATAAAGTCCGCCCCAATCACCTGCATCTGGTTGCCCGATTACAGTGTCTTTTTCACTAAGTAAATCTGTCGGAAAGTAGTTTGTCAAGTCTTTTGTGTCGTTGAATTTTTGCTGAGATAGTTCTACCCAATTTCCTTCATAAAATTCGGTTGAATTTAGATACTGGTCTTTGATGTCTTCAAAGAGTTTATCCTTCTCCAACCTAAAAATTTCAACACAATGTTCTCCCATACATTCTCCGTAGAAGTGTCCGAAAAAGATGTAGTCCGATTTTGAAGGTTCATAATTATCGTCTTTGTCACAAGATGTTAGAAAGAAAAATGTTAAGCAAGCCGAGATTAGAACGTTTAGTTTCATATTTTGAATTTTTCCTTGACTAAGTAATTTTTATTCAGGTTGCTCTCAATATGGCAGCTAACGGTTTGTGTTTCTGCAGTGGTGCGCTTCCGAAGCGCGTAACCGTCCCACGAAACCAAACGTAGAACGAAGATAAGAACTTATAGCTTACACATCACCCCACCATTGCAGAAACATTTTGTTGGGTTTAGACCCGCCTTACTCCACACTGAGCACGGATGCAAAGGCTTTGGTTTGAGTGTCGGTGTGTGCGGCCTGTGCATTGGTGCGACTTAGTTGGTCTTAATCTTTTCTTCCTTCACTTTGTCAAGAATCTTACTGAATTGAACAAAGTTTATTGATGGAAGAATTATCGGTGGAATACCCGCTTGAATTGAGAATGTACTTATAAATGATCGTAGGTAAGGAAACCCGATCGCTGGTGCTGATATTTTAGAAAAATCACTTTCCAGAAACTGTTCATTCACGTCATCCAAGCACTCAAAAACCACATGGTACTCAACATTTATATCGTAAATTTCATTATGCCCAATACTGTCGAAAGTTAGGTCAACTTTAAAGACTTTACCGAAATGTTTTGGGCTATCTCCGAACAGTAGGTTCTCTAAGTCTAAATTAAACTTTTTGTCCTTTAATTCTTTTTTTCCAGGATTTGCCGTGGTCTTAAAGTTAAAATTAGCGGCACGAAAACCGATTAACTTGATTTGGTTTTGAATAATATCCTCTGTCATGCGGCCATGGCATAGTTATTCTCGGATGCTCTGAATCCAGAATGCAAGGACTCGAAATGAAATGGAGAAACTGTCTGAATCTTATTACAGTCGTCCATAGAAATCTTTGACATCAAGCTTCTGAATAAGTCCACGTATGCAATATCATCGCATATACCGTTCTCAGCCAGCTCTACAGATGTAACATCATTAAGTATATCCAAGTACTCTTCGAACGTAACCCCATCAGCACCTAAATTAGTGATGAATTTTAAGTCCTCATTTAGTTGCTTGGAGTCAGTCTTTTCAAAGTACTGATCCATTAACACTAATATTTTTTCTTCTTCGCTCATAACCTAAAACTAAGACAGCATTTCCTTATTTGATAAATTTGAAGGTTTTTAAGTCTAAATCATTCAAGTCGAAAACGCAGATAATGTAAAAGGGGTTCAAAAGTATCCTTTTTTTACTATCATTTAACATCAGAGGCTGCTGAATCTTTAAATTCAGACGTGAATCATTAAATCTAATCATTTTATACGGAAAAATCCCCGGTTGTGATAATTGCATCCTTTTAAAATAGGCAATAAAATGGTGCAATTTCCAACCATCAGTTTCCGTCTTCATTCTTGCTTTATTGATTTGAGCCAACATTAGTTTCAGGTGTTGCCTGTTTCCGATTAAGTCGATTAGACTTTTGTCGTCATACCTTAATTTTAGGTCTATCCTAAATATTCTGTATCTCTTGACAGCGTCTACATAGCGCACTTCTCCCCACCATTCGGCAGCGTCAATATTATCTTCCCAAAAATAGTATCCATCACCCGCAAATGGTGGATTGTTTTTTAGTTTACCGTGCTCATCATAGATTGATGAGAGTACAGGCCCAGCCTTCGTTCTGTCAGCGACTGATTCATGTGTCTGTTCGCATGTATGATGTCCGCAGGTGTCAATCATATTTATTAATCACAATATATACATTAAGTTTCAAATGAGTCAATAGAATATGTTTTCGTTTTTGTCAATCGTTACTTTGTCGTCTGGGTCGCGGGCTGGAGAGGCAGGCTCTTTTGCATTGCTTTGGATTCGTGCTGTCGGACGTGCGGCAATACAAATGTGCCTGACTGTGTGAATGAAACCGTTCTTTGTCGGGCGGCAATTACGGCCAACGGTCGTGTGCTTATGCAGGCTTGGGCTTTCGAAGCTGCGTCCTGTCCCACACGGCCAAACGAAGTTAAGAAAACAAAACTTCAAAACAACACATCACCCCAAGCTTGCATAAGCATAGTGTTGTGTGCAGGGTGGGTCTGTCGACCGGTTTACACTTGTTCAACCCTTTCGCCCGGTCGAGACCGTTTTCAAGTGCGAGTCGCTGTCAAAATGAGTGTCGACCTCATCCATCCTGTCCGCGTAAACAAAAGTTGTCTAGTTGCTTCAAAATTCTCCGCGTAACCCTTTTCTCTAACTCCCAGAAAATGGATTCGATCCATAGTCAAAGTTGATGGCGAAGGACTAATGCCAGCCTTCGAAAACTAAATTCTCAACTGCCGCCAAACTCTCAGCGTTGGTCTTTCAATTTGTCCACGGAGACGAGTCAAAGTCAGCCGACCCAAATATTCTTAAAAAAAACGTTTGCCGGTCAAAAGGTCGTCAAGTTGTCAACGAAGCCCTCTCTTGTATTTCCCCACCTTGCACACAACGGTTTGTGTTTATTTTGTGCTGGGTTTTGAAGCCGCGTCCTGTCCCACGTGCCGAAATGAAATATAAAACCAAAACTTCAAATTTACACGTCCCCCCCAGCATGTAATAAACACGTTGTTGTGGCCAGTTGGGTTTCACCTGTTTGTTGTCAGCCGTGAATTTCACTCGTCAGTCGTTTGTTTAAAGTCTGCGAGCGATAACTATTTAGTCTTTAAGTATTCAATCGCTTTCTCTAAAGCTGGGTCTTTGGCGTCCAAATAGTCAGTTAACGTTTTCTTTACCGTTATATCAGGTTGAATTCCATATCCCACAAACTCTTTCCCATCTGGATAGGTATCTTTCTTTGTGCAAACTCTTCCAGTTCCTCCATTTGGCAATTCAAACGAGAAAGGTTGCCCAGTGCTACCAAAAGTAGGTTCGCCAATTTTGATTATGTTTTCCGGGTTACTTGTGTAAATCAAAAAGTCTTCCGCTGCTGATGCTGTTCCATGCCCAATCAATATTACAGTAGGAATTTCTATTCGTGATATATCTAAGTTTACTGTTGAATAGGATTCGTAAGGGAAGTTATAATAGTATTGGTCGTGATAAGTTAAGTAAGCTTGTTTTTGCCAAACATTTTTTAATGTATCTGTTGCCTTAGTCCGTGCACCCCAAGCCTTGAATGTTGAAATATGAAGCCTGCTTTGTGATTTAGAACCGTAAAGGATTGTATCACTTGTTAGATATTTGAAAAGCTCTCTTGCAATATTTCCTTCTCCACCGCTATTTTTTCTTAAATCTATAATAAGTCGTTTTGCTTTGTGTATTTCGGAAAGTTTATTATCAAACAAATCCATTATATCCCAGTCAGAAAAAGAATTGAAAGCGACATAAGCTATGTTTTCTGTAAGCCATTTAAATTCAAATAGTTTTTCTTTATCGGTAGCGGGGTATAAATCCTTTTCTTTTGTTTTACTGTGAACAAGTTTTATAGTTCTCATCTCTCCACTTGGTGCTTTTAATTCCAAGTCAAAAGCTGCTCCAACATAACCTTCAAGCATATTACTAATTGACAAATCTTCTAAAAGGTGTTTTGTGGAAGTTGAAATGTAAGGCAATACATTTTTATCGATATGTTCTCGAGTTGTAAGCTCATTTACTCTTGTGATCTCTGTTCCAATTTGTATTTCCTTTCTTTTGCTCCAATTCACCTTAGTAATTATTGCTTTGCCTTCAAAGTTGTCAACGACAATTTTGTAATTACCGAAATCAGAAATGAACACATTGTCTTGTATTTCTTTTGGAAACCAAGCATTGGTGTGACCGTCTTTCAGAAAAGCTGAAAATTTTTGCAATAACCGATAGTATTCGTAGTCGTTTTTTGTTTCTTGAGCTTCTCCGATGTACTTTAAATACAATCTATTCCACTCCACTTTATCGACTTTTGATAAGTAGACGAAATTGTAATTAACTTCTTGCCAAAATTTAGATAGTCCATAGATTTTTTCCTCTTTGGATATTTTATTCGGAATTTGTCCGAAAGTCAGATTTGTAAAAAAAATGAGGAGTGCTAAGATTACTTTTTTCATCAACTATTGACTTTCATTAAAGTGTCGGTGTATGTTACTCTGTCCACCCAATTGGCCACAACATTTTTATAGGCGCAACCAGTTGCGTCTATACACCCAAATATAGGTAATAGACGCATAAAGTTGCGTCTATTTCCCATTTAGCCGCCACTGGAGATTTTGGTTTCAACTTCCAACTATCGCAGAGCCACCGCCTACCGACCACTGCCTAAAGCAACCAGCAACCATATTGATCATACCTAGAGAAATCGTTACTTAAATCAGTGTGTTTTCAAGGAATATAAGAGGCAACAGAAGCAACAAGCAACTACCCCTAAGTTGGCGCGCGTTTGTAACGCGTGCCATTAGAATTTGGAATGATAAGTCTTGTTTAAAATTAGCAAGGATAAGCACGCGTTGCAAACGCGCGCTAACAGAAGAGCAACCTTCAAACAATACCCTAAGTTGGCGCGCGTTTGTAACGCGTGCCATTAGAATTTAGAATGATAAGTCTTGTTTAAAATTAGCAAGGATAAGCACGCGTTGCAAACGCGCGCTAACAGAAAGACTTATCAACGATCCAGCTTTTTAGCGGGACTAACAGGCTTCGCCAACATACCTGCAAGGGATTTACACCCTCTGGAATAATTCGGCATCTTTCGATACCTTCGCCCATGCTGGGCGCACCAAAGTGTTTATGCCAACTTGTGGTGATGTGTTGTTTTGAAGTTTTGTTTTCTTAACTTCGTTTGGCCGTGTGTGACAGGACGCAGCTTAGAAAGCCCAAGCCGGTATAAGCACTGTACCGTTAGCGGTAATTTTGTTGGACGACAGAAAAGCGATAATATATTTGGTCATAATGGCACCATTTTTAGTTACGAAATCAACCAAAAGTGTAGGAATAGCAATACTACTGACATTTCTTTTCGGTCCTATTGGATTATTCTATGCAAGTGTATCTGGTGGGCTAATAATGACCTTCACACCAATATTTCTTTTCTTACTTGTGCTAGTTGGATTGATTCAAGAAAACTCACTCCTACTAGGTTGGTCAATTGTACTTGTAATCATTTTTGCTGTGACGTTTTGGTTGATTAATATAATTTGGGCAATTTTAGGCGTCATGAGCTATAACAAAGAAATTGAAGAGGATGCCAACAGACAACTTGACTTGTGGAATAGACATAATCAAACAAACCCAAATCAATTCGTTGTTAACATAAATCAAAAGACGTCTGACATAAATTTATCGGGACGAGAAACAATTGAAGTATCGGCTAAATCCAATCTCCAAGACTGGTTAAAAAGTAATTCCGGTAAAACAATCAATGACTACTTTTCTAAATTTGGAAGATAGATAACACTAATGAATGAACATTGGAGAAACTAAACTACCGCCAATCGAGTAGACGGCCTCACCGGGTTTTTCACCGATGAAGTACGCCTCTTACATTTATCTGCCGAAATGTAATCAAGGCATGACCACGTAGTCCTTCGATTCCTCAGGGCAGTCCAAGCGGGCCTCGTCTGCCTGCCAGCAAAGGCAGGTACTACGCGGTTCGTTGATCGCCTAAGGTAACGAATGAGTATCGCGCGACAGCGCTAATTTTTTTTACTGGTTGAGAAGGATATTTAGAGAAATAGAAGGTAGACTTTTTTTAATGGCTGCGACACTTCAAATATGTAGGCTGCTTTTTGGCAAACCAATATTCCCTTTTCAGCTCTTTTATATCGGAAAATAATAACACTCAAATTTGATTTCAATAATACTTCATCTTCATCACTACGTTTCTGTCGCCCGTCAATTGAAACTTAAAATCTGAATAGATAGGTCTTCGCAAGGCGGTGTGGTAATAATCTGAAAACGCATGGCCTTCCTTTGGCAGAAACCAACCCATGTCAAGTAGCCAGTTGTCATTCTCATCATCAAGCAAGGCAATGCCCATTTGCTTGGAAGTAAAACCATAATAAGTGACTGTAAATGCGCTGCCTTTGATTTCTGATTTAGGAACCGCAATTCTTAGAAAACCCTTGTCATGCGGAAAAGGAGCCTCTTCATCATAAAACTTCAAACGAATGACACCTTCGTTGTTGCGGATGTCTGTGATAGTGATTTTAATTGAATACGTTATTTCCTCTTTCCTTGGCAGGGAGCGGCTTTCATTCTCCATGATCAGCGAGTAGCGATCGTTGGGATCACGTGTTCGGAATAATCTTGCCATTACAGAGTCTGCCTGGGCTTGACCTATCAGAGAAAGCAGCACCAAGGCAGCCGTACAAATAAAACGAAGCATAGTTTATACTAAAAGAAGGACAAGTTACGAAATTTCTAAACAAGACGGGCCTCATCCGAGTTCGGAAGTGGTCAATGTTAGGCATCATTATTATCCTATTTAGAAAGCTGTTAAATGTCAGTCAACGGTGATATTAGAACATGTAGGCAAACAGTACCTGCTTTAAAATTTTAATCACTAATAAATTTTTCGTACTGCCTTTTTTGGAAATGCTTTCAAACTATTCATGCGCCTCACCCGCCCCAAAATTAGAAGGAGCCGATATCATTGACCCAAAAAACAAAGCATTTAGAAAAAGCTTATTGGTACCATACCAAGTTCCCCTGAAATTTGGGTTATCCGAAAACAAAATCACTCTTCCTGCACCATCCGTGCTATAAATAATAGCTGCTGAGTTGGCTACATTCTTAATATCTGTTTTATGGATATATCCACCAATCAATGGAGCGGGCGTGTATTGCGCCACGGTGTTGTAAGGAATTTTACTTGGCTTTAAAAAAGTGCGACCGTTGCGATAGATAGAGAGTCTCCGATCGGAATAACCAAAACCAATGGGATTGGTAATATCCAAATCTACCTGAAAGATGGCACCACCGATTTGCTTGGCGCCTTCGGTATCGGCAGCCTTTTCAAAATCAATTCGCTTCTGATTTTTGACAGTATCAATGGCAACCAATTTTTCTTTTACAATACCTTGTTTAATGGCCCATTCACACGCAGTCTTGAACGTAATGAGCGTACCTCCTGCTTGCACCCAACTTTTTATTTTATCAATAGTAGGCTTATCCGTTGGGTAGGCTCCACTGACCATAACAATAACATTATAATTGCTAAAATTAACGCGACTAAAATTCAACAAGTCCACCTTTGCGATAGGAAGGCCGATCCGCTGGTCCAACAAATGCCACACCTCTCCCGCCTCGGCAGAGGCAACACCCGCCCCGATGGGCATTAAAATTTTAGGAACGTTCACGGTACGAATCAACCCAGAGCCCAAGTCGATTCCTTTAAAAGTCAAGCCTGTTTCTACAGCAACAAATTCAATCCCGGTTGATTGGTTAACCTTTTTGATGGCGTCAAATAATTTATCGCCATCGATCTTTTGCTGCTGCACTGAAATCACCAAACTGCCGGGAGAAAAAGTTCTTTCTACGCCATTTATGTTCATCACAAAAGATCGCATACTACTTCGCACAATTACATCATTTGTTTGCAATTGCTGGATCGCCTTGTGTGCTTGATAGTCCGATAAGTCGGCTACGTATGCGTAACTGCTTTTGGTAATTGGAGCCGTTGTTCTCAAAGGTGTTTCTCTGACCAAGCTCCCTTTTGAAACAGGGGCTTTTACCTCTGCATGTGGCATGTTAAAAGCATGAACCAGCGACCAAGTGGATGCATCGTAGAAGGTACTATCGCGATAAACAATATCTTTTTCAAAGGCCGATCGCACCATAATGTAGTTCGTCTGTTCCGTAGGCACTATATAAGACTTCCCTTTCTCGAATGCTTTTCCATTTAAACTCACGTTTTGCCCCAACTCATACACTTCAATTTGATGCATCAACAACAAATTGATAAAGGCATTTGTGCGGCTGGCGTCCTTAGCATCGCCAAAGACATATCCTTTGATAGGGCTTGCCTTGGCTTGAGACATGGCCGAGCTATAAAAATTCTGACGAAGCTTTCGAAGCAATTCCTTTTCGCCCATCGATCCACGAATGGTAGCCAGCGAAGCGGTGAATTGGTTTCGGATAGTAAATTCAAAGCTGATGGGAATGGTGGTAGTCTCCTGCAAGTGCCCCCGTGAACTGGCTTGTTCAAAAAGAAAACCAATGCCTCCGTAAAAATTAACGTAGCTTGATCCATACCCTGGATAAAGTTTATCAAAGGCCTCTTCCGTAAAATACATGGAGCCAATCGAGTTCATCCCTTTCGAAAAATATTCGGCAAACTTGGGATGGACCACATCATATAAAAAAGAAGGAACAACCGGGTTGTTGCTGCTGTATTTGCCGGGGTCAAAGTAAAAAGACGAAGAAGTTCCCATTTCATGATGGTCGGTCATTACATAAGGCCTCCACTGGTGGAAAAACGTGATGCGGTTTCTGCTTTCGGGGTGGACGCCCAAAAACCAATCGCGATTTAAATCAAACCAATAATGATTAGTTCTACCTCCCGGCCATGCTTCATTGTGTTCGCGATCCAAAGGATCAGATACCAACGGAGACCCCTTGTGCATATTCGCCCAATGGGTATGCCGATCTCTCCCATCGGGGTTGTAAACAGGATCCAACAGAATCACCATTTCATCCAACCATTTCAACGTTTCCGCATCATCACTTGCTGCTAGGTAATAGGCTGCCATCAGAGCGGCTTCTGAACTGGAAGGCTCGTTGCCATGAACATTGTATCCCAATTGAATTACCAATGGAATATCGGTGCCTCCCTCCAAATTTCTCCTTCGTATTGCTTCTAATTTTTCATGGTTTGCTGGTGATGTGATCTTAGCCACCAATTGAACACGGTGGCCAATGGTTTTTCCAATCTCTTCCACTACAAAGCGGTCTGAAAGTTGATCTAACAATTTGAAGTACTCTACTATTTTATCATGGCGGGTATGGTGAGATCCTATTGGATAGCCAAGAAACTCTTGCGGAGTGGGAATGCTTTTGTTAAGTGACTTGGCAGTAGGATAAAAGTATTCTGCTTGGGCAGTTGCCAAAAGAGGACTCATGGCGATTAGAATGGAGAGAAATCGTTTCATAATTATCAATTAGAGGATAGCAAGATAACGAACCTGCCGCAGAGGCAGCAACCGCTAACATCGGGAATTGACCGTAGAGAATGATTTTTTTTATTCAAAGTAGTCTGAATTTCGGTAAGTGGATGAAACCAATTGGTTGTTTCAGTATATTGGATCCATGTTCGATAAATTCCATTTAAAGAGATTAGTCCTGCTGGTCTTTTTCTTGACAATAGCTTTCCAAACACGATCCCAAACGGATCTTGGCTCATGGAATATTTTTAACGCCAAGGCTTCTTTCTCCGAACGTTGGGGAGCCTTTTTGGAAGGGCAAGTGCGGTCGTTGAAATTCTACGACAACTTCCACTACCACGAAATCAAGGGAGGTATAACCTACGCATTGGACAAAAATTTCTCTTTTGCCGTAGCAGGCGGAAAGTACGACACCTACCTTGAGGGTGGCAACTTCGTCACTCCAAGAGCCAGTGATGAAGCGCGGCTTTTTGAACAAATGACCATGAGCCAGTATGTCCATCGGATAAAATTTGAACACCGCTACCGTGCCGAACAACGCTTCACAAAGATCGGATATCGAAATCGTTTTAGGTATCGGCTACAGGCTATTTTACCTATCGGCAAGGCCAAAATACAGCCTAATTCTTGGTATCTGTCAGTATCGGGTGAAGTGTTTTTTACTGACACCCCTGCCTACTTTGAACGTATTCGGGTTTATACCGGAGTCGGCTATCAAGTATCTAAAACAGTCGGTCTTCAGGCTGGCTACCTCCACCAGTTTGACTACCGGTTGATAGATGAAACCGGAAAAGATTTCTTACAGCTTTCATTTTTGTGGGATCTCAAATTCCATAAAAACGAACAAGAAAGCTTACCGACCCAGATTGATTGAAGGGCATCTCTAAAAACCTTGCGCCTATCACCTGCAACCCTTTCCCCTTCTGCCCGATAGCTATATGCAAGAAGAGCGGGCGGAGTTTTTAGAGATGCCCTAAATTTTAATATTTCTTTATCAAACTACTTGTTTATCGACTCAAACTTTCTTTAACTTTAACAGGCTAATAAATTTAGCTTTGTAAACCAGAAATAAAACCCACCTTAAACTCATTGTGCTATGGCAAAAAAAGCAAAGAAGGCAGCTAAGAAAAAAGCAAAACCAGCAAAAAAAGCAGCTAAGAAAGCAGTAAAAAAAGGCGCTAAGAAAGCAGCTAAGAAAGCAGCTAAGAAAGTAGTTAAAAAGGTAGCCAAAAAAGCTGTTAAGAAAGTTGTGAAAAAGGCCGCGCCTAAGAAAATGCCCGTGGCAAAAAAACCAGCTCCTAGAAAACCAGCTCCTAAAAAAGTGGTAGCCCCTGCACCAAGTCCGGCTCCAGCACCAATTGAAACTCCAACTCCTGCACCTATGCCTGATACCTCTGGCAGTGAAACTAATGGGGGTTCAAGGATGGGCAATTAAATTTTTTTCAACACACAGTAAAGAAAGCGATGCCGGTCATCGCTTTTTTTATGTGATCCAATAAACATAAAATTATGGGCCGTTTTGCCGTTAAAAGCTTTCTTTCGCGAAGTGAATTGCAACGCGAGAAAACGAAAGACTATCGCAACATCGTCATCATTCAAGTCATCATCGTGGCTGCCGGGCTGATCCTTTCCGAACCGGTTTTGGAGGACTCCAAAAGCGAAAAGTCAAAACTGATTATTTCTATTTTTTCAGGCTTTGCAGCAACCTATGCATTTCTGCAATGGGATCTGCTCCGCAATTTCACCAACAACAGACCCCTAATCATTCTTATCCTAACGACCCTATCGATCACCATCATGATTGGTGTTTTGGGCGAATTTCCTTACTACCAAATAATTGAGATTCCCAACAGGCGCGCCTATCTGTTGTTTTTGCATGGGGTTATTTTCCCCATCGAAATCACCGTGATCAGCTATGCCATCCACGATTTGTTTTCCGGCAACTACATGACGCCCGATAAGCTTTGGGGAGCGGCCTGTATTTTTCTTATGATCGGAATTTCTTTTGGAAGTCTGTATGATTTGATTTCTATTGCCGTGCCAGGAAGTTTAGGACTGAATCTGGAACTAGGCTTTCCAAACTATGCAGAATGTGTAACTTACAGCTTTAGTATCTTAGGGGGTGTCGACTCAGGACTGCACCCCAGTAGGTTGATAAGGAACATTAGTATATTGGAAGCCGTTTGGGGCGGATTATATGGAATGCTCATTATCGGCAAACTATTAGGATTACCAAGAGAAGAAAATAAACCAGAAAATAAATAACTAACCAACTACCATGAATAACAGTAAACTCCCTTTTATCATTATAGGCATCATTGCCTTTTTTGTGTTGCTCGCATTATCATCAAGCCTCTTTTATACCATTGAAGCTACCGAACGCGCCATTATCTTTTATCCTTTTGGCAAGGGGCTGGACAAAACAGATGTAATAGGCCCCGGCACCCATTTGAAAGCACCTTGGAATGACACGTATGTTTACAAAGTAAATGAAACTTCATCCGATGAAAACATGGACGTTTTGGATAAAAACGGCTTATCTATTCACATGGACATCACGCTTCGTTTCTTTCCCATCCCGAACAAAATCGGCTACATCCATGAACAGTTCACGAAGGACTATGTGAACGTTTTGGTCATTCCCGAGGTGCGTTCTACCGTTCGGCAGGTAATGGGCCGCTATACCGCAGAAGAGATATATTCGACCAAAAGAGCCGAAGTGGAAAATGCCATCACCAATGAAACAGAAGCCATCCTGCACACTAATAATGTAACAGCAACGGCAGTTTTGATCCGTTCTATTGTTTTGCCCGAGCAAATAAAAGCCGCCATCGAAAACAAACTCCAACAACAACAAGAGTCGCTAGCCTATCAATACCGCTTAGATAAAGAGAAAAGTGAAGCGGAACGCAAGCGCATTGCAGCAGAAGGTGAATCGAGAGCAAATAACATCATTAACAATAGTTTAACCGACAAACTGTTGAAAATGAGAGGTATAGAAGCTACCCTAGAACTTTCAAAATCCCCCAACTCCAAGGTAATCGTTGTAGGCTCCGGTAAGGATGGAATGCCGTTGATACTTGGAAACAATTAAACGTCATTGAGAGGTTTTAGATAAATTTTTTCAAAGCAATTTTATGGCAGTTCCCACCGGGCAGCGATTGATTGAACTATTGTCTGAGTACATTATTAAAGCAGATCAGTCCTTCGAAAGAATGGACCGAACGGATGAGAAATTTGCCAAACAGCAAGAATTTCTTGTCCGTCAAGCTCAGCGAACGGACACTATGCTACAGTTTTTGATTAAACATTCGGAAACCATCGAGAAAATCGAGCAAAAACTCTTTGGCACGAACAAAGAATCCAAAAACTCGAATCAAAATAACCGAAATCGGTTGCTTCCAATTTAGCCACCACATATCTTTAACGAAAAGTAAACTCATAATTTATGGCCAAGACCGCGGAGTTGATCATTGACGGTAAATCATACAAGTTTCCCCTGGTAGAAGGAACCGAAAACGAAATTGGGATTGATATTAGTACCCTGTTGGAAGAGACAGGGGCTATTACCCTTGATCTGGGTTATAAAAACACCGGAGCCACCAAAAGCGCCATCACTTTTTTGGACGGAGACAAAGGCATCCTGCGCCACCGCGGCTATTCGATCGAAGATTTAGCCGCAAAGTCCACTTTCTTGGAAGTAGCGTATCTGCTGATTTTCGGTGAGCTGCCCATGAAAGATCAATTGGACAAGTTCTCTGACGATATCAAACGCCACACCATGGTGCACGAAGACATCAAAAAGATTTTGGATGGCTTTCCTTCGTCCTCACATCCGATGGGTGTTTTGGCTTCAATGTTCTGCGCCCAAACCGCTTTCTATCCCGAATCATTAGATCCTAACCGCTCGGCCGAAGGCGTTTATTTAAGCATCGTTCGTTCATTGGCCAAAATGCCGACTTTCGCGGCTTGGGCGTATAAAAATGCCATGGGGCACCCGGTTAATTACCCAGACAATTCATTGAATTACACCGGGCGATTTTTGAAAATGCTGTACGGATTACCTGCCGAACAATACGAAGTAGATCCGGTGGTGGCAGATGCGTTGGATAAGTTATTGATCCTCCATGCCGACCATGAACAAAACTGTTCGACTTCTACAGTTAGAATTGTGGGGTCTTCTAAGGCGAGTATATATTCCTCCATCTCCGCTGGTATCAATGCTTTGTGGGGGCCTTTGCATGGAGGCGCCAATCAAGAAGTGATCTTGATGTTGGAGGCAATTCGCAAAGACGGTGGCGACACTGAAAAATGGATTAACAAAGCCAAAGATAAAAACAGCGGTTTCCGCCTGATGGGCTTTGGCCACCGCGTGTACAAAAACTTTGACCCGCGTGCGAAGATCATCAAAAAAACCGCAGACGAAGTATTGGGCAAGTTGGGTGTGAACGATCCTATATTGGAGATCGCACTGAAATTGGAAGAAGCGGCTTTGAGCGATGCGTACTTTATCGAACGTAAATTGTACCCCAACGTAGATTTTTATTCAGGTATCATCTATCGTGCATTGGGTATTCCCGTAGATATGTTCACCGTCATGTTTGCCATGGGCCGTTTGCCGGGATGGATCGCCCAATGGAAAGAGCTGCGTGAGAACAAAGAGCCAATCGGGCGGCCTCGTCAGATTTACACTGGACAGAACTTGAGAGAGTATATCCCGATCGGAAAAAGATAATTAGTACTGTCAATAGTCCACGGAAAATCGACCGTGGACTGTTTTTCTAACTCAATGATACATGGCACTCATAGATGATTTTAACGCGGCCGTAGCCAAATCAAAAGACCTAACTAAACGCCCTTCCAACGAAGAGCTATTGAATATGTATGCTCTCTTCAAACAAGGAACCGATGGTGACGTAACGGGCGATCGCCCGGGTGGTTTTGATTTTAAAGCAATCGCTAAGTTTGACGCATGGACCGGTAAAAAAGGACTATCCAAAGAACAGGCCATGGAGGAGTATGTTTCATTGATGAAAAAACTGCAAGAATCATATTCTTAAGGTTTTTGTGAATCTATTTTATCTTCCGAAGATTTCTGAAGGAATCAATCACCTCGATCAAGAGGAGTCCCACCATGTAGTAAAGGTTTTGAGAAAGCTTGTGGGAGATGAACTTACCATCACCGATGGCAAAGGCTTGCTCTATCAAGTGACAATAAACACTGCCGATCCCAAAAAATGTCTGTTTGATATTGTCACTAAAAAAGAGCAGCCGAAAAGAAACCACTACACCCACATCGCCATAGCGCCAACAAAAAATGCCGATCGGATAGAATGGTTTGTAGAGAAAGCTGTGGAGATAGGTATTGACGAAATCAGTTTTATGCTGTGCCAAGCTTCTGAACGGAAAACCATTAATTTAGATCGGGTTGAAAAGATTGCTATAAGTGCGATGAAACAATCGCAGCAAGCTTGGCTTCCCAAACTAAATCCAATGTTACCATTTAAAGACTTGCTCAAAAATAGTTCAAGTCAAAAGTTCATCGGGTTTGTCGATTCATCCAATCCAACGCACCTTAAAAATGCGGCAAAACCAAAAAATAGTTACTTGGTCCTAATCGGGCCAGAAGGTGATTTCTCTAACGAAGAACTGACCAGTGCCATTGAAAATGGTTTTGAAAAAATAAGCCTCGGGGCGAATCGCCTGCGAACTGAAACAGCAGGATTGGTTGCTTGCCACATTTTTCACTTACTTAATTGTTAAAAAAGCACCTCAACATTTTTTAGTAGGTGGATTAATCCCCAAAGCCTGGAACTTGTATAGATCGAAAATTCCAATAGCCATTTTCGTTTACCAAATCGAATACACATATAGCAGTTAACAAATCATTGCTGCCATTCATTTTATAGTTGAGCCTTGCACGCGCCTCTCCTTGATCTGTTTTTAGATCGAATTTCACTTCTTCAATACTAAAATCTCTATACTGATAAGAATTTTGTTCTTCAATAAAAAACTTAATCATGGCCGACATTGCTTCTCGATCATACTCCTTACCAGAAAAAAACATTTTTTCTGCCAGATCCAAATCATCAAACTCTTCATGCCATTTCCTCTCTTTAACATGCTCTATCAAATTTGCGATCATCTTCCTTATATCATCGTCATGGTTAGGGTAAAACTCTTCATAAATAAAGGTATGCATCATATCCTTGAAAGCCATATCCTCCATTTCGTGATCAAATAATTCCTCGGTAATGAACCGATAGATGACCAGGGGATCGTACTCACAAATACAGTCTAGAGCTACTCCTTTTACTTTCATTGCCTTGTTCAAAGTTTCCAATGCTTCTGCCACCTCAGAAGGTTGCAACTCATTTGCCTTGACAAAAGTAGGGCAACCAATAAAATCATACATCTTGATCCGCTTGGCATGCTTGAATTGCTTTTCAAACTCGTAAATGTGGTTGAGCCATTGGTTCTCAAGCGCAGGTCCGAGGCCAGACGTGTCGGTCGTTTTCATACCATGCTCCAATTCCAGTTTTAGCTTCAGTACTTCGTTGTCAGCTTTTAGTTCGTCTTCTTCTTCCATATCTGTATAGTTTGATTGTTCTGTTAGCTTTGTTAAGCTATTGCCCAACGCATTTTATCCTATAAATTTACAGTAAAATAGTATTTCATGACAACGGGTGAGGCAACATTATTAATCGGAGAACTTTCAAAAAAAATAAATTATCTCAACAATTTATACTACCAGCAAAGCAAAACCGAAATATCAGACTTTGACTTTGATCAATTACTCAAAAACTTAGTCGACCTAGAAAATCAATTTCCTGAATTAAAACTCCCCGACTCCCCTACCCAGCGTGTGGGTGGCACTATTACCAAAGAGTTCGAAAATATTACCCATCAATACCCCATGCTATCATTGGGCAATACTTATTCAAAAGAAGAGTTGGAAGATTTTGACGGCCGTGTAGCAAAAGGATTGGAGGGCGAAGCGTACGAATATTTTTGCGAATTAAAGTTTGATGGCGTTTCGATCAGTTTGATTTATGAAGATGGTGTGCTAGTGAAAGGCATTACACGCGGAGATGGTGCGCGCGGAGATAATGTAATTGCCAACGTAAAGACTATTCGAAGCCTACCACTGCAAATAAAATCTAAACAAATTCCTAATCAATTTGAAGTGCGGGGCGAGGTCTTTCTATCAAAAGAGATTTTTAAACAACTCAACAAAGACCAAGAGGATATTGGCGAAGAGACCTATGCCAACGCCCGCAACACTGCCTCGGGCACGTTGAAAATGCAAGACAGTGCCGAGGTAGCTAAACGTAAATTAAATTGCTATTTATACTACCTACTAGGAGGTGACTTACGCGTAAAAACTCACGAAGAAGCCATTCACGTAATTGAAGCGTGGGGTTTTCAGGTATCGCCCACTTACAAAAAATGTGCATCCATTAAGGAAGTATTGGACTACATTGCCCACTGGGAAACCCGCAGAGGAGAGCTGCCTTTAGAAACAGACGGTGTTGTTATAAAAGTAAATAATCTTAGCCAACAACAGCGCTTGGGCGCGACAGCAAAAGTGCCCAGGTGGGCTATCTCTTACAAATACAAATCCGAGAGTATAAGCACAAAATTAAATGGCATTACCTACCAAGTGGGAAGAACGGGAGCAGTTACACCGGTAGCAGAACTAGCAGCGGTTTTGTTGGCCGGCACTACGGTGAAACGCGCATCGCTGCACAATGCCAACGAAATTGCACGACTTGATTTGCGAATTGGCGATTTTGTATTTGTTAAAAAAGGCGGTGAAATCATCCCCAAAGTTACCAGCGTAGATTTGTCCAAAAGGATCAATTCAACTACACCGGTAAACTATATTTCAGAATGCCCTGAATGTGGAACACCGCTGGTAAGAAAAGATGGGGAAGCCAATCACTATTGCCCGAACGAAAGTGGTTGCCCAACACAAATCAAAGGTCGGATCGAGCATTTCATTCAGCGCAAAGCAATGGATATCGATTCATTGGGAGAACAAACCATTCGGCAACTTTTTGAGTTGGGTTTGGTTAAAACCCCCGCTGATCTTTTCGATCTTAAAAAAGAGAATCTCCTTAAATTAGATAAAGTAAAAGAGAAATCAGCTCAAAACATGTTGGCTGGTATCGAGGCATCGAAGGGTACTCCCTTTAAATCTGTTCTGTTTGGCATCGGTATTCGTTTTGTGGGCAAAACCGTGGCGGAGAAATTAGCACACTACTTCGAGTCGATGGAAAAACTTTCCGCTGCTTCCTACGAGCAGCTATTAGAAACCCCTGAAGTGGGCGAAAAAATTGCTGCCAGCGTGGTACAGTTCTTTAGTGACCCTTCCAATTTAAAAGAAGTGAGCAGGTTGAAAGCTTCTGGCTTGCAAATGGAATCGGATCAAAAGCAGCCCGAGCTCGCTAGCAATAAATTGAGTGAAAAATCATTTGTAATCTCTGGTACGTATGAAAATTACGAACGCGACCAATTGAAAAATATCATCTTGGAGAATGGTGGGCGCATTCTTTCAGGCGTATCTGCGAAACTGGATTATCTACTGGCAGGGGAAAACGTGGGTCCCTCTAAATTGGAAAAAGCGGAAAAGCTACGCGTAAAAATTCTGAGTATTGAGCAGTTTGAGACGATGCTTAAAAATTAATGTTGAATGTTGTCGATTAAATGTTGAATTTCGCTAAATTAATATCTGCCGTTCGCTATGTTCAAAATGGATTTTCTTAAGATGCGCACTCGCTATGCCCTGCGCAAAAATAAAAGTCCTCGAAAAAGTATTCCGTACAAACAATCTCAGGTCGTTGGTATCCTTTTCACCGTAGAAGACAAACAAAAACATAGTGATATAAAAGAGTTTATTCATTTGCTCGAGCAAGACGGCAAGAAAGTTCGCGTGCTGGAATTTTTGCCAAATAAAAAAGAGAACTATGAGTTTCTCTTTGACTTTTTTACTGCCGATGATTTAAGCTTCTGGGGCAAAATAAATTCGACAGCCGTAGAACAGTTTTCTCAAGTTCCGTTTGACTTTTTATTTTATCTGGACGGTCAATCAAATCCATTGGTGCTAAACTTATTGGCCAATAGTAAAGCACATTGCCGCATCGGTAGATTTAAGGAAACCGAAAGTGACTATTACGAAATGATGATTGAGCAAAACGGCACCATCAAAGGTTTGATCGACACCATGTACAAATACACCAAGCAGTTGCGATAATACATCATGATTAACCTAAAAAAAATATACGGAACCGGTGTTGCCTTGGTAACACCCTTTGAAGAAGATGGCTCAATCGATTTCAAGTCATTGAAAAAGTTACTGGGCCATACCGCCAAAGGAGTCGATTACTTTGTGGTAATGGGGACAACGGGCGAATCCGCAACACTTACCAAAGAAGAAAAAGAATCGGTACTTAAGTTTGTGATAGCTAACAATCGCCAAGGGCTTCCGATCGTTTATGGCATCGGTGGAAACAACACGCAAAAAGTAATCGATGAAATCAGAAATACAGACTTAGCGCATGTGGATGCGATTTTGTCCGTGAGCCCCTACTACAACAAGCCACCACAAGAAGGAATCTACCAGCACTTCATGGCGATAGCCAATGCAAGTCCACTTCCCATCATCATATACAATGTACCAGGTCGCACAGCTACCAACCTGACGGCCGACACGACCTTGCGCTTAGCAAAACACGAGAACATTATTGGAATAAAAGAAGCATCAGGTAATCTGGAGCAATGCATGATGATCGCGAAGTTGAAGCCAAAAAATTTTATGCTGATCTCGGGCGATGATATGCTAACTCTTCCCATTTATTCCATTGGTGGTGCGGGAGTCATCTCTGTATTGGCAAATGCGTATCCAACCATCTTTAAAAAGATAAAGGAATTTTTCTTGTCAGGAAATTATAAAAGAGCGCAAGCAGAACAGTTTAAGTTATTGGAAATTAATCCGATAATGTATGAAGAAGGAAATCCGGTTGGCCTCAAACATTTGCTGAAGTTGATGAAGATTGGAAATGGTATGGTGCGCTTACCGCTTATAGGGGCTTCTTCGGGTTTGCAGAAGAAAATTGAACGGCTACAGAAACGTTGACAGTTCGTATGCATGCTAGCTAGCCGTATAAATCGCTTCAATCAAAATCTTTCTATTACGGTCAGCTTACCGAAAGACATTAACGTATTAAACCCTTTTAAAAATCCTGCAACTTCCTATTTAAGTGAGCTGTTCTATAAAAAATATTACAACGATCAGAAAGCAAGGACACTCATTTTAGGAATCAACCCTGGAAGATTTGGCTCGGGACTTACCGGAGTGCCGTTCACTGATCCGATCAACCTAGAAAAATTCTGCGGCATCGAAAACAATCTTCCAAAAAAGCATGAGCTGTCGTCAGAGTTTATATACCACGTGATCAACGCTTTTGGCGGGGTGGAGTTATTTTACCAAAAATTTTATTTTGGCTCAATCTCACCGTTGGGGTTCGCAAAAGACGGTAAAAACCTCAACTACTACGATTTAAAAGGTTTGCCCGAAAAGTTAATGTCCTTTATTATTGCAAGTCTTCAAACACAGTTGGGTTGGGGTCTCAATCGTGAAGTTGTATTTTGCCTAGGCGAAGGGAAAAATTTTGACTTCTTACAAAAGATAAATTCTGAGCACAAGTTTTTCAATAAAATAATTCCATTGCCTCATCCCCGGTTTATAATGCAGTACAAAAGAAAGAAGCTGGCGGAGCATGTGTGCGAGTATTCAAAACAATTCGAGAACTAGCGGAGCTATTTGGCCATAATTATTGGAAAAACGATAGCGGCCTTTAAAAATCAAACCCATTACAATTTAGATAAGCAACTGGTGAGTCTCAAATTAGATTTTATATTGACAATCAAGAATTCGGTCTCCGACTGGGAAAAATTTATTGAAGTTCATAATCAAGCGGAAGTACGCACCAGCATCCGGGAGAACCCCGCCAAGAGTTTGGGGGGTGAAACCCGAACGCAAAAACGCAGAATACCGTGGGCAGAGCATGGCTATTATCTAAATCAACGTCCTTCATTCACACTTGACCCACTTATCCACGCGGGAGCATACTATGTGCAAGAAGCCAGCAGCATGTTGCTCGAGCAGGCGGTAAAGCAAGCCGTTGATCTTGCGCAACCTTCAATTGTCCTTGACCTTTGCGCGGCACCCGGTGGCAAGTCAACACACTTATTGAGCTTGTTGAATGCAGACTCTTTGTTGATCAGCAATGATGTCATCCGCTCGCGTGCCTCTATCCTTTCGGAGAATATTCAGAAGTGGGGTTATGAAAATGTGGTGGTTACCAATAATGATCCCCAAGATTTTAAAAAGCTTACAGGTTTTTTTGACCTGATCGTGGTGGACGCTCCGTGTTCAGGTGAGGGACTTTTTCGCAAAGAGCCCGAGGCGATGAATGAGTGGTCGGAAGAAAACGTGATGTTGTGTTCGCAACGTCAACAACGGATCCTGGCAGATGTGTTGCCAGCACTAAAACAAGAAGGAATTTTAATTTATAGCACGTGCACCTACAACGAAAAAGAAAACGAAGACAATCTCGTTTGGTTGGATGAACAGATGGATGTTGATTTTGTCCAGTTGAAGTTGGAGGCCAGTTGGGGAATAGAAGAAGTGAAGAAAGGCAGAATGGTCGGCTACCGGTGCTATCCACATCGGGTAAGTGGGGAGGGATTTTTTATTTCTGTAATGAGGAAGAAATCACCCGAGGAAACAATTATTATCCGATCCAAGAATTCATTTCAAGGCGCTACTAAAAAAAATAAAGAAGCACTTTCCGATTGGCTGCTGCCGCACGAAGCGGAGTTGGTAATGTTAAATGAATTGATAGTCTCGCTTCCGAGCAAATACATCACTGAAATCGATTTCCTGTCGCGAACGTTGAAGACGGTTTTGAAAGGTACCGCCATTACCACACAAAAACACGATAAATTTATTCCAGAACATTCCTTGGCACTGTCCATTCATTTGAACAAATCTAATTTTAAGATTGTAGAATTAACATTGGAACAAGCCCTCGCTTATTTAAGAAAAGAAGTATTGATGATTGGTGAAGGGGAAAGAGGATTTGCGCTAGTTACCTACCAAAATACGCCTCTTGGCTGGGTAAACTTGCTCGGCAATCGTGTCAATAATTTATATCCATCAGGATGGAGAATATTGATGCGTTAACAAAATACTACTCTTTCGTTTAAATATGTGATGCGTAGGTAGATACAGATGTAGGAGGTTTGGAGCAGCATTATTTGTAAAAGATGAATTCCTATTCATATTGATAACCTGGGTGCTGGCAATCGGCAAAGGATGGAAGCGGATACCCCGCACCCCGATAGCTATCGGGGGAGGAGTTTGAGCGGACAGCCTGGTGCTGACTTCCCGCCTCGGGAGCAGCAGGCCGCCCCTACAATTAATTCAGTTCATTACCCCTACCACCCGTTAGCTAAATAAAACGCTTCTCTGTATTTTTGGGGTCTAAAATTGCACTTCATGGCCACCACCGCACCTGAGAAAGAAAAAGCCGCTGCTTACGTAACGGCTGATCCCTATAAGCCTACACACAAGGTGCGCATTGTTACGGCTGCCAGTTTGTTTGATGGGCACGATGCGGCCATCAACATTATGCGCAGGATTATCCAGGCCACTGGCGTAGAGGTGATACATCTAGGGCACGACCGTAGTGTGGAAGAAGTGGTGAACACTGCCATACAAGAAGATGCGCAGGCCATTGCGATGACGAGCTACCAAGGCGGCCACATCGAATACTTTAAATACATGTATGACTTGCTGCAAGAAAAAGGCGCAGGTCACATTAAAATTTTTGGTGGTGGTGGTGGCGTGATTTTGCCCGAAGAGATCAAAGAGCTGATGGACTACGGTATTACTAAAATTTATTCTCCGGATGATGGCCGCGCGATGGGCTTGCAGGGGATGATCAATGATTTGGTGAAGCGGAGTGACTACCCTACGGGGGAGAAAGTTGAAAGCCTGCCTGCCGGACAGGCAGGTGGAAAGTTGAAAGTTGAAAGTCATTTGCAGATAGCAAAACTGATTTCGGCTGCAGAAAACTATTATGACAAGCACAAAGCGGTGTTTGAAAATATTAATGTGCTGGCAGCAAAATCCAAAGCGCCTGTGCTGGGCATAACAGGCACGGGTGGATCGGGCAAGTCATCGATGGTAGATGAAATTGTGCGCAGGTTTTTGATTGACTTTAAAGACAAAACTATCGGGTTGATTTCGGTAGACCCGAGCAAACGCAAAACAGGTGGTGCGTTGTTGGGAGATCGGATACGAATGAATGCCATCAACAACCCACGGGTGTTTATGCGCTCGTTAGCTACGCGGCAAAGTAATTTGGCATTGTCGGCCTATGTAAAAGAAGCGGTACAGGTGTTGAAAGCGGCCGGCTATGATTTAATCATTTTAGAAACCTCCGGCATTGGGCAGAGCGATACGGAAATTTTAGACCACAGCGATGTATCGCTTTATGTGATGACGCCCGAATATGGTGCGGCCACGCAGTTGGAAAAAATAGACATGCTCGATTTTGCCGATGTGATTGCATTGAATAAGTTCGACAAGCGCGGTGCGTTGGACGCCTTGCGTGATGTGAAAAAACAATATCAGCGCAACCACAACCTGTGGGATAAAAAGCCGGACGACATGCCGGTGTTTGGCACGATTGCTTCGCAGTTCAACGACCCAGGCACAAACCAACTCTACAAACATATTATTGATCAGGTAGTAGAGAAGACGGAGGCGGATTTGAAATCTACCTTTGAGATCACCCGCGAGATGTCGGAGAAGATTTTTGTGATTCCGCCCCACCGCACGCGCTACCTGAGTGAGATATCGGAAACGAATCGCAAATATGATGCGTGGGTGAACGCACAGGCAGAGATTGCACAGAATTTATATGCGCTTGATCGAGTTGCTAAAATGTTGAAGTCGAAATTGCATTCCTCCCTCTCTTCTGGAGAGGTCCGGGGTGAGGTCATCTCCCCTTCTCTTCTGGAGAAGGGGCTGGGGGATGAGGTTGAAAAACTCAAACTTCAGCTAGACCCGAAGAACGGAAAGCTTCTCGAGCAGTGGCCGGCTAAAGTAAAACAATACAAAGAGCCGCTCTACAAATTTAAAGTACGCGACAAAGAGATTGCCATACAAACTTACTCAGAGTCGCTATCGCACTTGCAAATACCTAAAGTTGCATTGCCCAACTATACTGCGTGGGGTGATTTGTTGAAATGGATGTTACAGGAAAATGTGCCGGGTGAATTTCCGTACACGGCAGGCATCTATCCCTTCAAGCGCGAAGGTGAAGACCCTACCCGTATGTTTGCAGGCGAAGGCGGACCCGAGCGAACGAACAGACGCTTTCATTATGTGAGCAAGGCGATGCCCGCAAAAAGACTATCGACTGCATTTGATTCAGTAACGCTTTACGGGAATGACCCCGACTATCGCCCCGATATTTATGGGAAGATCGGCAACTCAGGCGTTTCGATTTGCTGTCTGGATGATGCGAAGAAATTGTACAGCGGATTTAATTTGTCAGATCCAAAAACTTCTGTGTCGATGACCATCAACGGGCCCGCGCCCATGTTACTGGCATATTTTATGAATGCGGCCATCGACCAGCAATGCGAAGTGTATATTAAGAAGAATGGGTTGGTGGACGAAGTGAAATCCAAAATTGCTTCATTGTACCCCTCCCCCTCTCTTCTGGAGAGGGGGGCGGGGGGTGCGCTTCCTTCATACCAAGGCGAATTGCCCGATGGCAGCGATGGATTGGGTTTGATGCTATTGGGTGTAACGGGCGACCAAGTTCTACCGAAAGATGTTTATGAAAAAATAAAAGTCGAGACACTCGCGCAAGTGCGTGGCACGGTGCAAGCCGATATTTTAAAAGAAGACCAGGCGCAAAACACGTGCATTTTTTCCACTGAGTTTGCCTTGCGCCTGATGGGCGATGTGCAGCAGTTTTTTATTGACCAGAACGTGCGGAATTTTTATTCTGTTTCTATTTCAGGGTATCACATTGCTGAGGCAGGCGCGAACCCGATTACGCAGTTGGCATTTACTTTATCGAATGGTTTCACTTACGTGGAATATTATTTGAGTCGGGGGATGGACATCAACGACTTTGCCCCTAACCTCTCGTTCTTCTTCAGCAATGGTATCGATCCGGAATATGCGGTGATTGGAAGAGTGGCGCGCAGAATTTGGGCGAAGGCGATGCGCGAAAAATATGGTGCGAACAGCCGAAGCCAGATGATGAAGTATCACATTCAAACATCGGGCAGATCGTTGCACGCGCAAGAAATTGATTTCAACGACATCCGCACCACGCTACAAGCGCTGTACGCGATATATGACAATTGTAATTCGTTGCACACCAATGCGTATGATGAGGCCATCACCACCCCTACCGAAGAAAGTGTGCGCAGGGCTATGGCGATCCAGTTGATCATCAACAAAGAATTAGGCCTGGCGAAAAATGAAAATCCGTTGCAGGGTTCGTTCATCATTGAAGAGCTCACCGACTTGGTAGAAGAAGCAGTGTTGCTAGAATTTGATAAGATAACCGAGCGCGGTGGCGTATTGGGCGCAATGGAAACCATGTATCAACGCGGAAAAATTCAGGAAGAGAGCTTGTACTATGAAACGCTGAAGCACACGGGCGAATATCCAATCATCGGGGTGAATACGTTCTTGAATTCAAAAGGCTCTCCTACCGTTACTCCGAGCGAAGTGATCCGAGCGACATCGGAAGAAAAGGAATATCAGATCAAAATGCTGCGCAATCTACAAGCTTATCATGGTGCAAAAGCAACCGAAGCGCTGACGCTTGTACAAGATGCCGCGGTGAAGAATAAAAATATTTTTGAAGAGTTGATGGAAGCGGCCAAAGTTTGCTCGCTGGGGCAGATTACTAGGGCGTTGTTTGAAGTGGGCGGGCAGTATAGGCGGAACATGTAAAAACAAAAAAAGCCCCAAAAATTGGGGCTTTCTTTTTATAAATACTACTTGATTACTCCTTGATTACTTCTTTATAACTTTTGTAGCACCGTTGCTCTCCGTTACCTCGAAGGTAGGAGCCCCATTGACCTCTTTAAGACTATACACCAAACCATTGTCACCATTTATCAAGCGAGTCTCATGATGAACCAACGTGTCAGTGCCATCAAAAATCTTTACACTTATTTTCTGCGTTCCTGAATTTTTGATTGACATAATGTATTTGTTCTCATCTGTAAGCTTGGCCACATGCACGTTCAACGTAGACGAAGGCTTAACAAGAGTCTTTGCGACAGCGGAAGTCGATTCCAATTCCTCTGCTTGGCTATAGTTAAACTTTCTTGATTGCACACTATTCTTTCCGGCAACTTCAATCACGTACTCACCCGCTTTTAGTCCGCCCATATTGATAGGAAGAATAAAGCCTCTCTGAACCCGTACGGTTTCAGAATAAATCACGTTGGTATTCTGATCGTAGATGTTAACGCGAACATTCTCCACTACTTCGCTCTTATAAATCACCTTTACGATATTGGTTTCCTTCACGTTCAATACTACCATCTGTATATTGCCTGAATCATTGGCAAACGCAGCACCCGCTACCATCAACATTACTACAAAGAAACTTAATTTGATTTTCATAACTTTTTTTTGGTTTGTTTTATAATGCAAGTATACGCGCTTTAACAAAGCGAGGCCGTAAGTTGTAAGTAAACTTGTATTTCAAGCCGGAAAAACGATTGCGGTAAAATAGTAGGATAGACTGTTAACCGCACATACCGAAACAGTCTCATGCGCAGGGAAAAAAATTAAGTAGCGCTTTCATTTTCCGTACTCGATTGCAGGACAAAAGCGAAAACAACAAATGCAAGGTGGAAACACCCAGTCAAGTAGTCGAGAACAAATCGCGTGTCAGTTCAGATGAAATAAGTCCTTGGATTTTTCTGCTTGCGCCAGCAGTTGAAGTTGGTAATTCAATTGATTCAATAAGAATGATTCTTTCTTGTCCTCTTCAGTGGGCACAAACTTCAATTTACTTTCAAAGTCTAGGTTCAGTTCGTTGGCTACATGGTAGAGCGAAGGTGACTTTTGCGGATGAGTGATATTCATCGCCAATGAATATTCGTTGTACTTCTCATTGAGTTTGGTGCTAGCAGGACTTTGCAAATCCAAATTCATCATCTCTACCTCACCGCCCGGATACAACTTGTCCTTATAGGTTCGGTAGAGTGTTGCCATGGTAAATAAGTCGGAAGACTTCACAATAATGTCCGATTCACCACCGGGATAACGTTTGATCACACTTTCTAACTTTACCAGCGAACCATATTTATTGACATTGGAAACGTGGTTGAAATAAATTCCGAAAGAGATGTCACGGGTTTCCGCGTCTTGTAGCAACTGACGGTACCGTGGTTCAAAAATATGAAGTGGCACCATTTCCCCCGGCAGCGGGAAAATGGAAAGTGGAAACATTGGTATCTTGATAAGTTCGTTCATTTAAGTTTTAAACAACGAAAGTTGAGTAAGGTTGCGATTTTTTCCGAAAACCTAAAAACTAACTAAATAATGGGGGTTTACACCAAATCGTTCTTTCAGCAAACTTTCTCCGGGCAAAAAAGACAAATTGATTATAAACGAGTATCCGGCTACGGTAGCGCCCAACCGCTTGATCATATTACCCGCTGCCGTGGCCGTGCCGCCCGTTGCCAACAAATCATCATGCAATAACACCCGAGTGCCGGGTGCTGCCGCATCGACATGCATTTCAATAGATGCTTTCCCGTACTCTAACAAATAGTCCTCAGAAATTTTGTGATACGGCAGCTTACCCAATTTACGTATGGGAATAAATGGTATCGACAACTCTTGCGCGATCAGTGTACCAAAAATAAACCCGCGTGCTTCTACCCCGGCCACTGCTTGTATGTCTTTATCTTCAAAATGTTTGGCGATGGAGATAACCACTTTTTTTCTAGCGGATGGATCAGCCAGCAGGGGCGTGATGTCTTTAAAAAGGATACCCGGCTTGGGAAAGTCGGGTACATCGCGGAGCAATGGTTTTAGAATCTCTTCTATCGGGTTCATCAATCAATAAATTTCTTTCCGTTCAAAATAATAGTGTCAATCCAATTGCTTCCTAGCTTGTAAGGCAGGTAGGCAAAGGAAGGAACGGGTTGTGTTATTATTAAATTAGCCACTTTGCCTTTTGTAATGCTTCCGTGGGTTGGTAGCAACTCCAGACAACTGGCCGTATTAATCGTAGCTGCGTTGAATGCTTCTTCGGGCGTCATCTTCATTTTGAGGCAGGCCAACGAAAACATCAATGGCATACTTCCGCTGGGAGAACTACCGGGATTGTAGTCGGAAGCAATCGCCAATGGTAATCCGGATTGCAACATCTTTCTGGCGGGCGGAAAAGGTAGACCTAAAAAGAATGCAGCAAAGGGCAACGCTGTCGGCATCACCTTACTTCCATTCAGCAATTCAATTTCTTCGTCACCGATATTTTCTAAATGATCAACACTTAACGCTTGCGTAGCCACTGCCACTTGCACACCGCCCGATCGGCTTAGTTGATTGGCATGAATACGTGGCTTCATTCCATATTTTTTCCCCTCCTCTACTATCAACCGGGTTTCATCTTGAGAGAAGAAACCATTCTCACAAAATACGTCAATATAGTCGGCCAATTTTTCCTCCGCCACAGCGGGAATCATTTCATCGATGATCAATCGGATGTAAGCTGATTTTTTTGTTTCCTTCGGCACTGCGTGGGCGCCCAAAAAAGTAGTCCTGACGGTCAGCCCGGATTCTCTTCCAATCCGTTTCGCTACGCGCAACATCTTGAGCTCATCTTTAACGGTCAGCCCATAACCGCTCTTAATTTCAACAGCACCTGTTCCTGATCGAATAATTTCAATGGCTCGAGGCATTGATCGCTCAAACAATTCTTCTTCAGAAACTGCCCGCAGTTTTTTTGCTGAATTTAAAATACCTCCACCTGCCGCTGCTATTTCTTCGTAGCTCGCGCCCTTTATTTTCATCACAAATTCCTCTTCGCGGCTGGCCGCAAAAACCAAATGCGTGTGGCTGTCTACAAAACTGGGCAACACAAATTTTCCAGCAGCGTTAATTTTTTGATTTGCTTTGGCAGGGGAATCCTTTTGCAATCCATAGCCGGCAATCAAACCATCTTTGATAGCAATGAAAGCATCAGTAAGAATAGGAAGCTCGGCCATGGCCTGGCCAGCGAGAGGTGAAAGAGCCGACTCCCTCACTTGCACCAAACCTTTGACGTTTTCGATCAGCAGATCAAAGGTCATGCGCTAAGAATTACTTGCCAAAGGATTCAACCTTGTAATCGAGATTTGTGCCGAAAACAGGGAATGATATTTTGAACAAAGCATAAAAACTTTGCCCAGAAATTGAAGGGCGAAGGCCGACTTCTCCACCGTATGACCAACTGAGCATGCGATTAAATTTCCCATCAATGCCCGCCCTAAAACCAAATGAAGTAGTTTTGATCGCACTGGTAGAATAGTCTTGCGCCAAGTAGGTAACCGGATCTAGTGACAGCTGCGGGGCAAATATCACATCAAAGAACAACGTGAGCATTCCATCATCAAGCCCTTCGTCATACTTGTCAAAGCTAACCGCCACATTTCTAAACCAAGCCATCGAACCGCCTACGTACACATTGGTAGAATAAAGATTACCAAATACGCTGAAGTTTCTGGAAACCCCGGTGATCGGATCGGGCGGGGCCAACAGTGGTAAACCAGCACCGCTTGCATTTATAATATCTGCATTGGTCAATCCCTGTTCCTTCAATGCACGGTTTAAGTCCACCGAACTCTTCCAATAAATTCCGCCCAAACGAACACCATAAATTTTTCGAACCTTGCAGGGAATCTCCGCACGAAGCGGAACAGTAGCCGCCCACCGATTGCCCTTGAAACTTTTTTTGTAAAGAACCATCTTAGTTTTGCCGGACTGATCAAAATCTTTGATGTGATAGGTGCCCCCAAATTCGAAGTAATTGAAAATCTGCGGGCGATTTGAAATATCTAGGTTACTATTGTCCAAGGCTGCTTGGCGATTGAAATCAAAGAAATTGCTGGAATAGGTTTTCCTAAAATGGGCTTTAAAATCCATTTTGTCTTTGTAATAGTAACTGGCCTCCAAACCGAATCCGGCATTCACATTTGTGGCGAAAAGCTCTCCATACATCGGCTGAAATCCGATAAAAAGCTTATTGACAGAGTACGGCTCATCGTACAATTCTTCGAATGTCACGGCAGGCTTTTCTTTCTTGTCCTGAGAAAGAGCTAAAAAAGAAACGGCTAGACTGCAAAAAATCAGTAACCCCTTAAAAATATGATTCATAGTATGCCAGTTAATCAAAACGAAGTAATTACGCTCATTACTTAAATCTTAATTTCACGCGAAAGGTAATTAAAAGGTTGTTCTTGCTGAACACCGTGTGAGTATTTCAACCATTTAATACAAAAAAAACCTAGTTGAACGGTATCAAAAGCCCGTTTCTGAACACTATGAAGGGTACTATTCCATTGTCTCGGCCAGGTTCTAATTTGAATCCGGTTGTCAGCGCCCCTTCGAACATTGGACCAATGGTGAGCCCATCTTGAAAATACGCACCGTATTTATAGAGTATCTGCCCTATTGTGAAGAATACATCATAACCAGATTTCACATTGTTGGAGGGTAATAGACCGTACTTCTTCATATATCCATTTCTAAAAAAATCCGACCCTTTCTTTTCCATTGGATTATAACTGGGTGATGCAAAGACAATCCGCGTCTTTTCAAATTTCCCGTAATCGACCGAAGTATCATCCAACCATACCTCCTGCCCTACTACTAGGATGGAGTCAGAACGAGTTTCTACACTATTGATCACTTTCGTGTAAATGACGGGGTCATCGGACGCCACGAAAATACTTCCGATACTATCCCGTTTCATTGTAAACTCCAGCGGGTTTTTCCATTCATCGTACTCGGTGGCTTTGGTAAGTTTTTCCAAAATTCCGTTGGACGTTTCGCGCCTGACTTCTTCGGCATACACAATTTTAACTCCCAACTCCAACGCGCGCTTCATGTAGTTAAATGCCAACAACGAGTCTTTTTTTGTGTTTCCAAAATAAACCAAGGAATATTTGTTTCTAACTTTGGCCGCCACCATTTCGGCCGACCTCTTCCCGATCGTTTCATGGCTCGGCTGATATAGAATAGCATAGGGGTTATCCGACAAAAAGTCGCTGTTGGAAGAGACTGGATTAGCGAGCAAGTTAATTTCATTTGACTTGGAAAAAAGCTGCACCTCTTTGGCTTCTTCAGCAAATAATGGCCCGATGATCAAATCAACTGTCTTGAGTTCTTCTTTTTCCAAAACTTTTTTTGTGACGGCAGGATCGCGTTCTGTGTCATAAGCCAAAAGATCAATGTGAATACCTGCTCTCTCCATCGAATCCGCGGCAAACCTCATCCCCTGATAAAGATCCAAGATCGGCTGGTTCTTTTTTTTCTCCGGGCTTGGCTCTAGGCTTCTCAAGTTAAATGGAAAAAGGACCGCAACGCGGTAGCGATCTTTCAACTCCGATCGGGGTTTTGCATCTTTCCAGAAATCTTGTCTTTTCCAGCGGTTGCGTTGAATCAACGAGTCAAAAAGATAGGCATCCAATGTGGTAAACCCTTGCTTGGCGATGGCGCGAATCAACGCACGATCTACCTCCACATCGCGTGGATTTTCTTCCCGCAGCATCTTCAGCGTTTCGACATCGTCCAACTTAGAAAGGCAACACATCTTCATTGAGTCAACTATCGAGGTCAGTTGGCCGTTGTTGACTTCTTTAAGCAAACGCATGGCTTGAAAATACTCACCTTGATCAAAAAATAATTTTGCGAGCCAGATATTCACTTCTGATAGCTGAGTCCATTTTGGATATGTTTTTCGAATATGGCTCAAGTGGCTTTTGGCCAGTGCTGTGAAGCCCAATCGCTGAGCTGCTAGCGCAGAATAATAGGAAGCGTATTCTGAGTACGGATTATTCATGTCGTAAACGATCAGGCCATTGAAGGTATCGATCGCTTCGCTAAAGTTGCCCTCAGCAAAAAGTTTTTTGCCCCTATTAAATTGTGATTGATAATCCTGCGCTTGAAGCGCTGCGACTAAACCAACCAATAAAAAAACAATCCAAAACCGCATCATTTTAAAAGTTGGTTATTCCCATTCTATTGTGGCAGGGGGTTTCGAGCTAATGTCATACACTACGCGATTGACACCTTTCACTTTATTGATGATATTCGAAGACACTTCGCTTAAAAACTCGTGCGGCAAATGCGCCCAATCGGCAGTCATGCCGTCAACACTTATTACTGCGCGCAACGCAGTCACTTGTTCATAGGTCCGTTCATCGCCCATTACGCCCACAGAGTAAACTGGCAACAAAACCGCCCCTGCCTGCCAAACCTGGTCATATAAATTATGCTTTCGCAAAGCGCCAATAAAAATACTGTCCACCTCTTGCAATATCCGTACCTTTTCAGGTGATACCTCTCCCAATATACGAATACCTAAACCAGGCCCCGGAAAAGGATGCCTTCCTAAAATAACCGGATCAATACCTAATGTCTTACCTACTAAACGAACTTCATCTTTAAATAATGTATTTAGCGGTTCTACAACCTTCAGTTTCATTGTGTCGGGTAGCCCGCCAACATTGTGGTGTGATTTGATGGTGGCTGAGGGGCCCTTTACCGATACCGATTCAATAACATCTGGGTAGATTGTCCCTTGTCCCAGCCATTTTACATCCGCAATCCGGTGAGCTTCCACGTCAAAAACCTCGATAAATGTTTTTCCGATTGCTTTCCGTTTTGCTTCTGGTTCAGATAGGTTTTTTAGTGATGCATAAAATTTTTCTTTCGCGTCCACTCCGAGAATATTCAACCCCATGCCTTTATAAGAAGTCAGCACTTGCTCAAACTCATCTTTTCGTAGTAGACCGTTATCGACAAAAATGCAATACAGGTTTTTGCCGATGGCATGATGAACCAACATGGCCGCAACCGTTGAATCAACCCCGCCCGACAAAGCCATCACCACTTTGTCATTTCCAAGTTTTGCCTTTAGGCTGGCGACCGTGGTTTCCACAAATTGATCGGGAGTCCAATCCTGTTTGCAGCCGCAGATGTGGACAACAAAATTTCTCAACAGTTCTTTGCCTTGTAGGGAGTGCGTCACTTCTGGGTGAAACTGGATTCCGTATAAGTCTTGCCCCCGCTTTTTGAAGGCGGCTACTTTTACGGATGGGGTGCCGGCAATAATATCAAACTCATTTCCAACGGAAGCGATCGTATCGGCATGAGACATCCAAACCTGCGAATCAATTGAGATTTCCTTTAACAACGTGTTGTGGTGATCAACTGAAGAAAGTTTGGCGCGACCATACTCCCTGATTTGCGAAGGCAACACCGTTCCACCGGTTTTGTGTGCAATCAACTGCGCTCCATAGCAAATACCTAATACTGGCAAGTTTTTGAATTGGTCGAGGTTAATATCTGGCGAACCAGCATCTCTCACCGAATAAGGACTTCCGGATAGAATTACCCCCTTCACGTCTTGTCCAATCGCTGGGAGGTGATTATAGGGATGAATTTCGCAGTAAACGTTGAGTTCGCGTACCCTTCGGGCAATCAATTGAGTGTATTGTGAACCGAAATCGAGGACTAAAATTTGATCTGCCATTCTCAAAAATAGCAATAATCGCACGAGTTGCTCACCAATTAAAATAGTTTTACTTTTTAAGTCTCAAAAAAAGAAAATCTTAAACAAAGAAAACTAGGCGATTAGCAACGCTACCCGCTTCATGGTCTCAACATGCTTTTGACCGTGCGCTATGTTACTTTCAACAGTATCAACTAATTCCTTAACTCTGTCGCGGTTATAGCCAAACTTAATGGCGAAAATGTGCAACAGTTTCATCTCCTCCGGGTGAATCGTCTTATCGATGCTCATCATGTGCACCAGATCGTAAAGTTGATAGAACTTTTCCTTGGCATCCGTAGGTATTTCGAATATGATATGGTTAGGGTTTTTTCGGATATCCTTTAACTGACTTTCTGATATCCCATTTCTCTTCGCTATCGACTTAAGTAAATCATACTCGCTATCATCAAAATTACCGTCCACGGCAGCCATTTCGATCAGATTCTTCATGTGGCTTTTTGCGGTGGATTTTCCTTGACTGAACGCGCCCAGTAATTCTTTGAAGTTCATACCCTTTGGTTTAGAGGAATAAAATTACTCGAATTAATATAAATTCAAAATCTTGGTGGGTGACCATTCTATTAAATCATTTTCTCCAGCCTCGTTTGTTGTTCTCGCAGTTTTCTGAGCAGGCTCAACTGGTTTTGTGCCCGCAGCAGATTGTGTGTTTCATAGCGGGATAGATAATAGTTGTCATCGGTCAGGTAGTCGCTCAAAAAGCGAATTGCCTGCATGTAGGTCATCATCAGGCCGGAGAAATAAAACATTTCCATCTCATCTTTTAACAGCTCCGTCTTCATGTTCTCCAAATAGCCTTGGGCAATGGCTTTAAAGAATTCCGCACGCACCACAATTTTTTCAAAATCAGATTCTTCTTCGTTGGATGGAGACAAATAAGTGCGCATCATATCACCCACATCGCTGATAAAATAACCGGGCATCACGGTATCCAAATCAATTACACAGATGCCTTTGTCCTGTGGATCAAAAAGCACATTGCTGATTTTAGTATCTTGGTGAGTAACGCGAAGTTTAAAAGAAGGGCTTTTTAAAATGCTGTCATACTGATTTACCAAATACGAACAACTCTCAATTTCTTGAATTTCTTTTTTGCAAGCAGCAACTCGCTGTTGATTTCCGTTTTTCACCGCTGCCTTGAATTGCTGATGGCGAAACGGCAGGTTGTGAAAATCCGGAATGGTTGAATGAAGTTGGGAAGGATCAAAACCAGAAAATACGCTCGTAAACTTTCCGAATTGAATAGCCGCTTCGTAGGCTTGGTCCACAGTAGAAACGGATTGGATGGTGTGGGAATTTCTTACAAACGGATACAGTCGATATACTTGATCGTTGTGTTTCACTAATTCATTTCCATCGTTGGCCGGAATGGGAGCAACAAATAAATATTCAGGAAACTTTTTCGAAACATAGTCAGATAACCTTCGGGTATTCTCAGCAAGTTTGGCGGGCTCACGAAAAATGCTTGTGTTGATGCGTTGCAGGATAAATTGGTCTTGGTCGGATGTAATTTTCCAAGTTGGGTTAATCAGCCCGCTTGAGATCACTTCTATGGAAGCTTTTAAGGATTCTATTCCGTAGGCAGCCAGTACAGATTCTAATTCTTCCATTGAAACGTTAACCTCCGAACTCTAAACTTTCAACTCTAAACTCTAAACTTTGAACCTGCCTGTCCGGCAGGCATCTAAATTTTGAACTCTGAACCTTAGAGAACTACGTTTACAATTTTACCCACCACCACAATAATTTTTTTCGGTGGTTTGCCTTCGCTCCACTTCTGCACCAGCTCTGATGCCAGTACCACTTTTTCAATTTCTTCTTTTGGCACATCCAACGCAAAATTCATTTGTGCGCGAACTTTGCCATTAATCGAGATCGGATAATTAAAAGAACTCTCTGTTAGATATTGTTCATCATATGTTGGATATGTTGCATTTAGAATCGTATCCGTATGACCTAATTTTTCCCAGAGCTCTTCCGCCAGATGCGGAGCGAACGGAGAAAGTACAATCAGCAACGGCTCTACGATTGCGCGCTTGTTGCACCTCAACGAACCTAACTCGTTCACGCAAATCATAAACTCGCTGACAGAGGTGTTCATTGAAAAATTCTCAATGTCGCCCTCCACTTTTTTGATGGTTTTGTGTAGTGCTTTCAATTCTTCGCGAGTCGGTTCTGTTTCGCTCATTTTAAAATTACCAGTTTGATCATGAACCAAATTCCAAACTTTGCGCAAAAATTTGTACACCCCATCGATGCCTTGTGTGTTCCACGGCTTTGATGCTTCAATCGGCCCTAAGAACATTTCGTACATGCGAAGGGTGTCAGCACCGTAGGTTTCTACAATCTCATCTGGATTAATCACGTTACCGTAAGACTTACTCATTTTCTCAATTTCAGCCCCACAGATGTATTTTCCGTCACCCTCCTTAATGATTAAAGCATCCTTAAAATCAACGGATTCTGATTGGAATTTCTCGACATTCAGATAATCACCATCGACAAATCTAATATGAACTCTAAGCGGACTGATCAAAAAATCTATCTCGCTTCGATCATAAAAAGAACGTTGCCATTCCGAATTCGGATTCAAATTTTCAAAGTGCTTAAGATAATCCAGCTTGATCTGGTCATATTGTTCTTCAGTTAATTTTCCGGCCAATAAATTATCGGCAATAGTCTTCGTAACCAGAAGCTGTGGTAAATTAGGGCTACCATCAGTCCAAGCCTGAATTGGAGGAAAATTAATCCTGTAAATAAATTTAGAAACCCCCGTAATCTTCCCTTGGTTAATCAACTTCTTAAATGGCTCATCAAAATTCAAGTAGCCTAAGTCGTGCAGCACTTTTGTCCACAATCTCGCGTAAAGCAAATGTGCCACTGCATGCTCCGATCCACCCACATACACATCTACCTGGTTCCAGTAGTCAAGCGCCTTCTTATCTGCGAATGCGGTTGTGTTATGAGGATCCATGTAACGTAAGAAATACCACGCTGCTCCGGCATGCGTAGGCATGGTGTTGCTATCACGCTTTAAGCCTTGCGCCCCGCCTGCTTGTCGGGCTGGAAAATTTATCCAGTCTTGTAAGTTAGCAAGTGGCCCTTCACCATTGCCGTTAGGTTTGAAGTTATCGGAAGGTGGAAGTTCCAAAGGCAATTCACTTTCCTTCATGGCATAAGGAATACCATCCTTAAACACAATTGGGAAAGGTTCACCCCAATAACGCTGACGGCTCCAACCGGCATCGCGCATTTTATAATTAATCTGGCGCTTGCCAATACCGAGTTCTTCTAATTTGTTAGCCGCTACATCAATAGCTTTGTGCATTACTAGACCATTTAAGAAATCAGAGTTTTCTAAAATGGCTTCTTTGGTTGGATTCGCTTCTTCACCATTATAATATGAGCCGATGATGTTTGTAATCGAAATCTTAAAATGTTTAGCAAACTTATAATCTCGCTCATCGCCACACGGCACCGCCATGATAGCACCTGTTCCATAACCCGCCAACACATATTCACTAATCCAGATAGGAATCTCTCTTCCATTAAATGGATTGATTGCATAGGCTCCGGTAAACGCACCGGTAATTTTTTTCACCTCAGCCATGCGATCAACTTCCGAGCGACTTTCTACATATTTTAAATATTCATCAACTTCAGGCTGTTGTGCAGCCGTAGTTATTTCTTTAACCAAATCAAGTTCAGGGGCAAGCACCATGAAGTCGACTCCGAAGATGGTGTCGGGGCGGGTGGTGAATACTTTGATGGTTTTGACCTCACCCCCCGGCCCCCTCTCCAGAGGAGAGGGGGAGGTGAGCTCCGATTTAATTTTTTCAAGAACAACTGAAAGAGAGTTTATTACTTGATCATTGCCGAAGCGGATCACTTTAAATCCTTCACTTTCTATGAAAGCTGTTCGGTCTGCATCTTCACGTTGTTGATGTTCATGAATTTCGCCATCAACTTCAACAACAAGTTTCTTTTCTATACAAACAAAGTCAGCAATGAATCTTCCAATGGCATGTTGCCTTCTGAATTTAGAACCGAGTAAGTTGTTGCGCACAGCTTGCCACAGAATTTCTTCAGCCTCAGTTGGATTCTTTCTGTTTTCATGCACATTGCCTTTTATATTATTCCATGTCTTTGCATCCGTAGTAAAAATATAATCTTGTGCATGAACCTCATCCGAGTCAGTTCCCCTCTCCTCTGGAGAGGGGTTAGGGGTGAGGTTTTTATTAGCATTGAGAGTAATACCGGAATTGGGGTTAGGGGTGAGGTTTTTATTCGCAATTTGAAACTCCAACTCCGCGCCCACACTCTTACCAATCCAATTCCTTTGGATTTCTTTCATCGAATCGCTGAAGTCGATTTCGTTTAATCCTTTTAGTAACCGCTCGGCATATTCTGTAATGCGCAAACTCCATTGCCGCATTTGTTTTTTTACAACTGGAAATCCACCGCGATAGCTTACACCGTTGATCACTTCATCGTTTGCCAATACTGTACCCAAGGCTTCACACCAGTTCACATCGGTGTAAGCCAGGTAGGCCAAACGGTATTCCATCAAAATTTCCTGCTGTTCTTTTTCAGAATAAGCTTTCCAATCAGTCGATTTAAAATTTAAAATTTTAAATTTCGAATTCGGAACCGCGTGATTCAGATTACCATCAGTTTCAAAAATTTTTATCAGTTCGCTGATCCGCTCCGCCTTTTGATTTTTACGATTAAACCAGCTATCGAAAATCTGCAAGAAGATCCATTGCGTCCATTTATAGTAAGAAGGATCACAGGTTTGCACTTCACGACTCCAGTCATAAGAGAAACCAATGGTTCCTAGTTGTCTTTTGAAATTGTTTATGTTGTCTGCCGTAGATACAGCGGGGTGAATTCCATGCTCTAAGGCGTATTGTTCGGCCGGCAAACCAAAGGCATCAAAGCCCATTGGGTGAAGCACATTAAATCCTTTAGTGCGTTTGTAACGGGCAACAATATCAGAAGCAATGTACCCGAGCGGATGGCCTACATGCAATCCGGCTCCGGATGGATAGGGAAACATGTCGAGCACATAATATTTAGGTTTAGTAGAGTCGTTTGAAACTTTATAAACTTCGCGTTTCTTCCATTCGCTGCGCCACTTGTCTTCAATATTTTTGATCTCTTCTTTGCTGTATTCGGCCATTTTGAGCTAGTTCTGTGTTAATAGAACCGCAAAAATAACCCAATCCATCGGTTTTTTGAGATTCAGGATTGTTAGTTTTTAAACACCCCTAAATATGTGCGATCCTTTGAAAATTAAGTAACGTGTAATCTTGGTCTCGAATATCCCGTCTTGGGGATAATCAAATCATAATTCAATTCAAGCCAACTTTCTGAGATCTCGAATTTATTTCACCGTAATAATAACGCTCGCCATCTGGGGTCTGTTGGCGTGAAATTATTTACATGGAGGTGTGCCAAGCCATCACATTCTTGCACGAGAAGACATGCCATCCATTTCCAACTGGTGGGGAGGTATTTTACTTCCTGTCCTTACGTGGTTTTTATTGTATCGAGCCCAGAAAAGACTGAATCTCCTTGCTGCTAAAAAATCAATGGGTGAGGTGAAAGTAAAAGTCGCTATTGGCTTCGGAGTTGGATTACTGTTTGGTTTGCTGCTTTCAATTTTCTTCGTTTTAGGTATTTCTGAATTACCGGGGTATATGATTCTCTCAGTTTTTATTGGTGCTTTATTTTTTCCTGTTTACCGCGCTGAATGTTTACTGGGCTTTGTAATAGGCATGACTTACACGTTTGGTGCCGTGTTACCAACGGCAATCGGTTCTATATTGGCGTTGGTTGGAGCATTGATCTACCTTTTAATCCGGCCAGCTATGTTGTTTGTTATCTCAAAGTTTAACCAATCTTCTAAGTCGGATAAGCATTCAACAAATTAGCATCCCTACCTTATTTCACAGTAGCCTTATCTATCCTCTTAGGCGTATCCTTACCAGCCACTATTGACTTAGCACTAAGTGCGATAGCCCGGATAGTCGCTGTAAGATTCTCCATGTTAAGCGTCTCGAATTCATCGTCAACGGTATGATAAAATTTATCGATGTCAATTTCATCGGTTGAGATCGTGTGAGCAGGAACACCCAGTCGAGCCAACGTTGCATTATCAGATCTATAAAACAAGTTTTGTTCTGGATACGGATCGGCCCGGAATTCAAATTTTGTTCCGGTTAAGTTTTTCTGAAGTATTTCTCCGAAGTCAGAGCGATCGTACCCGGTTATGAACGCAAAATTTTGTCCCCACTTCGATGGCTTTCCAATCATTTCAATGTTAAACATGGCCACCACCTTATCGGGATTAAGTTGCTCCGAGAAATATTTAGATCCGAACCCGCCAATTTCTTCGGCTGTAAAGGCAACAAAGATTAGTGTGCGTTCATTGTTCTTAATCTTTTTAAAGTAGCGAGCCAGTTCAATCACGGCAGTTGTACCCGAAGCATCATCATCAGCACCATTGGCAATAGAGTCGCCATTGATGGGTTTTTCAATACCAATGTGATCGTAATGACCAGAGAATACAACCATCTCATCAGGTTTGCTTTTGCCCGGCAATATGCCCACTACATTGGCCATCTTTATGGATTCGATTTTTTGAGTAGCCTTGATACTGTACTGATTCGCTTCTGTTGCTCCGGTAACAAACACCTTTGTGTATTTTCGATTGTTGGTAAAGCGTCCCTGAAAGTACCCTTTCAATTCCTGAAAATTATTTTGAAAGCGGTCGTCTATTAAAACTAACATAGAACTGGTATCGCGTATCAACGCAAACGCTTTGTCGAAGAAGTATTGATCTTTGTTTGATGCGGTGGAGTCAAATGCTATTTGCCTGATTGATAAACCTGTGCTTTGACTTAGCTCAGACTTCTCCGCTATAATCAATACATTTTCGGATGCAATTGGTTTACCATCTATTGTCACATGCTGACTGACTGGCAAAATGCGCGACTTAGTAAATTCCTGTCGGAAACTCTTTAAACCTTGAAGTTGGCCAAGCCCAATGCTTTTGAACTCGCTTTCGATAAAGGCTGCAGCTTTGTCGATGTGCTCAGGACGAATAGCCGAACGCCCCATCATGTTGTCCGCTGCAAGTGTTTTAATAATGCGGGTTACGTTTTCTTCTGTAATGTATTTGTTAACGGGTTGTGAATAGCTGAGCACGCTAACACATACCAAAAATAGAATGATAGTATTTTTCATCTGCTTGATAATTTCTGATTTCATTTTGAACACTATCCTCCAAACATAATAAACAATGGCTGCTCCTGAAACTATTTCTACTTGAAGTAATCTCAGGCGGTTTGCTTTTTGGAGATGTTAACCAGAAACCCGAAAGCAGCCGCAGTAAAGAACATGAGCAAACTGTAGATGGCAGGAGGTATACTCATAGTTGAATTGTTCAGCACGTTTAGTGCGATGTAGATAGCCAGCGTACCATTATGAATACCTATTTCCATACCGATGGCAATAGCTTGTTTCTTTTCGATTTTGAATAATAAGGGCAGGTAAAATCCAATTGCAAGACTAAGCACATTAAAGAGCAACACCGGTATTCCCAATTGCGAAAAGTGATCGGCCAGTACTTGTTTTTCGCGAAGTGTTACCGAAACGATAATGATTACAAGCAATAGCGCAGAAATAATTTTAACGGGCTTATTCATTTTGTCGGCAAACACGGGGGCTTTGCTTTTTATAAGCATACCCAATGCTACCGGAACCAATACTACTACAAATACTTCTACCACTTTTGCAAAAGGCAAGGGTATGTATTGCCCGGCTCCCATAAAATACTTCATGGCCAGGTTAACGATAAAGGGTAATGTAAAAAGTGTAAGCACGCTGTTAACAGCAGTGAGTGTGATGTTTAAAGCTACATCTCCTTTCGAAAGGTGACTATATAGATTGGCGGTTGGTCCTCCAGGCGAGGCAGCCAGCAAAACCAATCCTACACATAGTACCGGGCTAAGTCCGCTAAAGGAGGCAATTCCAAAACAAAGTGCCGGCAGCAATACCATCTGGCACACCAGCGCGATAGTCATGGCTTTTGGGTATTTGGTTACACGTTTAAAATCGTCTAGCGTAAGCGAAAGTCCTAGCCCTAGCATAATAATGCCAAGTGCGATTGGAAGAAAGAGGGAGGTAGCGACTGATTGCTGCATTTTTTAAAGATACTAATAAAAGTAAAAAACCCTTATTTATTCATTGTTTCGGATCGCCCGCCCCGCGACCAGACAATTCATCCTGTTCCTTCTACACTTCAGCAACCTATTTTAGTAAAGCCTCCTCTGGCACGCCACTTTCGTCTTGTAATCGCACAGAATTTTATGATTGTCAGACTTATTTACTTGATCCTGTTTTCAACATCCTTGGTTATGGTAGCGCAGTCGCAAACCAGAATTTCAGGGTTTGTTCAAGACGAAAAAGGAGAGCCCATTCCGGGGGCTAACGTCATGATAAAAGATTCTTATGATGGAACAAGCTCCAGTGTGGACGGAAAATTATCTTTTATTTCTGAGGAGCTTGGTGCTAAAATTTTAGAAGTTACGTTTGTGGGGTTTAAAACTTTTTCGCAGGCAATTCAATTAGCTGGTAAGGAGATTGAAATTCAGGTCACCTTAAAAGAAGAGATCAATCAACTTGATGGCGTAGTTATTTCTGCGGGTTCTTTTACAGCTGGTGAAGAAAACAGAAGGACAATTTTAAAAGCCATTGACATTGCAACAACAGCCGGAGCCACAGCTGATATTGCAGGGGCATTGAATACTTTGCCAGGTACAACAAAGGTAGGTGAGAGTGGAAGGTTATTTGTTCGCGGTGGCGATGGTTCTGAAACCCGCACCTTTATTGATGGCATGGCAGTGCTTGATGCCTATGGTCCAGCGGCACCCAACACTCCTTCACGTGGACGATTTCTTCCCTTCATGTTTAAGGGAACCAGTTTTAGCACCGGTGGCTACTCGGCTGAGTACGGCCAAGCTCTTTCATCGGCCTTAGTGCTTAACTCGAAAGACATTGCAGAGATGAATCAAACAGACATTGGTATTCTCTCCGTTGGTGCCGATGTTGCGCATACCCAAGTTTGGGACAGAGCTTCTGTTTCGGGTAAGGTTCAATATACCGACATTCGGCCTTACTTTAGGTTGATCAATCAGGAAATAGATTGGAAAAAACCACCCGTATCATTAGAAAGCAGTGCAGCGTATCGCCAAAAGATTGGTAAGGATGGCATGTTTAAGTTCTTTGGAAATTTTAATCAGACTTCTTTCTCGCTATTCAATCATGATATCCTTGATCCAACCATCAAGCAACAATTTGATCAAGACAATTATTATCGTTATGGCAATGGCACGTATCAGCAATCGCTTGGCGCGAACTGGTCTGTACGTGGTGGGGTGTCGTATTCTTA